>CECB01001719.1_pt1 | contig 295803 bp, 244 predicted proteins | sample 554791 | NCBI WGS metagenome assembly CECB01 (sample SAMEA3182072, study PRJEB8094) | gut metagenome | biome: human; feature: gut; material: Stool; isolation source: human stools | place: Canada | collected 2012-01-30
ACGGCTCTCTCAGCAGCGTCTATTCCCGGGCTCAGGGCCTGATGCGCAGCATTCCCGGAAACAACAGCCTTGCCCTGGAGTGGTACGCTTCCGGGAATGTTTCTGCCTCCCATGATGGGGAATTTGTGGTTACCGGAGAGCCCTACAAGACGGCCGTTTATAGAACTTCCATGGAGGATGGCGTAAAAGTGACTTACATCACCAATCAACGGGCCGGGCAGGAACCGCGGGTTATCGAACGCCGCGAGGAAGGAAACAAAATAAGCATCATCAAGGGAGAAGGAGATGAACGCATCGTGCGCACGATTGAACGCAACGCCCTGCCCGGCTCCAAGTGGGAGCGCATTGAAACTATCAGAGGCATCAATGATTCCCAGCCTTCCCGCAGTACACGCACAGTGAAGAAGTATACCGACGGGGGATGGCTGACCATCAGCAGTACGGAGGCGTACAATACCTTCCATGAACAGACCACGCTTTACATCCATAACGACCAGTACCGGGTCTCGTTGGAAATCAAGCCCAATGGAAGCTATAGACGTTACGAATATGACGATCAGGGCCGGGTGGTTCTGGAAGCAACGCCGTGGGCTGGAGGAGGAGAGCGAGGAACACGCACCACTTATGCAGACCTGCGCTTCAATGATTTCAGGCCGGCAACGGAAAGGGAAATCATCATTGCCCAGGACGGAACGGAAACCGTTCTAAGCCAAAGGAGCTATACCTATGAAGAGAGCCCCGAAGTCAACCGCACGACGGTGACAGAAACAGCTTTGGGCTCCAACCAGGTTCACACAAGCATTTCAGAAACTTATGGGGAAGCAGCACAGTATCCCTATGCCCGGGGAAGACAGAAGATGAGCCAGGGCATTGACGGTGTCCAAACTGTCTATACCTATGAAGCCACCACAGACCATGGGGGTGTTCACAAGGTGACGGAAACTGTTCAGGCAAACGGAAGCATCGTTCCCGCTCAAAGCACCAGAACCGTACAATACATTGCCGAAAACGGCACGACCACAAGAAAAGAGCAGTATGTCCACACGGGAGAAGACTGGTCATTGATTTCCACGGAGGACTATGAATATGATGCCGAGCTCAAGCGAATCAAAACGACGAAGGGCAACGGCCGCTTCAGCACGACGGAATGGATGTGCTGCGGTCCCTTGACGGAAACCAACGAAGACGGTGTGGTCACCAGCTACAGTTACAACACGGCCAAGCAGTTGGTGGAAACCATCCGTTCAGCCACGGAAACCACGCCTGAAACGATTACCTCTTACATGCGGGATGCCACGGGACGCATTCTTTCGACACGGCACGATGTCGGCGCCATGACGACAGTTGAAAGCACGGAGTACGACGACTTGGGAAGAACTATTTCCACAACGGACGTTCTTGGGCGCATCACCCGGACCGAGTATAGTCAGAATCAGCTTGCCATAACGGAAGTACTGCCTTCCGGCGCCACTCTAGTGACAAAAAGGTACTATGATGGCGCTATCCTTTGGGCAGGAGGAACGGGACAACGGGAAATGGAAACCCAGGTTGAGTTGACGAAAGAAGGCATTCTTACGACTACCTTGTCTCACGGAGTTGTGCTGTCTCGAACTCTTAAAAACGGTTTCGGACAAATCAGCCACCAGGGACAGCCCAATACCCACGGGGGATTCATCATTACCAGAAACTCATACAATGGAAAAGGTCAGCTTGTGCACTCCCAGATGGAGGGTATGGCTCCTGCCCTTACGGCTTACAACGAACTGGGAAATGTCGTGAGGCAGACCGTCCTTCTGGATGAACTCCATCCGGATGATCCCACTAAAAATAGGATATCGGAAAGTTCAATGTGCTACCAAATTAGGGAAGACGGAATCTATCAGATTCAGACTTCCACTACTTACAATGCCGAGGGCCTTCCTATCACCCAGACTACGGAAACCATGGTTTCCCACCTAGATCCCGTGCTGGAAAGCAAGGTCCTTTCTACCGACGTCTACGGACAACAGAGTATCCAATGGTCAGAATACACTGCTCCTGCCCGGCGAACTCAATTCAGCCGCATCCCAACCTCTGATATCACAGCAATATCCCTCGTCGTCGACGGTTTCACGATCAATCAAAACGATCATGCAGGCATTCATTCCTCACAAGAATGCTCTTATACCTCTACAGGCATGATTCTGAAGCAGACGGACGGCCGCGGCAATGTCACCACCATGGAAACCGACCTGTCCGGACGGAACATCAAAACAACAGATGCAGAAGGCAACATAACCTCCACCAGCTACCTGCCCTGCTGCGATGCCGTGACCTGCATCATGGATGCCCTGGGAGGCACTGCCCGCTATTCCTATGACATCCGCGGCAGAAAGACGGCCGAGTACGGCACCGCCGTCCAGCCGGCCTGTTTCTCCTACGACGAGGCTGATCGAGTGATTGCTCTGACTACTTTCCGGGCAAAAGAGGAAGACGTGACTACGGATCCTTCCGGCCGCACCGACGGAGACACCACCACCTGGCTCTACGATGTGGCTACGGGGCTAGAACTCAAGAAGACCTATGCCGACGGCTCTTTCATTTCCAAAACTTACGATGATCTCAACCGTCTGAAAACATTCACCAAAGCGCGTGGCATCGCCACAACCTATGCCTACGCGCCGCTGACCGGGGAACTCATCTCCGTTTCCCACAATGACGCTACTCCAGGATGGGAGTTTACCTACAACCATCTGGGACAGATGACTTCCGTTCGGGACACCTCCGGACTTAGGAAACTCACATATGACAACTACGGCAGAATGATTCAGGACACTTCCTTTGGACAGGCGGAAAGCAGCATCCAGGAAAAATACGATGCCTTCGGACGCCCCGCCGGATACAGGCTCATGCTTGGATCACGCACCATTCAGCACTCCCATCTTGACTATGGCCGTCAAGGTGCCATGATCGGGATGAATCTGGAAGGTTTGGCATCTCCCTTTACTTGGGAATACGATGACGCCAGTGGTTTCCTTAATCAATTGTCCTATCCCAACGGCATGGTCCGCAGCAACACTTACCATCCCAAGCTCAACCTCCTGACCTCCATCGGTTATGAGAAGACCCAGAATGGGCAAACAGTTGCCGCTCACCAGTATGAGTATGACAGCCTGATGCGTCCCGTTCAACGGAGGGATTCCTGGGAAGCCGCCACACCGGTGACCACCAGGGACTTCACCTACAACAGCCGCAGTGAACTGGTAGAAGACCGGATCGGTCAGGATGGGAGCTTCAGTTATCAGTATGACAATATCGGCAACCGTAAGTCCGCCCGGGAGCTGGAAGAAGAGGTATCCTATGAGGCCAACCAACTCAACCAGTACACGGACGTGACTGGGGAGGCAGAACTGTTCACACCCTCCTTCGATGCCGACGGCAACCAGACCAGGATCAAGACTGCAACGGGTATCTGGGAAGTTTCGTATGATGCCAACAACCGCCCTGTAAAATTTACCAGCCAGGATGGACGGACTGCCGTCACCTGCCTCTATGACTACCAGGGCAGACGCTTTGAGAAAAAAGTTACTTTCAATGAATCAACTATCAGTCACGTCTATTACCTGTATCGAGGTTATCTGCAAGTTGCCGAGCTAAACATGATGAATCCCATGCCCGTACTGGAAAAGAGTTACCTGTGGGATCCGACGGAGCCGACAGCCACGCGCATTCTGATGATGACATGCTGGAAGGAAAACGGAATGGCAGCTGGAGAACATCTCTGCTTCACCCATGACGCATTGAAGAATGTCACCTCCATTTTCGATGAACAGCAGGTACAAAGGGCACGCTATGAGTATGCCCCCTTTGGCGCCCTCATCACGGCACAGGGAGACATGGCTCAGGAAAACAGGTTCAGGTTTTCCTGTGAATGCATGGATGATGAACTGGAGCTTGTCTACTACAATTACCGCCATCTCAATCCCCTGGACGGCAGATGGATCAGCCGTGATCCCATTGCTGAAAACGGAGGGGAAAATTTATATGGTTTTGTTTCCAACTCTCCTTCTGTTTATTATGATTATCAAGGGTTAAAAAATAATAATTCCGGAGGAGCTATAGCTATAAATTTCACTCATCTTTTCGGCATGGGTTCTTCGCCTTCTGATGGCTATTCCATTGATCTCACACTCACGGCATTTACACAAGATAGAGATTGCCGAATAAGAGGAGAACTTTTTGGGACAGTATCGTATAGAAAAAATATGCCGTCAACTCCCCATCAGGGTGGGGGAGATGGATTTGACTTTAGTTGGGGTGCAAAAGGCGCCGTTGGATGGGGTGGCCCTCATGGAAGTAATATTCCGGAAAGAATTTTAAATAACTACGGCAAGCTACCACCCATTCCCCACGCACAAAATGAAATATCTTACGGGTATGTATTCAATTTCAACTCCTGCATTCCAGAGATAACATCGCATAACCTGGTTCAATTGAAATTTGATAATGTGGTTCTCATGTATCAAAATGACCAATCATGGTTAAAGAAGTGGCATCCGACAACGGATCAGGCATGGACGGCAACTTTTGCATTAGATATAGAATTAGGCAAAGGCACCATCTGTTCTTTACTTTATCAACAGTTTACGGGGAAGGCTAATTTAAATGAAAAAAGGAGCCTGACAGATACGATTTATCATCAAACACCTTATCAAGAATCATTAAACTGGGGATTGGGGGGAATATCAATCGGACAAGGCGGCAATAGCTTTGGATTTTATACAGATACACATGCAGGACAAGATTTGATTCATTGGTTGATAGGTGACAAAAAATTTAAACAAACCGACTCTCCGCGATTTTACTTTGAGCAACAAATGATGATTGAAACAAAAAAGAAATAATAATCTTAAAATATAATAAATAAATGATTAAATACATATTTTATCTCATCTGTTTCTTCATATGCCCCCTAGGGGCTGCAGCGGTTCATACTGAATTCGTACCACAAATTCGGCAAGAAAAGAATTCATTGGCTTTTCAGCTTGTTGTTGACGATTTCAGTAATTGGAAAACCGATTTCTTCAGCGTTTCCGAAAAAGAAAATGATGCTTACCGCCTGATAAAAGACGAACATATTCCCGTTGTTGAAGTGGTCAAAAAACTCCAGTCCCTGGAAGAAACAGGAGACAACTGTGCGGCCCGAGCATTAGCGGGTATGTATTTACAAGGAGAAAAACTCCCATACGCCCGGCTTGATGCCCTTAAAATTCTGAAAAAGGCGGCAGGCCGGGGAGACAAGGTGTCCAAACGGATAATCGGTCAAATGCTGCTTGATTTTCAGTACACGGATTTTTCCCCGGTAAATGCATTTTCCTTTTTAAAGGAAGCAAAAGAAGGGGGAGATCCGGAAGCGGCTGTTCTTTTCACGACCGCCTGCATTTTAGAGGACCTCGAAGAAGGGAAAGAATCTGCGGAAAAGATTCAAGAATTGAAAGAACTCTCGGAAAAAGGTTCTCCACTAGCCCAAATGTATCTTCTCCTCACCCGGAAGACACTCCTGAAGCAGGCAGGAAAAGACACAGGCAAGATTGACGAGGCCATGATCCAATTAGCTTTGCAATCTCCTCGCCTGACTTACATTGCAGCCTTGAACCAGGCAGGGGAGCGGCAAAAAGAATGCGTGGAAAAGCTTGTCAAAGCCAATCATCCCCTTGGAATAATTCTAAAGGCAAAAACCTATATGGCAGACGGAGATTGGAGCATAGCCGCCTTCATGTTGTCCAGGCCGCCCGTCAATAAAATGCCGGAGGCCCAACATCAATTGGGAGCGTATTTGTTTCTCAGCTTCATGAACCAATCCGATCCGGACCTCAAGGAACATTTGAGGGAGAAATTCATCTCTTCATTACGGTCTGCCGCCGACCAGCATCACCGAAAAGCGGAGTACAAGCTTGCTTCCTTTTTAATGCTTGCAGGACCATCTCTCATCGAAAATTATTCTCCTCAGGAAAAAATGCGAATGGTTGACGTTTTAAAACGGGAAGCACTGAGTGGGGATGCCATGGCCATGAACAATTATGGTTACCATTGTCTGACAGGTTTTTATTCAAGGAAGAACCTGAAGGAAGCTGAAAAATGGCTGTTGAAAGCAGTTCAGGAAAACTATGTCCCCGCTTTAACCAATCTGGCCCTGCTTCACGCCGGAGAATTTAATGATGGGACCGAGGGAGACGCTCCCATCAATTATAAAAAATCAATAGAATTTTTGGAAAAAGCCAAAGCAATGGGAGATGCCGATGCACAACGGCACATTGATTATCTCAAGGAAATCTCTTCCAAACATCAAAAAACCAAATCAGAAAACCTGTAAAGCAGAATATTGAACTATGGAATCAAGACCATAGTCTTGCAGTTTCTTAGCTCTTTCTTCTTTTCCTGATCTGCGCCCATTCCAACAGATTTATTTTTCCGGCCGAGTCACACGGCCGTTTTCCATGCCGTCATCCTTTGAATGTAATATCCCAGTAAAACGCGCAAAGCATGCTTCTATACCTGGCCTCTACAATTTTCCCTTCTTTTATGCATTGTAGATAAGTCAATTGCAAAAAAGAATAGATTGTGTTGATAAAAAATAGAAAGATATGGAAACAAGCAGATTCTCCAGGAGAACATAGGGCCATCAACCGTTTCTTTAAAAAACCTTCTGGCTGTAAATTTGAGGATCATCCATTTATGGGAAAATAGACGTAAGGAAAGATTATTCCTAATCCTGCGCCTTTTCCTTCATGCCCCGCGCCTCAAACCGCGCCAGATCCAGATATACCAAGGATTTTGACGATGACCACAGTGCTGTATATGATCCTGGAAAAATCAAAACTACCGGGAGGATGTTGCAGAATCCCTAGAATGGAACCCTCCAAACGACATATCAAATATGAAAACAATAAAAATTATTTTCAAATGCATTGCGGGCATTATTATTGTAATGGGGGTCATGTGGATCGTCATGCCGTTTGCTTTCATGTATCCCTTTTTATACATAAAATATACTTTAAACCCCGAGATGACTCCTGGGATGATGGATGAAATTATCAAGAAAAATCCTAAAGATATATACGATATAGAACAACGATTAGGTAAAAACAGAGTTCTTCCCAGGCAGGATGATTCCGCCTTTCAGTCCTATATAGAACGGCTGGAGCGAGCCACAGCCAGATACATAACGGAAGGGAAATTAAATTCCCTGCACATCAATTGGTACCACGGCAATAAAGAAGCCGATGAAGTAAAATATATAGTTGAGTATGAGACAAGAACAGCATGGGGACGCACCAAGGCCAATGCGGGAGATCTTTCAGATAAAACGATTTACTATTTCCTGCTTGACCGAGATCTCTACATACTTGGATGGATGAAAGAAAAATTAGAGAAATAGAAATATGTGGCGATAATTCATTTGTCATGAATTCCTTACTTATACAGAACACCATCATTTCATCTATAAATTTCACGCCTCACACTATCCTTCACGCATGTGTGTAACAATCTCTGTTTCCTCTCCTCAGTCATTAAAAGGATATCTTACGGCTTCTACAGCAGAATTGGTCCAATATTTCTTTTGTATAAGCAAAAAGATTTTTAAAGAAAATTTCTAGATTGCGGAAAACTCTTTCAGTTGGGGGTATGTCGAACTCAGCAATTTCTTCAAACAACCTCAAACTATACGTAAAGAAGATTAACTACACACTCTTTCCCCTTGATCTGTCGCCTTAACCGATTAAAGAAAAAACGCGTTAATTAATGGTTCCTGCTATCTAATTACCCCGTGTAAAAATGTATAACCCTCCCATTCCCTGGAATAAGAGGACTTTTAGGGTACAAGGCCGTTCCAAAACGGAACAGGGCTTCACAGTCTCCCGGAGGGGCGGCTGTAAAGGAGCATTATCCCTCATCCCCTGTCTTTTCCTTCGCGTCGAGAGCTTCAAAACGGGCCAGAACCCAACAGAGGTCGGACAGGCGGTTCAGGAACAGGGCGGTGTTTATATTGCTCAAGGCGTTGTCCAGCCTCAATGCCACCACCCGGCGTTCCGCGCGGCGGCAGACGGAACGGGCCAGATCCAGATAGGCGGATCCCAAAGATCCTTCCTTGCCGGGGCGCGCCCAGCCTTTGAAACGGATGTCGCATTCCTTTTCCAGTATGTGGGCCTGTTCCTCCAGCCATGCTACGTCCTCCGCCGTAATACGGGCATAACCCTTGGCATCGTACTTCGGCAAATCCTCCTCCAGCGTGGCAAGTTCCCCCATGGCGCCCACCAGACGAGCCTGAACGCCGTCCAGCACAACCACCGTACGCGGATTTACTCCGGAATGCCGCACGACGCCTATCAGGGAATTCAATTCATCCACGGTTCCATATGTTTCTATGCGCGGCGCCGTTTTGGGGCTGCGCCTGCCGAACATCAGATCCGTTTCGCCATCGTCTCCACGCTTGGTTATCACGCTCATATTCCGTACCCTATCATGCCCTTCCCAGCCTGCACGCAAAAAAGAAGGCATGATTCCCGCAGGAAAAGCACTCATGCAGCGCTTCAAAAATAACAGGTTGCCTTCCTGCTCACCTACCTTGACTTTCCGGGCGTGAAGATATTAAACTGAAACCATTAATCCTATTTTCGCCATGATTCAACTTCCCTCCTGTGTGCTTTCATTTCTCCTTATCCTGCCATTCTTTGAATGCATTCATGACAAGCCTTATTCATTAACCAGCGAAGCGGTCGTGAACGCCTCCGAGCTGCCGGGCCCCCTCCCGGTATGGAAGACTCTTCCTGCGGACTCCGGCAGGCACCTGATCATCAACCTGGATCATCCGCAACTTCCTTGGGCGCACGTTTCCAGAAGCATTCAAGAAGCCTACAACTTTTGCCTCTGCATGGACATCCGCCTGCGCCAGGGAAACGCCTCCGCCTCTGCTTTCCCGAACTACTTTGAACAAGACCTTCCTGTCGTCGTCAGCCCTGAACCCATGCCGGAAATGGAAAATTCAGACCATCTGGTCATGGAAATCCCCGTTTCTGCCAACTCCTCCCCTGCCCTCAATTCCAACCAAAAAACATTTTCCTACCCCTTCACGGAATCCATCCGGTCGCGCGACCCGGCCAGAGGAATCTACCAGCTCACCTGGTGGCGCATTCAAAAAGAAACGGATGCGGCCGCCCGGGAAAATGACCTCATGGCTTTTGCCGCGACGGCGAATGCCGATATCCGGCAACGCAGGGCATTCATGTTCCATGTTGACGATGATATTCCCTGCGGAGAAGTGTTCCGCTATCTCCATGCCATCAAAGAACCGTCCACCCTGGTCGGAGTAAGTTTCAATCAGCCTGAAGCTTCTTCAGACAAAGAACCGTGATTCCTCTCCTTTTCCATCTCACCCTTCCGCATGACACGTCCATCATTTGAAACTTTTGGAGATGGCTGTACAACCCCTGCATGAACCGGACGAGAGATGAATTGGCGGCGGCAGCCATTCCACCGGTCAAAGTCCCTCTCTGGACCCGGGACTATATGCTGGCCTGCTGCGCCAACCTGATGATGGGGCTGGCCTTTTTCGAGCTGGTTCCCGTTCTTCCGCTGTACCTGACGGGCCAGCTTCAGGTCTCCTCCGGCTGGCTGGGCTGGATCATGTCCATTTACGTGCTGGCGGCCATCCTGTCCCGTCCCTGGTTCGCACACCGGGTGGATTCCGGAGACCGCAAAAAGATTTACGTCACGGTTTACATCCTGCTGGCCCTGTCCTTTTCCGGATACGCCGTTGCCGCCACGGCCCTGATGTTTTTTGCAACGCGCTTTATCCAGGGGCTGATCTGGGGCGGCATGACCACGTCCGGCCCGACGATGGCCGTGGACATCATTCCGCCCTCCCGCCGCGGCGAAGGCCTGGGCTTTTTCGGGATGACGATGACGCTGGGCATGTGCCTGGGGCCTGTGATCGGCCTCCAGGTGTACCAGCAGTACGGCTTTTACGTAATCACCTGGAGCTCCCTGGTCCTGTGCCTGGCCGGAGCGGGCATTGCCTCCCTCATCCGCGCCCCCAAACGCCCCGTTCAGGAGCCCGTGCAGGAAACGCCCAAAAAGGTGCTGGACCGGCTCGTGCTGCGCGTGGGCATTCCCCTGGCGGTCAACGTCATGATCGCTTCCTTTTCCTACGGAGTGGTGGCCGTTTACTCCGCCTTGTACGGCAAAATGTACGGCTTCAAGTACGCGGGCCTGTTTTATGCCTTGATGGGGATCGGCATGCTGGTCTCGCGGTTCATGGTGGGCAGGCAGATCGACCGCGGCCGCGTGGCGGAGCTTTCCGTCATTTCCCTGGGCATCCTGACGGCCAGTTTCGCCGCTCTGGCCCTCTTCCCGCTGGAATGGGTGTATTACACGGCCGCCATCCTGATCGGCTTCGGGTTCGGCATCTTCATTCCCACCTTCCAGACCATGAAGCTGAACATGGCGGACCGCGGCCACCGGGGAGCCGTCAATTCCACCTTCTTCACAGCGTTCGACATCGGCGTAGGAACGGGCATGTTCTGCGGAGGCAAGATTTACGCGTACCTGAACCTGAACTGGGCCTTCGGCATAGGCGCCTTGCTGAACCTGCTGGCCATTGTCTATTTCTACCGCATATCACTGGACCATTACCGGAAAAACAAGCTGGGCGTGGATTCCGACTGAAGCTCCCGGCCCTCCTCGGTCAGACCTGTCCCGGAACGGCAAAGGCCTCGATCACTTTTCCGGCGGAAGGCCGTACGCGCAGCAGCCGCGGATTCCAGGCCAGGGAAATGCTGCGGGCCAGTCTGTCCAGCGCGGGATGGGTGACCTTGAAAAAACCCTTTCCCAATTCCTCCTCCGCCATGCAGGGCAGGATTGCCATGAAGGCGCCGCTTTTCAACATGCGCGCCGCAAAGGGGAACGATTGAGTTTCACACTGCACCCGCAGGTCTATTCCGTATTCCATGCAGCTCCGTTTCAGGGAGGCATAAAATCCGGAACCGCCGGCCAATGTGGCCAGAGGCAGCGTTTCCATCAGACGGGGAAAATCTGCGGACGTTCCGCTTGTTCCCTTTCCCGCCAGCGCCGCAGGAACGTACAGAGCATAGTCCATGGTCCGGATCACCCGGCTTTCCAGTCCTTCCGCCGCCAGTGCGCTGGTGCGGACAATGCCGAAGTCCACGTCCATGTTCTGGAGCTTGAGAGGAACGTCGCTGTTGCGCAGGTTCTGCAGGGCAAACAGCCAGGGTAATCCGCGTTTCTGCATCTCCGCCAGCGCGGGCGCCGCAATCCACGCGTGAAGGCTGTCCCCGGCTCCGATCGTGAAGCGGTACGGCATATTCCGGCTGCGGCTCTTAAAATCATCCAGCAGGCACAGGCTCTCATGGGCGCGCCTTACCAGCTCCCACCCGGGGCGGGTGAGCACCAGCACCTTTCCGCGGCGGCGCGTCAATTCCACGCCGAAGAATTCTTCCAGTTCCTTGATCTGCCGGGAATACAGGCTCTGCCGCGCACTGTCGCCCCGGGCAGCCCCGGCAATGCTGCCTGCCCGGGCAACTTCAATCAGGGTCTTCAACCGGTCCAGGGATAATCCGCGTTCGGAAAAAAGATGCTCAAACATGACTATATAGTCATAGTACATGCATCTTCCTATAATGCAAGAGTCAGAAAATACGTTATGGTCACGAAGTCACAGGGCGCCTCCCGCACTTCATGCACGCCATTACGGCCGCCCTTCAACCATAGGAATGAGACATATGATTACCATCAACGGAAAATACACGGAAGCCCGGGTGTTCACGGATGAACTGGAAGACCTGGCACGCACCCAGATCAGGGACGTTTGCCACCACCCGGCCTTTGAAGGAAGCCGGGTGCGCATCATGCCGGATGTCCACGCCGGAGCCGGCTGCGTGATCGGCTTCACCGCGGAACTGAAAACGGACAAGGTGATTCCCAACCTGATCGGCGTGGACATCGGCTGCGGCGTCCTCACGGCGCGTCTGGACGCTCTTCCGGATTTTGCCGGGTTTGACGCCCGTCTGCGCGAACGCGTACCGTCCGGCATGCACGCCCGTTCCTCTGTCCACCAGGCCCTGCTGGACGATCCGGAACTGGATGAAGAGATCGCCCGCATCTGCGTGGACATTCTGAGGACGGACAAGGACAGGCACCGCCGTTCCGTAGGCTCCCTGGGCGGCGGCAACCACTTCATTGAAATAGCGCAGGGAGACCGGGACGCCTTCCTGTGCATCCACTCCGGCTCCCGCAACTTCGGTCTGAAAATAGCGGAACATTACCAGAAATTGGCTACCGCCACATGCCCGAACGAATACCTGGTCCAGCGCAAGAAAGGGCTCTGCTACCTGGAGGGGGAAAACACGCTGAATTACATGCGGGACATGAAAGTGGCCCAGCGCTTTGCCGCACTGAACCGCCGCGTGATGCTGCACGAACTGATGGACAATGCAGAAGAACTGGAAAGCTTCGACACCGTCCACAACTACATCGCGGAAGACAACATCATCCGCAAGGGCGCCGTCCAGGCTTCCGCGGGCTGCAAGCTCATCGTGCCTTTGAACATGCGGGACGGCTCCGTCATCTGCATCGGCAAGGGAAATGAGGAATACAACAATTCGTCCCCGCACGGGGCAGGTCGCAAAATGTCCAGAAAGAAAGCCAAAAGCAGCATCTCCCTGGAAGAGTTCGAGACCTCCATGCAGGGCATCTTCTCCACCTGCGTTTCCCGCGCCACGCTGGATGAAGCGCCCATGGCCTACAAGGACGGAGACAGCGTGCTGGACAACATCCATGAAACGGCGGAAATCGTGGAACGCCTCCGGCCCGTATACAACTTCAAGTCGCCTGAATGGTAGACGCCCCGTCGCCCGCCCCTCCCGGAAACGTCCTGTTCCGGGAGGGGTCCGGGAGCTTCCGAACGGCGTTCAGGATTTACCGGCCTGGTAAATCAGCTTGTAGGGTTCCGAGGCCTGGATCGGAATGGCATACACCCTGGAGGTATCATTCCATTCCACTGAAGAAACATCAAATTGCTGGCGATCATAATACCCCACCACCTTGCCGTTGGTCGTCACGCAGAAAGCCGCGGCATTTTCCCCGTTCCTGACCACGATCATGCTGCCTTTCCTGGTGGCGGAAACGGAAGAACTGAGCCGGGCGTTTTTCTTGTACTTGGTCCAATAGCCGTTGAGCTCGGAACCGTGCAGGTTCTTCCCCCATAAATTCACCGTCTTCCCGTGCTGGTGCAGGAAAGCGATGCGGAACTTCGGCTTGGGATACCTCTTGGCGGCAATGCGCGCCTTGGAGGCGCGGGCCATTTCCTCCGTCATCTTGAAACTGTACTCCCCATACTGGTTCCCCTTGTAGTCGATGGGAACAAACCAGTTGAAGATCTCGAAATCCTCCGTGAAGTCCGTTTTGGAGACATTGCAAACGCGTTCATACCACGCCAGATGGGCTTCAGAAACCTCATACTGCTGTTTGGCAAGAGGCTTGCGCCGCAATGACTCAAACAGCACGGGATAAAATTCCGGATTGATCCCCAGCTTGTGGAAGTACAGATAGAAGGAATATTGGGCAAAGCCCCATTTCGCCCATCCATTGATATCGTGAAAGGGCTTTCCCTTCACGACGTCCTCCAGCAGGTATTTGCAGGGATTCTCCATATCCGTGGCCCGTTCGTTGCCATTGATCCGGTTGGCCACCTGATCCAGAATCAGCTGCGCGAAGAAATTGTTGGAACTTTCCGACATACTGCGCCAATTGAACGGATGCTGATAGCAGTGACCGATTTCATGGCCTATTCCCCAGAGGCGGTTTCCCTGAAGCACGCCGGGCGCTATCACTTCATTCTTCATCGTGCTGCCGTTATCACCGATGCTGTAGCCGCAATAATACCAGGTGGCGAACATGTGGACGCCGTTGCCCACGGAAACGCCAAGCTGACGGTTATTGTGCGGCTGGGGGTATTTGTCAAAACCCATGATCTTCCACATGGCCTTGACGCTTTCATCCCATGTCTGGACGGACTTCGTGATGGAATCCGGGCTGTAGGCCCTGAGGTATTCCGTATGAAGAATCATCATGGAATAACGCCCCACGATGTCAAACATGCTGTGGGGAGCCTTGCCGATCATCCGCTCCCAGTCCTTGTCCGTATGCCTGGTAACATCGAAATACCCGTTCACCGTTCCGCTGCCTACGGGAATATGGACGGTTATGGGCCGCTTGGGCTTGCTGATATCCGTATGGTACATCACATACAACAGCCCTGAACGGGAAATTTTGATCTTGTTGATTCCTTTGTCAAGAGGATAGGAGGAGGATTCTATCCCCGCCGGAGAAACGGAAGCCAGGGCGATATCTTCCCCATGCGTGGGCCCGACGAACACCAGAATTTCATCTCCTTCCTGCGCTACGATCCCGGTAGGATTGTCAAATTTATTCAATGCGTTGATGTTTCTTACTTTCGCAGAAAATTCGGGATGGCTGTAAGCGTTGTAGGAAGCGATGCGGAATTCCTTGTCCTCATACCGTCCGGATTTCAGCTTCCGCGCTACTATCTGGAGAAACTCCGGCAATGCCTTGAGATCCGCCAGCGTGCACTTGGGATTCAGGGAGGAACAGGACGTGTCTTGGAATACTTTCAGCAATTGCTGGTTGAGGCCGGATTCCGGTTTCTGGTAAAAACCTACTTCCCGCACGGTGAATGAAGGAGACGTTCCTTCCGGATAATCCACCTCCATCCTGATTTTCTGCACCTTCTGGAGCGGCGTCTTGAATTTGACGATCCTGGAACCGCCCAGATTGAACTTGCCGAGCTTCCGCCAGGAGGATCCCGTCATGACGGAAAGGGACACTTCGTTGAAATTGGCTCCGGAGAAAGACACGTAATGAAGGGTGGACGGTTCAGCAAGCTCAAACTCTCCCTCCACGTGCCTCGCACCGGGCGCATGCCAGTTGGCGGATTCCAGGGAACCGTCTATCGCCTGGTTCACGGAATGACCGGAAGAATAGGGGGACTGGGGGGAGGAAGCCTTGTTCACCTTCAACGCAATGTCTGCGGGGACATCCAGGGCAGGATAATCTTTAGCTGGGGAAATCCCTGAAAAGAATACTGCCAGAACGGCAAGAAGAACCGTCAGCCAGCGCTCATGCCGGAGTGCGGAGACAATGGATAGGAGCTGAACATTCATTGGACTATCTCATCTTACGCGTTTTTCATCTCTTTTTTTCACCAAAAACCAACAACAGCAAAAAGACCACATGTTCGCCCTTCTTCTTCCATCTTCACCACCCCCTATTTCCGAATGGACAATACGCATCCCTCCATGCCATGCTGTGAAGCCGTCCTCCACCGGAACACAGACGGCATGCAGGTAAAAAACACATTCAGCAAATGTTGCGCCATTCTGGCTGTTCCCATATTCCTTCTGGGCACGGCGGTATTCTCCTTTGTGTGGAATATTCCGTTCGACAAGCTTTCCGCCCTCCGTTCCGCAGAATCTTCCCCTGAAATCCTTTTCCGGGACGGACCGTCCCCTTCCCCCTGTCCGGTGGATTCATCCCTCCTCCCCTGCATCCTGCCGGTACTGAATCATTACGTGGGCGGCATCAACAACTGCGGCCATGTTGATTTCACTTCATATGCCCCCGCAGAAGCGGAAATACGGCTGGACCACCTGGTCATCGGAATGAATGCCGGCAAGGTGATTTTCAATTTCCGGACCAAATACGGCTTTTATCTGCAAACAAGCCGGAAACTTACCGCGCGCGACCGGTCCATTTACGAATGGTTGAAAAACCTGCCGCGCGCCGGGAATACCCCCCGGGCGGCAACCTTCCGCTGACATTCCTGGCGAACACAACGACGCCGGCATTGTCTAACTTCATAGCCTTCCGCAAAATATCCGGACATATTCCGGAAGGCAAGCGCAGCAATATGGTTATGAAACGTATCTACCACGGTCCCTGGACCCTAGCTGGCCTGGCATTCGCCATTCTGGCGGCCGTGCCCTTGCTTTCCCTGCTTTCCTGTGGAGAAAACGGCCATGCGGACAACAGCAAACATCATATGGACAACAAGAATTTGAAGACAATTTACCTAGCGGGCGGTTGCTTCTGGGGGGTGGAAAAATATCTTTCCCTGATTCCCGGAGTCAAGGAAACGGAGGCCGGGTACGCCAACGGCTCCACTCCCTCCCCCACGTATGAAGACGTGTGCCGCAAAGGCACAGGGCACGCGGAAACGGTGAAAGTAGTGTACGATCCGGACGAGGTCAGCCTGCCCTTCCTGCTGGAACAATACTATGCCGTCATTGATCCCCTCTCCGTCAACCGGCAGGGAAACGATTCAGGGGTACAGTACCGCACGGGCATTTACTACACGGATGAAAAGGACAAGCCGGTCATAGAAATGTCTCTGAAACGCCTCCAGCAACACTTCAAGCAGCCTCTGACCATTGAAGTCCAGCCCCTCAAACAGTTTTCCAGGGCGGAAGAGTACCATCAGGACTATTTAAATAAAAACCCCGACGGCTACTGCCACATTCCGGCCTTCCGCTTCCAGGAAGCCAGACAGGCCAGGGAAGCCAAACCCGTCTATCAAAAGAAATCGGATGAAGAACTGCGGAAATCCCTGACGCCGGAACAATTTGCCGTCACCCGGAAAAACGCTACGGAACCTCCCTTCCGGAACGAATATTTCAACAATGACCGTCCCGGCATCTACGTGGACGTCACGACGGGAGAACCCTTGTTCCTTTCCACGGATAAATTTGATTCCGGCTGCGGATGGCCCAGCTTCAGCCGTCCCATCAAGGAAGACTTGATTCAGGAAAAACAGGACCTTTCCTACGGTATGAACCGCACGGAAGTCCGCAGCAAGACAGGAGATGCCCACCTGGGCCACGTCTTCCCGGACGGTCCCAAAGAACGCGGCGGCCTGCGCTACTGCATCAACAGCGCTTCCTTGAAATTCATTCCGGAACAGGACATGGAAGCCCAGGGGTATGGAAGATACGTTCCCCTCCTGCAAAAGAACTCCAGAAAAGATCGATAAGAAGGCGGAGTAAACAACCGCTACATGCAGAAACCAACTTTCCGGTACGGTCACGGAGAAGCACCTACGGCTGCATGCCAGCCGGTACGTTTGCCGCGCGGCGTGTAGACACTCCGATCAACAGCGCGGGCAGACTCGCCCACGGAACGGCTCCCACAAGCCGTATTTTCTCCATAAAACAGTCAACCCGGGCGGAACCGTTACAGAGTGAAAGCGAATGCCGTGCTTCTACCACCGTAAATCTTAACGATCATTCTCATATGCCCCATAGACAACAGGGGCGCACATGATGGAAATCCATTCATGCCGCTGCCGGCCGAATTCGGGAACCGTTCAACCGGCAGTAAGGCATGGGGGAGGGTTTGGGTTGTTGGGAGCAATGCGACTTGCGGTACAAAACCGGTTATCTTCATACGTTCCTATTTTGATAGCGGCAGCCAGTTCGATTTTGTGTAAGAAAAATCATTTTTTATCTTTTTTTCATGCCCCGTACGTCATTCATTATATTAATGCAATAAATCTATTATGGAAATAATTAACAAATATCCTCCTGACTTCGGGGTTCCGTCATGAACAAAACCCCCTCTTTCATAAGAAAACTTCAGCGAAAGCAAGAAGGTTCCCAGACGGAAAACGTTCCCCTTCTTGCGGGAAGCACCGGCCTTTTCCATCTTTCCCGGTTCCATTAATACGCGCAGTTTTTCCGGACCTTTTTTGAGAATAAGGAATACCGCAATAAATCATGGAGTGTGAGATTCCAGAAAAACCAGCGCTTCCGGCAGATCATTCAGTTCGTCCGCATGTTCTAACGGGAGAATCCATTGCTTCCTCATCATCAACAAAAAGCAGATGCCACTGCCGATTACGGCCATTTTTCCCCGTTACGGCACAATCCTCACGGGCGTTCCTACCTTGACGGTCTTGAAAAGCGGCACGCAGGAGGACCGCGTCATGCGGATGCAGCCGTGGGACTGTGGCGTTCGGAAGACGGGTCCCACATGCATTCCAATTCCGCCATCCGTCAGGCGCATGAAATAAGGCATGGAAGCATCATACAAATTGGAAACGTGATGAACTTTTTTCTCCGTAATGTTAAAATGCCCCAGAGGCGTCTTGTGTGTAGAAGTCCCCAGGCAAACGGGAAAGTCCATGGCAACTTCATCACCCACCATCAGCTGCCCCCTCTGGGCGCTCCGGCTGATCACCACCCGCGTATTGCCGGATTTGGCCTTCTTCATGATATCCGGGTTCATCCATTCATCATGTACTTCCGTATAATCCACGCCGGCTACCACAACCCGCGTATTGGGATTGTAGGATGCCATGGGCATCGTCAACGGCACTACTCTCAAATTCTCCTCCGGCGGTCCCGAACAGGAAACCATCGCCAGCGTTCCCGCCAGGGCGCTTCCCATGATTATCGAGCTTTTCTTTGCATTCATAATATTCAACTCCCTTTTATGAGTTGGACACATCACAGACTTATTTTCAATGTTTCATGACGCATTCTGCCACAATTCGCACAGGCGTTCCAAGGCGAATTCTATTAAATAGAGAAACACAGGACTCCCGCGTCATGCGGATGCAGCCGTGAGACTGGGGCGTCCGGAAAACGGGCCCCGCATGCAGGCCGATTCCGTCTCGGGTGAGTCTCATGAAACACGGCATCGCCAAACCGTACAGGTCCGAATAATGGTCCTTGTCCTTCTCCAGTACGGTAAAAGTTCCTGCGGGGGTAGGATGATCCCGGTCCCCGGTGCAAACGGGAAAATCCATCACTACCTGTTCATTTGCGTACAGCCGTCCCCGCTGGCTTCCCAGATAAATAACCACATGGAGGACCCTGGCATCCACTGCTTTCAGCAAATGGCGATCAGACCATTGTTCCATGCTTTCCGGGTACCCTTTGCGGGCTACGAATTCCGCATGGGTTTCCAGATGCTCCGCCTCCATAGCAGCATGAACCGTGCCGGGGACAAACAGCAGAATCAGTAATGGCAAATAAGGCAGAAGTTTCATGGGAAGCCGCTTATGGCACTATCCCATTCCTCCGCAGAGAGGGCAAGTTCATTTTTCCGGCGCGCAAGCCGCCTTTATTCGTTGCTTGCCTTATCGGGCCCCGGAACGCCGGCCTGCATTGCCTCCCTGTTTCAAACGCCGCTACAGGCACGGGAGATTGCGCACAACCGTAAACACCACAAGCACCCCTGCTCCTGCCAGCAATGTCCGGTTAAACACGCGCCTGTTCCGGATGAAAAAAAGGGCGCCCAGCCATACCAGGGTCGGCACCAGCAGGATATTGTACTTCAAGGAATCCGCCCAGTGCCCGTGCAGAAGGGCATGGAGAGCCCGGGTGGAACCGCAGCCATAACAAAGCCACCCCGTGGTTTTGTAAAAAGGGCACTCCGGGAGCCAGCTGGAGCGGGAGGGGTCTCCTGTATAGACGAGCACGCCGCACGCCAGAACGAGGAGAGCCCCATACAAGGTAAACAGTTTCATGCATGGAGAAAGCCTGCGGAATGTCCTTATTCCACAAGCCTTGAATTCATCTGCACTTCCTGCCGCCTTACCAGCGGCCACGGAGTATGAAGGCTCCCACCATCATGAGCACGCTGATGATGATGGCAATAACACTCATGGTCCTTCCACTGGTGTTCTTCGGGTATTTGCTCATGCCGATAATACCGAGGACAAGACCTACGAGACTGCACAAGACAGAAAAGACAAGGGCGCAAATAGCAAGGGTGTTATTCGGCCTGACCGGCTGAGACATATGTTCCATATCCATTTCTTGAAAATATTGGTTAAGTACGGTTACGACATTAATCTTTTCCCCCATGTTCAACGCAATAACGTCTTGGCATGACAACAGTTTGTCAGCCTCCCTCCCGGGCGGGCGCCTTTCTCCGGCGGAAATCAGGCACGTTGCCGGTCTGGAAAAAGGCCCCTTCCGCGCCGTGAACAGGAAAATCCTTCTTCCGCCGCATAGAGTCCTTGCCTTATTGTCTTTGCCCTGTATAGTACCCGCGACTGCCAGGAGCGCAGCCGTCTGTTTATTGTTAACCGCTATTCAGCATCATGACCCAGATCGCCAAGAGCACGTTCACCACGGGAACCGGAACCCCGGGACAGTTTTATTCATTGCCCGCCCTGGCGGAAAACGGCTACCCGCGCCTCAACCGCCTGCCCGTTTCCATCCGGATCGTGCTGGAATCCCTGCTCCGCAATTGCGACGGACTGAAAGTGACGGAAAAGGACGTGGACAATCTGGCCTCCTGGAACGCGAAAGATCCCGGTTCCTATGAAATTCCGTTCACCGTAGCCCGCATCGTTCTCCAGGACCTGACCGGCGTTCCCCTTCTGGTGGACCTGGCCGCCATGCGTTCCGCCGTGGCCGGGCTTGGAAAAGACGCTTCCGTTATTGAACCGCTGGTGCCCGTGGACCTGGTCGTGGACCATTCCGTGCAAGTGGACTGGGCGGGTCGCACGGACGCGCTGGAAAAGAACCTGGACATTGAATTCCAGCGCAACGCGGAACGCTATGAATTTCTCAAATGGGGCCAGCAGGCTTTCCAGACCTTCTCTGTGGTTCCTCCCTCCGTGGGCATCGTCCACCAGGTGAACCTGGAATATCTGACGCCGGGCGTCATGGAAAAGGACGGAGTTTATTTCCCGGACACTCTCGTGGGTACGGACTCCCACACCACGATGATCAACGGCATCGGCGTGGTAGGCTGGGGCGTGGGCGGCATTGAGGCGGAAGCCGGCATGCTGGGCCAGCCCGTCACCTTCCTGGTGCCGGAAGTCGTAGGCGTCCACATGACGGGAAAACTCCGGGAAGGAGTCACTGCCACGGACCTGGCCCTGCACGTCACCAAAATGCTGCGCCGGCACGGCGTGGTAGGAAAATTTGTAGAGTTTTTTGGAGAAGGCGCCGCGGCCCTGCCGCTGGCGGACCGCGCCACCGTGGCGAACATGGCCCCGGAATATGGCGCCACCATGGGCTTCTTCCCGATGGACGAACACTGCTCCGACTACCTGCGCCAGACCGGCAGAAGCGAGGAATCCATCGCCACGTACGAAAACTACTTCAAGGCGCAGAACCTCTGGGGCATGCCCCGCAATGGAGAGCTGGACTACACGGACCAGCTGGAGCTGGACCTTTCCACGATCCAACCCGCCGTTTCCGGCCCCAAACGTCCGCAGGACCACATCCGCCTGGACTCCATCAGGGACAGCTTCCGCAGCATGGTCAGCGCACCCATTGCGGAAGGCGGTTACGGAAAAACGGAATCCCCCTCCGTAAAAGTGACCATGCACTCCCCCGCGGGTGTCCCCGTTCCGGTGGAAGGTTTCAGCCAGGAAGCCGAACTGAAGGACGGCAGCATCCTCATCGCCGCCATCACCTCCTGCACCAATACCTCCAACCCCGGTCTGATGCTGGCCGCCGGGCTTCTGGCCCAGAAAGCCGTGAAACTGGGGCTGACGGTCCCCCCCTACGTAAAAACATCTATAGCTCCGGGCTCCCGCATCGCTTCCGACTACTTCGCCGCGAACGGACTCCAGGCCTCCCTGGACGCCCTCGGCTTTGAAACCGTCGGCTACGGCTGCACCACCTGCATCGGCAACTCCGGCCCCCTGAACCCGGAACTGGAACAGGCCGTGAGGGAAAACAACATCATCGGCGCCTCCGTGCTGTCCGGCAACCGCAACTTTGAGGCGCGCATCCATGCCTCCATCAAGACCAACTTCCTGATGTCGCCGCCTCTGGTCGTCGCTTTCGCGCTGGCGGGCCGCGTGGACATTGACTTCCAGAAGGAACCCCTGGGTACGGACAAAAACGGCAAGCCGGTATTCCTGAAGGACATCTGGCCCAGCTCCGCGGAAATTGCGGAAGCCGTCGCCAAATCCCGCAACCCGGAGGCCTACCGGGAACTTTACACCATCACGCCGGACAAGAACCCGCGCTGGGCCGCCGTCCACGCCCCCTCCGGTTCCGTCTTCCAGTGGAATGAAAACTCCACCTACATCCAGAACCCGCCCTTCTTCTGCGGCTTCAACGGACAGACCCGCACGCTGGCGGACATTACAGACGCCCGGTCCCTGGGCATCTTTGGCGACTCCGTAACCACGGACCACATCTCCCCCGCCGGAGCCATCCGGGAAACGGGTCCCGCCGGTCTGTACCTGCAATCCATGGGCGTCTCCCGGAACGACTTCAACTCCTTCGGCTCTCGCCGCGGCAACGACCGCGTCATGACCCGCGGCACCTTTGCCAACGTCCGCATCAAGAACCTGATGGTAGACGGGACGGAAGGCGGCTACACGCTGTACTTCGGGAACAGGGAAATCCCGGCCCCGGACAAGAACATCCCCGCCTCCGCAGGCTCCCCCGCCTTCATTTACGATGCCGCCATGGCCTACGCCCGTGACAACACCCCCCTGATCGTCATCGGCGGGGAAGACTACGGCATGGGTTCCTCCCGGGACTGGGCGGCCAAGGGAACGAACCTGCTAGGCGTGAAAGCCGTGGTAACCAAGAGCTTTGAACGCATCCACCGTTCCAATCTCATCGGCATGGGCGTACTGCCGCTCAACTTCGCCAACAAGGAGGATTACGACCGCATCGCTCCGCTGAAGGATGTCACCTTCTCCATTCTCGGCCTGAACAACGACATCTCCCCGCGCCAGCAGGTCACCCTGCGCGTGCAGCCCGCAGACGCTCCGGCCTTTGACATTCCCGTAGTCGTCCGCATCGACACCCCCATTGAAAAGGAATACTACCTGGCCGGGGGCATCCTGCAATACGTGCTTACGCAAATCCTTAAATAACCATTCCATACCGGGAAATCCGGTACGGAATCCGTGCAGACAGTCCGCGTGCCTCTTCCCGGAAGCGCGGGCTGTGCACGCACGCATGGCCCTCCCCGTTTCAGGGCAGGCATGACACGGCAACTTAGTTTGAGTAAACTAATTCCAAATTCTGCTTGCAATCGCTCCGGCCTGTTTCTAGAACAGGCACATGGAATACAGATCTTTGTGGACGGGCCTTCTTGCCGTGTTTGCGGCCCTGACATTCGCCGGCTGTTCCCAGAACGACAAAATGAGGCCGCCTGCCATCTCCTTCAAACCGCAAAACGCCCCGGTCGTGCCGCGCTCCATGAACCAGATGAGCCGGGAAGTAGGTATCCGCGTATCTTACATGCCCAAAAGCACTTATGCCCGGAAGCGGGCTTCCTCCATGACCCCCCGCTTCATCACCATCCACAGCACGGCCAACCCCAAGGGGGACGCCAACGCCCATTCCCGCTATCTGAACAGCGGCAAATCCCGCAGTTTGAACTGGCACTTCACGGTCGACCAGTTCGGAGCCTACCAGCACATTCCCACGACGGAAACAGGCCATCACGCGGACCATTCCGGGCCGGGAGACAAATACTCCGTAGCCATTGAAATGTGCGAATGCACCACGCACAACCCCGCCGTCATCTACAACAAGACGGCCAAGCTGACCGCCCTGCTCATGCAACGGTACGGAATTCCCCTGCGCAACGTAGTCCCCCATAACTACTGGTCCGGAAAAAACTGTCCCGCCCCCCTGATGACCAACGGGCGTCCCGGTTATAAATGGAGCTGGTTCATCTCCCGCGTGGACTACTATTACCGCTGCCTCCAGGCCGGGAAGTAGCCTCTCCGCCCGCTTGCGATGCGGCTCCTGCATGCCGCTTTCATGACAATAAGGCCTCTTTACGCGCCCCGGCAAAGGGTGCTTCATGGAAAGCATGAGCGCCATCACTTCTCCCGGAGATACGCACCGTCTGAACAACGGGCTGCCGATGCCCGGCATCGGTTACGGAACGTACCTGTCCCCTGACGACGAGGCCGGGGTCCGCTGCATCCTGGACGCGCTGGAAGCGGGTTACCGCCTGATAGACACGGCCAGCCTGTACGGCAATGAAGACACGGTGGGCCGCGCCGTGCGTGAAAGCGCCCTGCCGCGGGAAGAAATATTCATCACCAGCAAAATCTGGAACACGGACCAGGGATACGACAGTACCCTGAGGGCATTTGACGCCTCCATGCAGCTTCTCCAGATGGACTATCTGGACTTGTACCTGATCCACTGGCCCGTGCCCGCCGGACATGCGGACGACTACAGGCAGCTCAACCGGGAAACCTGGAAAGCCATGGAACAGCTCTACCGGGACGGACGGATCAAAGCCATCGGCGTCAGCAACTTCCTCCCCCACCATCTGGAAGCCCTGATGGACCGGGCCGAAGTCATGCCCATGGTCAACCAGCTTGAAATCAATCCCCGGTACCATCAAACGGCCACGGCCGCCTTCTGCCGGGAAAACGGCATCCTCGTGGAATCATGGGGTCCTCTGGCCAGGGGAGGCGCGCTGGAGGAACCGATTCTGCGCCGCATTGCGGACAAGCACAACAAATCCGTCGCCCAAATCTGCATACGCTGGGTGCTGCAGCGCGGCATCGTGCCTCTGCCCAAATCCGCGCACAAGAATAGAATCCGCGCCAATCTGGACGTTTTCGACTTTTCCCTTGACGGGGAGGACATGGCCCTCATTGAAACGATGGACGCTCCCGGCAACTACTCCATTCATCCGGACTATCTTTCCGAGGAATAACCCTCCTGGAAAAACAGCCGTTCATCCGTTCCTCTTCCGGGCGGACTCCACCAGACGCTGACGGGCCTCCAATTTGGCCCGAAGCGCCTTTTCCCGTTCCTTCTCCTTTTCCTCTACGACCTTCTTCTCCGACTCCCGGAGCTCCCCGTACCGCAGCGGGTCCATTCCGGCCTCGTCCTCCGGCCCTTCATGGTGGTAAACGGGCAGGCCGTCCGCGGCCAGGCCCACATGGTAATAATGTTCATCCCTTACCTTGGGGTCCCGGCTCTTCTTGTTCATGCGGGAAATCATCACGGCATACCCCAGACCCGGAGCGTTCATGAGCTTCTTTTCCGCATCAAACAGAACGGCCACCCGGGCATTGTCGTACTCCAGCTTCATGACGCCGCAGACCATTTTCCCCTCCGTACTCCATTGAAAAGACAGAATTTTCCGGGTCAGGAAATTGGGTTTGCACGTCTCGTAGCCGCCCTTGACGGAATTCTTCGCCATTCTCAGGGAATAATCAGCATTGCTGAAAGTTTTTGATTCACGGGCGGCAATCTTCTCTCCCGGCGGCAGAAGGGAGGATACCGGACCGCGCATTTCCGTCCGCGCTTCAAGAAAGTGTTTTCCCGGCGCCAGCAGCCCCTTTCCCGTATCGTAGCAGGCGTAAACTTCTCCATTTTCCAGAACCATGTTGAAATTCTTCGGGCCGCCTCCGCTCGTGGAACGTACCTGCGGACTGTAATATTCCCGTATCACGAAGGGATTCCCCCTGATGGAAGTAACGGAAGTCGTGCAGGAAAAGCCGTCCACCTTCCTGGTTCCTGTTGTGGTCTTGGTGGCGGCTTTCCGGGCGGCCCCGCTGAATCTCGGGGAAATATCCTTTTCCACCGGAATCCAGGTAACCTTCTCAAGCTCCTTCATGATGTAAGGCCAAAACGTTTCCGCCAGCTTGATATCCCGCCGGGCTGTCGTGCCCGTCAGGGAACGGACCAGGGCGGCATCCTCCTCGTCCAGACGATTCAGGGGAATCTCCACGCGCTTCCGGTCTACCTTGACCGCCACCTTGGCCCCTGTACAGGACTGGAAAGTTCCCTTCACCACGTCTCCGAGCTTGGAGACCCATTCCCGTTCTCCCGGGAAAGGATAATCTTCCGCCAGGGCGCAACAGGCGCCGCACCACGCCAACATAAGGATTAATGCATGTTTCATCACAGGGAGAGAGGGTCGCAACTCCAGATTAGCACACGGAAGAAGGGGAAAAAGCTTTTTTCACACCTCCCACCGGCACAGGCCATGCGGAACCGCTCGTGCCCCGGTAAAAAGATGGCCGAATCACAGCTGCCGGGAAACCCACCCGCAAAAAGCAACCGCCTCCGGCAGAAAAATGCCCCCTGTGCCGGCCTTTCCGGTTATCTCCTCTTGAAGCAGAGGAAATCCGCCATCCGCGCCTCTACAGGGAAAATCCCTTTATTTGGCCTTCGGCTTGCCTTCCTTCCCCTTGCTTTCTTTGCTCTCTTTGGCATTCTTGCCGGAGCCTGCCGCTTTCCTGGCAGGGTACTTCTTTTCCCGGGGTGGGAATTCAAAGCCGATCTTGCCCAGCTTGGCATTGAACACGAGATAGGCGTCAAACGGACGCTTGGTGCGCTGGGAAATGAATCCCTTCATCAAATCTGATTTGCCCTCGGAAAGAATCTTCAACACCTGGTCCAGAGGAATCTCACGCCCCAGGATGGTACGGGCCACGGAAACGGGAGTATTTTCCTTCCCTGCCGTCAGGGTGGGCAGTTTCCATGCCTTGGCGGTTTCCATCACGTCGTGTTCTCCCATGCCGGGGACGATGACGCTGGCGGCCTTCACGGCTTCTTCATTGACTGCGGACTCGTCCTCCTCCCTGGCGGGGAAGTACAAGGTGGCGCGGCACTTGTCGTTGAGTTCCAGCCCGGCCTCAAAGGGCTTGCCGAAGCGGGATGTAAATCCTTGCAGAATCCCCGTCTTGCCGTCCACAATCAGGGTCTTCAACTCTTCATCCGCCATCTCGCGGCCGGAAATCACCTTGCGGATGCTGAACTTGCAGGAGCGGCAGGAAACGGCGTCCAGCGTGTTCTTCAGGCCGTGCGCATGGCAGCACGGGCAATCCAGGTCCATTTCCGGCAATTCCACCTGCTGCTGGGCTTCCTGGAAGTCATGGACGCGCTTCACAATCTCCCCGGTCAGCTTCTTGATGCCGTCCATGAAGGATTCCCGTCCCAGGGACGCCTGCTCCATCTGCTTGAGCTTGTATTCCCATTCTCCGGTCAGGCTGGGGGATGTCAGAGTTTTCAGGCCGATGCGCTCCAGCAGGGCGATCAATTCAATGCCGCGCCGCGTCGCCAGCAGGTCCCGGCCGTCGCGCGCAATGTATTCCTGGGAAATCAGGCCTTCAATGATGGAGGCGCGGGTGGCGGGCGTACCCAGGCCGCGTTCACTCATGGCGGCGGCCAGCTCTTCGTCGTGCACCAGTTTTCCGGCTCCTTCCATGGCGGCCAGCAAGGTGGCTTCATTATAGCGGGCCGGGGGCTTGGTCATGGCGTTGCGTATCTCGATTTCGCGCACGGCCGCCTGTTCGCCGTCCTGCACGGACACCAGTTCCTCCTTGGAGGAGCTGCCGGCCTTGCGGCCGTACACGGCCTGCCAGCCGGGTTCCACAAGCACGCGCCCCGTGGTCAGGAAGGCGTCCGTGACTCCGTCCCGGTGGTCGATGAGAGTGGTTCTCCTGGTATCTTCAAAAACGGCGGGAGGGAAGAAAACGGCCAGGAAACGCGCCATGACCATTTCAAAAAGCTTCTGCACGTCGCCACTCAGTTTTTCGATCTTGCCCGTCGGAATAATGGCGAAGTGGTCGCTCACCTTCTTGGTGTCAAACACGCGCCTGTTGGGCTTTACCCGCTTGTTGTCCAGAATGTCTCTGGCAAAGGGGGCGAACTCCGCATTCTCCTCCGCCACGGCGCCGACGATGCCGTACACCTTGCCCAGATAATCTTCCGGCAGGTAGCGGGAATCCGTACGGGGATAAGTCAGCACCTTGTGCTTTTCATAGCATTCCTGCGCAAGCTGGAGCGTCCTTTTGGCGGAAAAGCCGTAGCGGTTGGCGGCCTCCCTCTGGAGGGAAGTCAAATCGTACAGCAGGGGGGCAATCGTCGTAACGGGCTTCTTTTCCTCCGTCACCGTGCCGGACTTGCCCCGGCAGCGGTCGCGGATGACGGTAGCCAGCGCAGAATCCCAGATGCGCTCCGCACGGGAATGGGGATTGTCGTTCTTCTTCCAGTCACGGTCAATCCAGCGGCCGGAATAAACTCCGGATTGAACGCCGAAATCCGCCCACACCTCGGAATAGGGTTCCGGTTCAAACGCCTGGATCTCCAATTCGCGCTGCGTCAGGATGGCGAGCGTCGGCGTTTGGACGCGTCCGGCGGGCGTTACGCTGAACCCTCCGCGGGATTGAAGAATGGTCAGGGCGCGGGTGCTGTTCAGGCCTATCAGCCAGTCGGACTCGGAACGGCAGACGGCGGCGTTGGTCAGCGGCTGCATGTCCGCCTCGCTGCGCATGCTGTGCCAGGCGTTCAAAATGGCCTCGTCCGTCATGGACTGCATCCAGAGCCGGCGCGCGGGCTTCGTCCACTTGCCGTACCGTACCAGATTATGGAAAATCAATTCCCCTTCGCGGCCGGCATCGCATGCGTTGACGATTTCCGTCACGTCCTTGCTCCTGGCAAGCTGAAGAACCTTTTTCAACCGATCTTCGGACTGCTTGATGGGTTCCAGTTCAAAGGATTTGGGAATGACGGGCAGATAATCGAACTTCCAGGGGAGCGACTTGCCGCCCTCCGTCATGGGCTTCTTCTGCTCCAAGAGATGGCCTACGGCAGAAGTGATGATGGCTTTGTCGTTCTGGTAAAAGGAACCGGACTTGTCACGGGTGAATTTTCCAAGCTCTTTGCCGAGAACTCTCGCCAAATCAGTGGCTACGCTCGGCTTTTCTGCTATAATTAAGGTTTTGGACATATGAAAGGCTCGGAAAGATGAAAATAGTGGAAAATACGTGCACGTCAAAAACCGCTCCCGGCGGCGCGTTGCATCTGGAGGTGAATTCCTACTCCCCTACCCCCCATCCTTGTCAATCACCAATTATGTATCTACGGAAAAAGTGCCCCTTTATGTCAGGATTAAGGGCATTTCCGCCATTTCTCACTCGGTACAGCCTCGCTGTTCCCTTGCCAGCCGCGCAGCCGCATGCTATGAAACCGGATGATGAAAAGAAGCCTTTTTCCCGTTCTGTTTCCGGCCTGCATCGCCCTGCTGGCGGCCTGTTCCCCTACGCCATCCGACCGCATCGCCAAAAACATGCCGGTTTACCAGCAACTGCCAAAGGAACAGCAAGTCAAAGTAGCTCGGGGAGAACTTGAAAAAGGAATGAGTCCGGAGGCCGTCCTTCTGGCATGGGGAGAACCGGAACAGAAAATGGCGGGGTGGAGCAACGGCAAAAATACGGAACGCTGGATTTACACGCGTAGCGGCACAGGCTGGTCCCTGGGGCTGGGCGGGGGCGGATTCCGCGGCAGGGACTCCGGCGTCGGTACCGGAGTCGGCGTAACCATGCCGCTGGGAGGCAGGCCTCCCATTTCATACAACGTCCTGTTTGAAAACGGAAAAGTCGTTAGTTGGGAAGCCGTCAAGGGCTTCTGACACATCGGCGTCCCAAGACGGAACCATGCGCCAGAAGGCACGCGGAGCCACGGCCTTCTCCCCGTTACTTGCCGCAGGCCTTGAGGATGGCTTCCACCAGGCCGTTGATATCATGCTCCCTGGCCTTGATGGCAGGGAGATGTCCCAGTCCCTTTAAAGTATCCGTAGTCACGGGGCCGATGCTGGCCGCCTTGCACCCGGCCGGCCAGGGCAGTCCGAGCTTGAAGAAATTCTCCGCCGTGGAGGAGCTGGTGAACGTCACGATATCCGCCCCCGTCTCCCGGAAGACAGCCTGGGCTCCGGCCACGTCATCCGTCTCCGGTTCCGTTTTATAAGCTACGCATTCGTCCACAATGGCTCCCATGGACATCAGGCCGTCGTAGATAACGCGGCGGGCGTCTTCCCCGCGCACCCACAGAAACGTGCTGTGTTCGATGGTGCCTATTTCCTCCCGGGCGTCCTTGAATGCCTTGACCAGCCCTTCCGCCACGTACTTCTTAGGCATGATATCCACGGCCAGCCCGTATTCCCGGAGCTTGGCTTCCGTCCCCGGCCCGATGGCGGCAATCCTGGCGCCCCCGATGCTCCGAATGTCCTTGTACACGGCAAAAAACGCCTGGAAGAAGCGTTCCACGCCGTTGGGACTGGAAAAAACAAGCCAATCATAGGTATGGGCATGCACCACGGCTTCCGCAAATTCCCGCTTGTCCGTAGGGGGGGCGATGCGGATGGTGGGCATTTCCAGCACTTCCGCACCCAGGCGGCGCAGCCGGGAACTCAATTCCCCCGCTTGCGCCCGCGTGCGGGTCACCACGATGCGCTTTCCGAACAAGGGAAGGCGTTCAAACCAATCCAGATGGACGCGTTCCTCCACCACGTCCCCGATCACGACCACGGATGGAGCGCCAAGCCCGGCCTTCAACACTTTTCCGGGCAGTGTCTCCACCGTACCCGCCACGGTGCGCTGTCTCCCCGTCGTGGCCCACTGAATGGCGGCGGCAGGCGTGGAAGGGCCCTGCCCGTAACCGATCAGGGCCTTGCATATTTCCTCCAGCTTCTGCATGCCCATCAGCATGACCTTCGTTCCCCGCGCCTCTGCGATTCCCTTCAAGTCCAGGGAAGACTCCTTCTTGTTCACGTCTTCATGGCCCGTAAACACGGTAAACTGCGTGCAATGCCTGCGGTGCGTCACCGGAATGCCCGCATAGGCGGGGCCCGCAATGGCGGAAGTGATGCCCGGTACAACTTCAAAAGCAACGCCGGCAGCATTCAGGGCTTCCGCCTCCTCTCCCCCCCGGCCGAACACATACGGGTCTCCCCCCTTCAGCCGCACCACTTTTTTCCCATGGCGGGCCAACTTGACCAGCAGGGCATTGATTTCCTCCTGCGGCAGCGCATGCCGGGAAGCTCTCTTGCCTACAAAAATCCTTTCACAGGAAGCGGGCGCCCAATTCAGCATCTCCGCGGAACTCAGCGCGTCGTACACCAGCACTTCCGCCGTTTCCACCAGCTCCCGGCCGCGGACCGTAATCAGACCGGGGTCTCCCGGACCCGCTCCAAGCAAATAGACGATACCCTGTTGCATGTTGTCATTCAACCTCACGAACAGTCCCTTGGCGACAACAAACCCCGCCATGCGCACATGCACGCCCGTAAAATGAAAACCGTTCCTTTGAACTGGGGAAAATTCCCGGATACAAGCCCTTCGCACCCAAATCCGCCCCATTTTTCCACAGGCAGTGCGCAACGCAACTGTCACACGGAAGCCTGAAAAAAATCTTGTTTTTTTGAATGAATAAAATTATTGCATATGTATGAACATCTCAAAAATGCTTTTACCAGTCGTCTGCGCCGCCTTCATCGCACCCGGTCTCGCAGACATCCCGGCCTCCAATGTGCCCGCTCCCGTCAAAGCCCAGGTGCAGAACCAGTTCCCGAACGCCGGCGTCATCGAATGGGACTTTGATCATGACGAAGACGTTTATGAAGCGGAATTCCGCATCAACGGCCTGGAATACGACATGAAGCTCTCCGCAGACGGCACCGTCTTCCTCATCAAGGCGGACATTCCTCTCCAGAGCCTCCCTGCCCCGGTCAAGGCGGCGATCGCAAAGGACTTTCCGGAATACGCCCTGCGCAGCGCCAAGCAGATCACCGCACGGGGAACCGTAAAATACCGCATTGACTGCCGCTCGGAAAGCGCCGCCGTCCGGAAGCTGGAACTGTACTATTCCCCGGACGGCAGGCTCCTTTCCAAAAAAATTGACGACTGACCCTTCTCTCAGGAGCGTGGTTCCTTTATGACGAACGGGCCGTACACTGACACGCCGCCCTCTGGATTCAATGGAACCATATGATATAAAGTGCAACACTGCAATGATTGAATTCCTCAACATAGACATCCTTTCCTATTACGTGCAGAATGCGGAAACCGCTCCGCAGCACTCCTATACCATTTACTGGATCATCCTGCTGGGCTCCATGCTGCTCAGCTGGCTGGTCAGCGCGCGGATGAAAAGCCGTTTCAACGAATACTCCCAGATTCCCATCCCGATGACAGGACGGGAAGTGGCTGAGCAAATGCTGAAAGACAACCACATCACGGACGTCAAGGTAACGTCCACCCCCGGACATCTGACGGACCACTACAATCCGGCGGACAAGACCGTCAATCTGAGCGAATCCGTTTACAACTCCAACAGCATCGCGGCGGCGGCCGTGGCGGCCCATGAAGTGGGCCATGCCGTCCAGCACGCCCAGGCCTACCACTGGCTGGGGCTGCGCTCCGCGCTGGTACCCGTGGTGCAGCTCTCCTCCAACCTGGTCGGAATCGTGCTGATGATCGGCATCGTCCTGCTGGTGATGGGCGGTTCCCCCTGGGTATTGGGACTGGGCATCGGCCTGTTCGCCGTCACCACGATATTCGCCTTCATCACGCTCCCGGTGGAATTCGACGCTTCCGCCAGAGCCCTGAAATGGCTGGACCGTTCGCACCTGATGAACTACTTTGACCACGGCAAGGCCAAAAGCGCCCTCTTCTGGGCGGCCATGACCTATGTGGTGGGGGCCCTTTCCTCACTGGCCATGCTGCTGTACTACGTGTTCATTTTCATGAACGCCAGGGGCAGAAACTGACCCCTGCGAACCTTCCGCGCCGGACCTCCGGCCGACCGGAAGGCCGGGAGGCCCGGCGTATGATGAAATGACATTGCATTTCCGCATGCAGCATATAAAATAAGGACGTGGCACATGGCGACACTACATTACCGGATTTGCAGGCAAGCGCCCTCAAGGCCTATCAAGCCATTCTTCTGGCGCGCGCTTTCGACACCAAAATTTCCAGCCTTTACAAAGCCGGAAAAATCACGGGCGGCGTTTATCTGGGCAGGGGCCATGAGGCCATTGCCGCCTGCGGCGGCGTTTTCCTTACTGCCGGCTACGACGTAATTGCACCCTTCATCCGCGAACAGGCCGCCCGCGTCGCATGGGGGGAACCCATCATTGAGGCGGCGCGCGCCTATCTGGGGTCCGCCCTGGGGTACATGAAGGGGAGGGACGGCAACGTTCACCGCGGCCTTCCGGCTGAAGGCTACATGGCCCCCATCAGCCATCTGGGCAGTTCCGTGGCTTTCGTCAACGGCTGCCTTTTCGCCAAACGGCTGGACGGCAAGCTTCCGGGCCCCGTAGGCATGGTTTTCTGCGGGGACGGCACCACTTCCACGGGAGCCTTTCATGAAGCGGCCAACATGGCCAAGGTGGAACAGCTTCCCCTGGTGCTGGTCGTGACGAATAACCAATTCGCCTACTCCACGCCCAACGTCCGCGAATTCGGCGGCGCCTCCCTGACGGACAGGGGCCGCGGCTACGGATTCGCCGTTCATGAAGTGGACGGCACTGACTTCATGGCCCTTCTGGAAACGTTCCGGAAGGCCGTGGGCGCCGCGCGCAACGGAGAAGGCCCCCAGTGGGTGCTGGCCAAAACCCTGCGCATGTGCGGCCACGGGGAACATGACGACGCCTCCTACATCCCTAAGGAACTGAAAGAGGAATATGAAAAGAAAGACCCCGTATCCGTCGCGGAGCGCCAGCTTCTGGAAGCCGGATGGCTTACTCCGGAAGAAGCGGCGGACATGAAACGGCAGTATGCGGACGAAGTGCAGCTTGCCGTAGCCACGGCACAGCGGGAACCGGAGCCGGACCCCTTCCGGGAAGACTGGAACGCCACTGTCTGGAGACCTTATTAAGACCGCAAACGGAACATTCCCATGAGCGTAACATACATTGATGCCATTCACGACGCCCAGAAAGACCTGCTGACAGAAGACAAGGACGTCTTCCTGTACGGGCAGGACATAGGCGTTTTCGGCGGCGCATTCAAGGCCACCAAGGGCCTGAAGGATCTGTTCCCGGACCGTGTGATAGACGCCCCCATCAGTGAGGACGCCATGGCGGGCATGGTCACCGGCGCGGCCGTCATGGGCAAAAAGCCCATCATGGAAGTCCAGTTTGCGGACTTCAGCACGATTGCTTTCAACCAGATTGTCAACATGGCTGCCACCCACTACTACCGTACGGGCATTCCGGCCAATATTACGGTGCGTCTCCCCTGCGGCGGAACGCCCGGCACGGGCCCCTTCCACAGCCAGAGCATGGAAGCCCTGTTCGCCCATTATCCCGGTCTGCATGTTATGACGCCGGCCACGGTGGCGGACGCCTACTGGATGCTGCGCCAGGCCGTGGAAATCCCTGATCCGGTCATCTTCCTGGAACACAAATTCCTGTACCGCTGGTTGAAGGCGGAAGACAACTACAAGGAAGCGCCCGTCGTCCCCTTCGGCATGGCGCGCATCGCCCGCACCGGAAAACACGCCACGGTAGTGGCGTACAGCGCCATGGTGCATGAAGCCGTCCGTGCGGCGGACCTTCTGGCACGGGAAAGCGGTTATGAAGTGGAAGTGGTGGACATGCGCACCGTGCGTCCGCTGGACATGGACACCGTCATCGCCTCCGTGGCGCGCACGGGCCGCGTGCTGGTAGTCGGGGAAGACTTTCCGTGGGGCGGAGTCACGGCGGAAATAGTCTCCCGCATCGTGGCGGAAGGCTTCCACCTGCTTGACGCGCCTCCCCAGCGGCTCAACGCCAAAGACACGCCCATCCCCCAGCATCCTAACCTGTGGAAAGCTCACCGTCCCACTCTGGAATCCATCGCCGCGTCCATCCGCCATCTTTTATCCATTTGATTCAACCCAGTTTCCAACCATGCCTAAAGTACCCATTCTCATGCCCCAGCTCGGGGACTCCATCGCGGAAGCCACCGTGCTCCGCCTGCTGACGGCTCCGGGGGACACCGTAGAAGCCGACCAGGAAATCTTTGAGGTAGAGACCAATAAGGCCACGATGGGCGTCACCACCATGTGCGGCGGCATCCTCAGCGACATGTTCATCAAGGAGGGGGACTCCGTCGTGGTTGGCGCCTGCATGGCGATGATTGAGGCCACGGACGAGGAAATCGAACGTTCCGGAGCCACTCCGGCGGGGGAAGACAACCAGCCCTCCCTGCCCGCCAGCCCGGAATCCGTCCCTCATTCCTCCCCTGCCGCCCCCGCCGCGGAGGACAAGCCTGCCGGCGTCCACTTCGGCGTAACGGGAGACTCCTATCAGGAACACGGCGCAGACCTGAAGGTACAGCCCAGCGTGCGCGGACTGCCCGTTCCCGCCGGCATGAAAGGCGCCCACTACATGTCCCCCCGCATGAAGGCCCGCATGGATGAACTCGGCATGAGGGCGTCCGACATAGCCTTCATCTCCGGTTCCGGATCCGGCGGCCGCGTCACCATTGACGATCTGGAGGAATTCCTGGAATACGTCAGCCAATGGCCGCGCCGCAAGGCATCCTCCATGCGCCTGGCCGTGGCGGACGCCATGCGCCGCAGCTGGACGCGCCCCCTGGCCTCCGCCGGGCGTCCCGTATTCATGGACCCCCTGATCAAGCACAGGCAGCACTCCCCGCACCGGCCCGGCATCACCCTTTACTTTGCGCGCGCCCTGGCCCTGGCCCTGGCGGAAAACCCGGAATGCGCGGGCTACCTGGTGGGAGAAAACATTCTTTCCCCCCGCGCCATTGACATCGGCATCGCCGTTCAGGTGGCGGACGGCGTCATGGTGCCCGTACTGCGCCGTGTGAATGAACGGACAATGGAAGAACTGCTGGAGGACTACAACCGCCTGATCGCCCAGGCGCGCCGCAGAAGGCTGGCCCCGGAAGACAGCACGGGGGGCATCGCCACTGTCACCAACTTCGGCGGCTTCGGCCTGACCTTCGCCGCTCCCATGCCCATGCCCAGCGAATCCATCATTCTGGGCGTAGGCGCCGTGACCAAGACCCCGGTATGGAGCGATGAAGTGGAAGCGTTCATTCCCATTTCCAAAGCCAACATCGTGGCTACAGGAGACCACCGCGTGGTGGACGGCGCCGACATCGGCCGCGTGCTCAAGCGGGTGGCGGAACTGCTCCAGCGCCCGGAATACCTGTAACTCTTTCCATTCCTCCCGCCCGCCCAAGCCGCATGACCACCAACCCGCCCGTCTTAGGTCTGGTAGCCGGTGACGGAGCCTATCCGGAATACATCGTCCGGGGAGCGCGCCGCCACACGCCGCACCTGCGCATCGTGGCCGTGGGCTTCAAGGGGGAAACCAACCCAGCGGTCATTCCCTTGTGCGACGAGTACCGGGAATTCAGCGTAGGGCAGATCAGCAAGCCCTTCTCCTTCCTGAAAAAACACGGTGTGACCGACGTCATCATGGCGGGGGGCATCAACCCCAAAAACATCCTTTCCCTCCGGCCGGACCTGCGCGCCCTTTCCGTCCTGATGCGCATGCCGGAGAAAAACGCGGACTCCCTGCTGGGGGCGGTCATCACGGAAGCGGAAAAGGAAGGCTTCAACATCCTGCCTGCCTCCACATACATGGAGGAACACATGCCGCAGCCGGGTCACATCGCCGGTCCCAGGCCCACTCCGGAACAATGGGAAGACGCCGTCTTCGGCATGCAGACGGCCAAGGAAATCAGCCGCCTGCACATCGGCCAGTCCGTCATCGTGCACCAGGGTACCGTCGTAGCCGTGGAGGCCATTGAAGGCACTAACAACTGCATCCGCCGCGGCGGCCAGCTTGCCGGGGGCAAACCCGCCACGCTGGCAAAAGTGGCACGCCAGGGGCACGACATGCGCTTCGACATCCCCACCGTAGGCCCCGCCACCATGGAAACATGCGCGGAATGTGGCATCCGCCAGGTTGCTCTTGAAGCGGGAAAAACCATCCTTCTGGAACGCGAGCGGGTCACGGAACTCTGCAAAAAACATAAAATCAGCCTCCACGCCATTTAGAACCATCCGTCCGTTCCGGCGTCCGGCACCTCAACCTTCCTCATGAACCAGCTCAAGGCAGGAGTCGCCCTCAATTTCGCCAGTACGGCCCTGCGCCTGGGAACGGCGTTCTTCATGACCCCCTACGTTCTCTCCTGCCTGGGCGCAGTGGAATACGGAACGTACACCCTGGTATCCTCCGTGATCATGTGGATGATCCTGGCGGACTTCGGCATCTCCGCCACCGTCTCACGCTACGTAGCGGAATTCCGCGCCAAAAAGGACCAAAAGAAGGAAGCCGTCTTCCTGAGCAACGTCATGCTGCTCAACATCATTTCCGGATTGGTCGTTTTCGTGGCCGGAATAATCGTCTATTGGAACATCTCGTTCCTTTTCCCCTCACTGCATGGAGAAAATCTGGAAAACTTCAAGATCATGTACCTGATCTCCTTTTCCTACACGGTTCTCTACTTCCCATTCAAGGTATTTGCCGGCATTCCCGCCGGCCATCAGAAATTCATTGTTCCCGGACTTATCAACATCGCTTCCGCCATGCTGGCGGTGGCTGCCTCCGTACTCTTCCTGTGGTGGGGATATAAGGCCATTACCCTGGTCATCATCAACGTAGCTTCCGGATTTGCCATTCTGGCAGGCTCTATCTTCTACTCCATCAAGAGTCTGGGCACCCGCATCCAGTGGGAAATCTCCCCGGAAATCGTGAAAATCATTCTCAAATACTCCTGCTGGATCTTCGTAGGAAGCATTGCCGACCTCCTTTACTGGAAAACGGGGAACATCATCATAGCACGCACATCGGGCCCCATGGACGTGACCCTGTTCTCCCTGGGGATCAACTTCTCCAACTACTTCATCATCGTTTCCAGTGCCGTGGCAGGCGTCTTCTTCCCCAAAATCGTTTCCATGGTTGCCCTGAACCAAACCAACCAGGCACTGACCAGGCTCATGGCACGCGTCGGACGCCTCCAGCTCCTCTTCATAGGCCTGCTGATGATGGGCTTCATCTTTTTCGGCCAGCAATTCCTGACCCTGTGGGTGGGCAGAACTCTGGGTTCCCGCACTTATATCTGCTGGATCATCGGGTTGCTTGTGGTCATTCCCCTGGGCCTTCCTCTGGTCCAAAACCTGGGAATCCAAATCGTGCAGGCCAAAAACATGCACAACTACCGGGCCGTCATACTGCTGCTCATTGCCGTTTGCAACGTCATCGTGGGATACATGCTGTCCAAATCCTTCGGCGCACCGGGACTGGCGGCGGGAACGGCCCTCTCCCTCATCTGCGGACAGTGCATTGCCATGAATTACTTCTACCACAAAAAAGTGGGAATCAACATCAAGGTCTTCTTCTCCCGCCTCCTAAAAGGCAGTCTGCTGCCTGCCCTCATTCTATCCGCAACCGGGGCCCTGCTCGCCCGGCTGATTCCCATGTCGTCCCTGGTGCCGTTCTTTACAGGCATCTTTCTCTTTACGGCATGCTACATCCTCTGCGCGTGGCTTTTTTATATGAATGACTCGGAAAAATCACTCATCCTGAATACATTCAGGCGTTTTCGGAAAAATACCTGACCCCTGCATCCCGGATTGTCAGGACTTTGCCTTCCATGTGCGTATGAAGGCCTTCCACTTTCTCCATACCTTCCTCAACAACCGCATGAGAAAAGAAGGATTCCAGCGCCTGGAAATGCGGTTCATCCACTGCCGCTCCGGCCCTCTCTCCAGGCCCTCCGCCCATTTTCGATAATCCGCCGGCATGTTCGCAGAATGGGAATAGGAAGGATTCTGGGCAATTGCCTTTTGAAAATCCACTCTCTCCAAATAAAGACGGCCGCCTGCCGCACGCAAGGCTTCACGCCCCTTCTCCGAATGCTCCAGCACCAGAGACACCCCGTCATCCCTGTCCAGCTCCGGGGCAACCCATTGCACGCCCCAAAAATCCCCGAGCGTAATATCGGCCTGCCGGGGCGTCTTGTGGAACATGCATGCATAACATCCCGGCCTCAGGCAAATATCCATTAAAAATCCCCCCATGAAAGGGTCTCGCGTAAACGGGGCGGCGTAACGTTTTCCTTCCTCAAACTCCAGGAGCAGGCTGTAATTTTTCCATCCGGTATTCTTGTTCCTGAAATCCACCTTCCGCACGCGTGAGCCATAATTGGCTTCCTGCCATTTGACGTAAGCCTCAAACAAATGGTCGGACGGTACCCCGTGGCAAACAATATCGACGGTCAGCAGGAGCTCATGCCGGCCGCCCAAAAAACTCAGCAACCCTCCAATCTGGCAGGGAACACCGGAAAACAGGACCGGAATACCGGCCTTCAAATCCTGCCGCACACTTTGATAAACAGTCCCTATGTCACTTTGGCGGTATTTCGACCCCCGCAGCCAGAAAAGCTGCCCGGCATCATCCACACGAACATGGCGTACGCGGAGATCCTCCCCCATGGACGCCCCGTACACGGCTCCCCCCTTCTCCAGAACGGACATGGCCAAGGCACTGAACACGCCGCCGGAAGAACTGGCAAGCCTGACTTCATCATCTAGATTCCAGCCTCCGTATGCGGCAGGCTCATGATCCGCCCCGGTGGAGGAACAGCCGCGCGCTTCCCCATTAAACACCGGACACACCTTGATGCACTTCCTGCACCCGATGCATGAAGACTCATCAATATGAGGATACCGGAAACCGCCGCCGTCCTCTCTCATCACAATGGAATGCGCAGGGCATGAATTCAGACAGGCCGAACAACCGGAACATGAAGGTACGGACTGTATTAAAAAATTCTGGCTCAAGGCCTTTCTCATAAAAGGTTCTAATGCTGAACAAAACAGAAACTGGCGGATTTGGAATTCGACGGCACGGATTTGGAATTCGACGTGGTTTTTTATAGAGACAGCCAAGTTCCCTTTTCGGACGGTCCGGCTCTTGAGTTCCAAGCAATAGGAAAATTCGCATATTTCGGAAAAATACGTAATATTTTGATAGAGAGTCGAGAATGATGTTTGTTGATCTCGAGCAATAAAAAGATGAAGAAAAATTCCCTTCCGCTTGCGTTGTGTAAATTTTCCTTCTGCTGGAACCCGGCGGGGTCCATGTCCGGAAAGGCGGAGTTCCAACAAATGAGGAGAGAATGATGCCAAATGCCTTTTCCTCAGAATTGTAGCTTGACTCCGGATTCCAAATCCGGTATGTCCCCGCTCCAGCCCCTTAATCGGCCTTTCATCATGTTCTTATGAATTCTCCACTGGCTCCAGACACACTGAACCAACTGGTTCCCCTGTGCAGCGGTTGCGGTGCATGCATGAACTCCTGCCCGAAAAATGCCATTAAACTCGTTCCGGATGCGGAAGGCTTTGTCCGTCCCAGGGTTCATTCAATGGACTGCACGGGCTGCAAAACATGTATCCGCATCTGCCCCGTGCTTCATGCGGAATCCCACCCTTCTCCTCAACAAAACCCCCTGGCCGTGTATGCGGGATGGAACAAGGACGAATCCATACGGCTTGCCAGTTCTTCCGGCGGTATATTCAGCGCGCTGGCCATATCCATCCTGAAAAAAGGAGGAACCGTATATGGAGTGGCCATGGGAGAGAACCTACGCGTCCGGCACATCCGTATCACCGCGCCGGAGGAACTCTCCACCCTGCGCGGCTCCAAATATATCCAGAGCGACACCGGATGGATATACCGCACCGTCAAAAAAGACTTGAAAGAAGGCCTTCCAGTACTCTTCTCCGGAACACCGTGCCAAATTGCCGCACTTCACCAATATCTGAAGCGCGCCTACCCTCTGCTGCTCTGTGTGGATATCATTTGCCACGGCGTCCCATCTCCAAAGCTCTTCCAGGAATATATCCGCCTCCGGGAATCCGGAGTGGAAAACCGCAAAGTAACCTCTGTCCAATTCCGGGACAAGCGGGTGGGATGGAAATCATTCAGCATGGTGTGCCGGTTCGGCGATGGAAAAGCCGCCTACGCGGAAACTCTCCACCAGGACTTGTTCATGCAGGGATTCCTGGGCAACTTCTGCCTGAGGCCTTCGTGCTACGCATGTGCCGCCCACAAGGAGCGCAGGCATGCAGACATCACGCTGGGAGACTTTTGGGGAGTGGACCTGCATATGCCGGAACTGGACGACGACAAGGGGACATCCGTTATCTTCATTCATTCCGCCAAAGGGGAAAGCATCTGGCGGGAGATTCAGGACGCCGTCTTTTCCAAACCCGTTCCCTATGAACTAGCCGTACGGTACAATCACGCCTACCACCAATCCTTTCCGCATCATCCTGCGGAAAAGCTGTTCCATGACAACATCGGCACCGTTCCTTTGGAAGCCCTCATTGCATGGTGCCATAAAAAAGGACAGCCTTCCTTGCTGCGCCGGATCGCCAGAAAAGTAAAGCGCTCGACTAAAAGAATATGGAACCGCAGAATGCGCTGACCGGACTGGAATTTTCCCCTTCCAAACACAAAAGCCGCATCACGGCAGGCAAATCTCTGCCGTGATGCGGACATGTTCCGCTATCGGATCATTCCGGTCAGCCGTCACGTCGGAAAACGGTTGAAAGACGGCTTCCATGCCTGAAATGCGCGGAAAGGAACATGTAAAACAATTCTACCGTCCTCAGGCGTCTCTGGCCGCATCCTTGGCGGCTTCAGCCTTGTCGCCCATCCGGTCAGCCGCATGCTGCATGGCATCCTTGCTGTCCTGGTAGGTATCCTTCACGGCATCCTTGCTTTTTTCGTAAGTGTCTTTTACTGCTTCCTTGCCTTGTTCCATCTTTTTGGCGGCGGCATCCTTGGCGGCTTCGGCGCCCTTCTTCATATGTTCCTTGGCTTCAGCCATATCCTTGTCCCCCTTGTCTCCATTGGGGGAAGAGCCTCCACAGGCCCCCTGGGCGAAAGCGACAACGGGAACCGCTGCCAGTACTGCTATTGCTGTATAAATGAGTTTTTTCATGATGTTGATCTATTTAGATTCATTCTAATAGACTACGCTTTCATGAGAAATCGTCAAAGGACGTGCGTCATTGTGCGTTCACGCCTTTGCCCCGGCGGCCAGGGAAACGGCTGTAGAAACACATTCACGGCAAGAGACTTGGCCCTCCTTTTTCAACTCCCTGCACCGGGAATAACCCAGTCTGTCCACAAAACGCGCCATGATGTCCGCGCGGCATTCCTCCGGACTGCATTGAAGCACTCCATACAAGGCTCCGCACAAGCCGTCCGGGGCCCTTCCTCCGCTGCATGCAGACAGGGGCTCCACCAAATCCATGCGCTCCAGGGCGGCGCACACGGTCTGGGCGCAATTGTAACGGTACGGTTCCGCACGGAACATGGACAGGGCCTTTTCCTCAATATTCATGGCCGGAACCGTAAGCCATGGAGCGGGAAGGGTCAAGTTCCTCCCCTATCTTCCCGTCAGCACGTACCACAGGAACAGGCTGTTGTGCTTCACGTACCTTTTGAGCAGCCGGCGCGGCTCCCTGCAAATGCGGTACAGCCATTCCAGACTGTTCTTCTGCATCCACACCGGCGCACGTTTCACCGTGCCCGCATGAAAGGCAAAAGCCGCTCCCACGCCTGCATAAACGGCGGGAGGAAGCAGGTCCTTTTGTTCCGCCATCCACCGTTCCTGCTTGGGACACCCCAGCCCCACCCAGACTACATTGGCTCCGCTGCTGGCAATGGTCTCCCTCATATCCTGCAAATCCTTCTCACTCCAGGAGCGGAACGGCGGAGAATAAACTCCGGCCAAACAAAAACCGGGGTACTTTTCCGCCAGCCTGGCCGCCAGGGTTTCCAGTGTCCTTTCGTCGCCCCCCAGCAGAAAATGTCTCAGGCCGGGATATTCGGCATTCGCCTTCACCACGGCTTCCATCAAATCCGGCCCGCTCACGCGTTCGGCGGTCTTCCCCCCCCCCCCGCACTCTGTTGAGCTTCCATACCACCGGCATTCCATCCGGACAAATCACATCCATCCTCTCCAAAACCGCGCCATACTCCGGTTCATGTACGCCGCGGGTCATCACGTGCACATCCGCGGCGGCTACCAGAAAAGGGGCTTCCCCGGCCAGGGCACGTTCCACCAGAACGGAGCACATCTCCTCAACGGAGCTCACGGCCACGGAAAAGCCGAACACGTCCCTGGTGCCGATATCCGGCGATGCGTCATTCCTGTTCTTGTCGGGAAAAGAGGTCATGTCGGCAGGGAAGGAAGAAATCATGGCAGGGACAGCCGCAGGCCATCATAGGCCGCCCCCACGTTCTCCGGGAGCCTGCCGGACAAAATACGGTAATCCATGTTATGGGAAAGGTGCGTCAGAAAAGCCTGTCCGGGTTCGATGGCCCTGATGGCGGCCAGGGACTCGTCCAGGCACATGTGGGTGGGATGAAGGTCATAGCGCAAGCCGTCGATAATCAGAAGATCCGCCCCCTTCATGCGCTCCAGGGAGGCCTCCGGAATACTCTTGACATCAGGCATGTACACCAGCCGTCTGCCTCCGGACTCCAGCATGTACGCACAAGTGTCCACGGCCGCATGGTCCACGGGGAGGGGGGTGGCCAGAACGGAGCCCACGCGGAAGGGTTCCGTCACCTCGTAGGGTTCCGGCCGCACGTAGCCGGTTCTGGCCTTTCCGGACTCAAACGCCCAGCCGTACATGGTCCTCAAAGTCTTCATGGTTTCCGGGGAGGCGTACATGGGCAATCCTCCTGTTCTGCGCCAGCAGAAGGCTCGCAAATCGTCAAACCCGCCTATGTGATCCACATGGGCATGCGTGTACAGCACGGCATCCAGATCAGTGATGTTTTCCCTCAGGGCCTGCTGACGCAGATCGGGAGAGGAATCCAGCAGGATGCGGGTGCCGGACGCCTCCACGTAGATGGAAGAACGCAACCGCTTGTTTCTGGGGTCCGGGGAGGTGCACACCGCACAGGAGCAACCTATCTGGGGGACCCCGGTAGACGTGCCCGTGCCCAAAAAGAGAATGTTCATCACGGATGTCATGGTTGCGTTTAGAGCTGATTATGCCATAATGCATTCAAAATCCAAAGCCCGAATGCTTACTTTGCTGAAAATCAGGAACCTGGCTCTCGTGGACCAGCTGCTGTGGGAACCCAGCTCCGGCTTCATCTGCATCACGGGGGAAACGGGAGCGGGCAAATCCGTCATCATCGGCGCCATTCGTCTGGCGCTGGGCGAACGTGCGGACAAAACGCTCATCCGTTCCGGAGAACAGCAATGCAGCGTGGAAGCCGTGTTCCATCTGCCGGACTCATCCCCCGTCCACGCCATTCTGAACGAACACGGAGTGCCTCCCTGTGAAGACGGCAACCTCATCATCAAACGCATTATCTCCCCCACCGCCAACCGCCAGTTTCTGAACGACAGCCCCTGCACGCTGAACCTTCTGCGGGAGGCGGGCGCCTGCCTGGTGGACATGCACGGCCCCAATGACCACCGTTCCCTGACCTCCCATGACAGGCAGCTCTCCCTGCTGGACGCCTTCGGTGAACACGCCCGGCTGACGCAGGCCTACGCGGACTCCTGGAGACAATGGCAGGACGCGCGCAGGGCGTATGACGACCTGGAGCACGCAGAAGCCGCCGCCGACCGGGAAATAGAACTGCTGCGCCACCAGGTGGACGAGATAGACGCCGCCGGATTCACCTCGGAGGAAGTGCTCACCCTGGAGGAACGCTGGCAGCGCGCCCGCAACGGAACAAGGCTCCAGGAGCTGGTATCCAGAATGCTCTCCATGCTGGAGGAAACGGACGGTCCCGGACTCGGCTCCCAGTTGCGGGAACTCTCCCGTGCCTCCCACGACCTGGAACGCATGGACTCCTCCACAGCCGCATGGCTGGCTCCGCTGGAGGGAGTGACGCTGGAACTCAAGGAAATTGAAAACCGCTTGGCGGACTACTCCGCGGAACTTGACTGCGATCCCCAGGAACTGTTCCGGCTTGAAGAACGCATCAACCTGCTGGAATCCCTGAAAATGAAATATGGGCATTCCTTTGAAGGCATCGCCGCACGGCGGGAGGAAGCCGTACGCAGGCTGGACCGCATCGAGCACCGGACGGAACGCCTGGAAGAACTGCGGGCCGCCATTGCCCAGCTGCGCAAGCAGCTGGACGCCGCCGGACAGGCCCTGACGAAAGCACGCCAGGCCGCCGCGCCGCGTCTGGCGGAATCCATCGTCAAACACTCACGGGAACTGGGCTTCCGTCAGGCCGTATTTGAAATATCTCTGACTCCGCTCCAGGAACCCGGCTCACAGGGGATGGAAACGGTGGAATTCCTCTTCGGCCCCAACCCGGGAGAACCCTCCAAGCCCCTGAGGCTCATTGCATCCGGAGGGGAGCTGGCCCGCATCATGCTGGCGATCAAAAGTGCCCTGGCCCACAAGGACTCCACCCCGCTGCTGGTGTTTGATGAAATAGACGCCAACGTGGGCGGGGAAGTGGCCCGGTCCGTGGGCTTTAAAATGCAGCAGCTGGGCGCCAGGCACCAGGTCATCTCCATCACGCACTTTCCGCAGGTGGCCGCCCTGGCCTCCCATCACTATCTGGTCCAGAAAGCCTCCGCGGGCAACCGCACCATCTCCTGCCTGCGGGAAGTGGACCAGGAAGAAAGAATAGACGAACTGGCCCGCATGCTGGGCGGCGGGGGCGATCACGCCCGCACACTGGCCCAGGCTCTTCTGCAAACCTCCTGACATTCTCTTTCAGCCCCTTCTCCATCAAGGGGAAATCCCTGTCCTGCGACGCCTCGCGGACTTACTTCTCCAGATGGGGCTTAAATGTGCGCAGCCTCAGGGAATTGAACACCACGCACAGGGAACTCAGGCTCATGGCCGCCGCGGCTATCATCGGATTCAATGTAATGCCGAAAGCCGGGTACAGGGCTCCGGCAGCCAGGGGAATGCCGATCGTATTATAGAAAAACGCCCAGAACAAATTCTGCCTGATAATGTGAAGCGTGGCACGCCCCAGTTGCAGGGCCTCCGCCACCCCGCGCGGATGGTTCTTCATCAGCACGATGTCGGAAGACTCCATCGCCAGGTCCGTCCCGGACTTCAGGGAAATGCCCACCTGGGCACATGCCAGGGCGGGCGCGTCGTTCACACCGTCTCCGACCATCGCCACCCTGGCCCCCGCCTTCTCCATCTTCATGATGTGGGAGGCCTTTTCATCCGGCAGCACGTCGGAAACCACTTCGTCAATATGCAGTTCTTCCGCCATATGCCGCGCCGTAGCGGCATTGTCCCCCGTCAGCATCACCACGCGCATGTGCATCCTCTTCAAATTATCCACGGCGGAAAGGCTGTCCGGCTTCAGGGAATCCGCCACCATGATCGCCCCGGCGGGGCGTCCTTCGCGTCCCACGTAAAGGGGAGAAGCGCCCTGCCTCATGAACTCCCTGAACCTCCCCTGTTCTTGCTCCCATGAAATCCCTTTCTCCTGCATGAACGCCAGGTTGCCGATGACGTACGGCACTCCGTCCACCGTTCCCGCAATCCCGCGGCCGGGCACGATGGACAGGTCCGCCACGGGCCGTACCGGCAGTTCCAGCATTCTGGCGTGCTCGTAAACGGCCTTTCCTACCGGATGCTCCGATCCCTGCTCCAGGGCGGCCGCCACTTCCATCAATTCATCCGCATTCATGCCGTGCTCCGGCAGGACGGCCACCACACGCGGTTCTCCGACAGTCAGGGTCCCCGTCTTGTCAAACACTACGGTATCCACGCGGCTCAGAGCCTCCAGCGCGCCGGCGGACTTGCACAGGATACCCAGGCGCGCCCCCCTGCCCGTGCCTACCATGATCGCAATGGGTGTGGCCAGGCCGAGAACGCAGGGACAGGAAATCACCAGCACGGCAATCGCCCTTGCAAGGGCAAAGGAAAAGCCCTCCCCGGCAGCCAGCCAGATGCCAAACGCCGCAAGGGCAATCGCAATCACCGCGGGTACGAAAAAATAACACACCCGGTCCGCCAGCCGCGCAATGGGAGCCTTGGACTGTCCGGCCTGCTCCACCAGGCGGATCATGCGGGCCAGCGTGGAATCCCCGCCCACCCGTTCGGCGCGGACCTTGAGATACCCGGCGCGGTTGAACGTGCCGCTGATCACCCTGTCCCCGGCGCTCTTGTCCACGGGCATGCTTTCGCCCGTCAGGTCGGACTCGTCCAGAGCGGCCTGGCCCTCCGTAATCACGCCGTCCACCGGAACCCTCTGTCCGGTCTTCACCACAATCAGGTCGTCCACCTGGAGTTCATTCAGGGGCACGGCCCGTTCCTCCCCGTCATGCCAGACCAAGGCTTCCTGGGGAATCAAATTCACCAGCCCTTTCACGGCGGCGTTCGTCTTCCGGTAGGAACGGCGCTCCAGATACTTTCCCAGGGAAATCAGGGTAACGATCATGGCGGCGGATTCAAAATACAGCTCCATGGTATCCACTCTCCCGCCCCGCAGCATTCCGCCGCACAGCAGAAACAGGCCATACAGAAAGGCGGAACCGGAACCGATGGCGATCAGGGAACCCATATTGGGAGACAGGGTGGCCAACTGGCGCACGCCGTTGACCAGATAACGCCTGTTCAACCACAAAATCAGGGCCGCCAGGATGCACTGCCCCCACAAATTCGCCCAAATCCCCCACTCTCCGGAAGGCGCCGGCCAGCTCCACATGGGCCCCATGGACAAATACATCAAAGGCAGCAGCAGCAAGACGGACCACACAAGCCGGGCGCCTCCGGCATCTTCCGCCTTTTCCTCTTCATCCTTGCCGGAAGGTGTTCCGTCCACCCAGTCCGCCAACTGGAATCCGGCTTTTTCCACCACCTCCGCCATGCGGCCCCTGGCGGGAGAACCATGCTCCCGGAAAACGACAGTCATGCGGCCTGTCAGCAAATTCAACTCCACGCTCTCTACTCCCTGCAACTCTCCCACGGCCCGTTCTACTTTGGCGGCACAGCCGGCGCAATGCATGCCGGAAACCAGATAATTCTTTTCTTCCATGGTCGTTAAAAGTGATTGTTCCCTTATTCAGACAAACTGAAACCCCTTATTGTTAGCCAATCCTAACACATGCCATGAAATTCTCAACACTCTTCCGCATCAACGAACTTTTATGGCAAAAAATGACAAACCGCCTTACCTATGACCGTAAAAGATAAAACAACCGTCATTTATATCATATGAAAACCGTCTCCCTTTTCCGGCCCCTGGCCTGCGCCGCACTTCTGGCCATTCCCGTTCATGCCCAGCTCTACTCACTTCACGGGGACGGTGTCAAAAAAGCTGACAGAGTCGTAGAAAAGGCGGACTATTCCGATTATGAACTTGTCTGGAATGACGAATTTGACAAGGACGGCCGTCCCGACCCCGCCAAATGGAACTATGAAAACGGATTCGTCCGCAACAAGGAAGCCCAGTGGTACCAGCCGGAAAACGCCTACTGCAAGGACGGCATGCTGATCATTGAAGGCAGGAAGGAAAAGCGTCCCAATCCCCGCTACAACCCGGAAGGAAAAGACTGGCGCACCACCAGGAAGGAAGCGGAATATACATCCGCCTCATTGACGACGCAGGGCAAATTCTCCTGGCAGTACGGACGTTTTGAAATCCGCGCCAGATTCAGCCCGCGGGAGGGCATGTGGCCTGCGTTCTGGACCCTGGGGGTCAGGGAAGGCTGGCCCAGGTGCGGGGAAATAGACATCATGGAATACTACCAGTCCACGTATCTGGCCAACCTCTGCTGGGGGTCCGCCAAAAAACACGTGGGCAAATGGAGCTCTACCTACACGCCCCTGAAATGGCTGCGGGAAAAAGACCCGCAGTGGGATTCCCGCTTCCATGTCTTCCGCATGGACTGGGATGAAAAGGAAGTGCGCCTGTACGCGGACGACATCCTGCTGAACAAGACCTCCCTGGATAACACGATCAACGCCGTTTACAAGGAAGTCGCCAATCCCTTCCGGCAGCCCCACTTCATCATCCTGAACCTGGCTCTGGGAGCCACCGGAGGCGACCTGAACAAGCTCCCTCTGCCCCAGAAATATGAAATAGACTACGTCCGCATTTATCAGAAAAAGGATTCTCCTCACAAGGGAACCATTCCGTACCAGCCGGAAAAGAAGCCGGAGGCCCGGATAGAATGATGGCCGGGAAGAACACGGTCCCGGAATTTCTCCCTTCAGGAGCGTTACCACACTGCCAGGAGGCGTGAAAAACTTTTAAAATACCCGGCAGGCAGTCTCTATTCCGCGGCCTTCCCCTTGAGAACCAGGAGAATGTGTTCCGCCATGAGGGCGTGCCCCTCCGCGTTGGGGTGTACGCCGTCCACCAGCAGGCCCTCCTTGTCCTTCATGACCTTGTTGAGGTCGATCACCTTGGAATTGGTGCTTTTGGCCACTTGCCGGATAAGCGGAATGACTTCCCTGGAAATGCGCTCTCTGCTGATGCCGCCTTCCCGGTCCTCCTGGGACGGGATGGGTAGCAGGCAATACACCTTCAACCTGGGATTTTCCTTCCTGAACTCCGCGATCACCTCCTTGTAATTGTCCGCAAAATCGGTCTTGTGCCTCCAATTCACTTCCTTGCTGTCATTGGTTCCCAGGCCGATCAGCAACATGCCGGGTTTGAATGCCAGAGCGTCACGGTAAGCCTTTTCCCGCGTGATGGGCCGGTCGCCCTTGAACAGCAGGCAGCGGGCGGACACGCCAAAATTTCCGACTTCCGCCTTCTTGCCCAAAGCTTTGGCCACGCGCGACACCCAGCAATCCTCCTTCCTGACCAGCATTCCGGCGGTAATGCTGTCTCCCAGGCACGCAATCCGGACCGGAGACGCGCCATATGCCGGAATCAGCGCGTACCACATGCAAATCCATAATAAAATGATCAACTTTTTCATGGCCGGAAACCTGTGATGAAAATGGTGTAACGCAAGCAGGGACGGATGTAAAGGAATCGGGCCGCCCGGCTTCTGGTCTTTCCGGCGTTTTGCCGCGGACATAGAAAACCCTTCCCGGCGGAAATCGGCCGGAAAGGGCTGTTTGAAAAAAGAACGCTTAGTTCACGCGGCCCAGGTAGGAACCGTCTTCCGTCTTTACGGAAATCTTTTCGCCGGGCTTGATGAACAGGGGAACCTGCACAACCAGGCCGGTGGTCATGGTGGCGGACTTGTAAACGTTGTTGGCGCTGTCACCCTTGATCCCTTCCGGGGCTTCCGCTACTTCCATCGTGATGGAGGCGGGCAGTTCCACGGAAACGACCGTTTCATCAGTGAAAAGCAGAATGTAAATATTGCCTTCCATCAGGTAATCCTTCACGGGCTCCACGATGTCCGGAGACACGGTGATATCCTCATACGTATCGGGATTCATGAAATGGTAGCCCATGCCGTCAATATAGCTGAACTCATACTCCTCACGGGCAAGGTTCACGCCTTCCAGTGATTCATTGGAAGTCAGGCGAAGGTTGTACACTTTTTTGGTGGAAATGCTGCGGATGCTCATTTGCACATAGGAAGCCATGCGGGGGGGGCACTTGTGCTCCATGCTGACTACAACGCAAACGTCATTGTTATGATTAACCGCGTGTCCCTTGCGAAGATTGATTACGGGTACTTTTGCCATGCGGCCCGTAACATACCATGTTTTCCCTCTCCGTCAAGCTGAAAAAAACCGTCAACCCCTTGATCCGCTTGGGTGAAACGCTCTTCCGTCATGACGGAAAAACCGCCCCCCGCCATGTAATTCTAACGGCTGAGATCCTGCTGGAAAAGCACTTTGATGCCGGAGGAATTCAAAACCGTGCGTCCGAAATTCATGTCATCCACATGCAAGGCTATCAGGGACACCCCGGCAACGCGCGGCAGGAGGGGATACACGAAATTGACGTTCATCTCCGCCGAATACAGAACATCCAAACACCTCTTGAGGTCCGCGGGACCGCGGCGCAGAGCCGCCACCAGGACGTCGGAATCCGTGTAGCAGATGCCCTTCTCCAGAAAAATCTCGGAAGTCCGTTCCGGATCGCTCACCACCAGCCGGGCGATTGTCGCTTCATGGCAGTCATGCATGCTGAACCCCAGGCAGAAAATACCGTGCATGTCCAGCAGGCCCAAAAGGGCGGACAAGGCCCCCACCCGGTTCTGGAGCATCACGGAAAACTGCTTGACCGTACTGCCGGGCGGTTGAATGGCTTCATCCTGCATGACTGCGAAAAAACGGGTTGGAACTCTCTTTACTTCACGTACGTCTTGAGCACGCGCCTGATGATGGCGAGCGCCTGCTGAACCTCCTCTTCACTGACGTTCAGAGGGGGTAGAAGGCGCACCGTTTCCGGTCCGGCGGGAACGGAAAGCAAACCTTCCTGCCGCAGGGACTCCACAACGACGGAGGCAATCGTCTTGCCTTCCGGCGCGTCCACCATTTCCGGATTCAGGCCGATGCCCAGCAGTAGCCCCAATCCGCGCACCCCCTGCACCACGGGCAGATTCCAGGACTCTATCTCCGCACGGATTTCCGTACCCAGCCGGTGGGCGCGTTCCGGCAGCCCTTCGGAAACGACTTCCCGGAGAACGGCCAGGCTGACCGTGGCGGCAAGAGGATTGCCGCCGTAAGTGGAACCGTGGGAGCCGGGGTCCATGATGGAGGAAAGCTCCGTGCCGCTCTCGTCAATGGCGCGGTCGGAAATCCAGAAGCCGCCGATCGGGAAGCCGCCGCCCAGGGCTTTTGCCCAGGAAACGCCGTCCGGCTCCACATCCGGGGCCACAGCGCGCCATCCCATGATATTGCCGCAGCGGCCAAAGCCGCACTGGACTTCGTCAATCAGTAAAAGAAGGTCATGCTCCCTGCATAGCTCAGCCAGCCCGCGCAGGAACTCCGGCGTCACGGAATTGACGCCGCCCTCGCCCTGAACGGGTTCCAACAGAAACGCGACTGTTTCCGGGCTGATGGCCTCGCGCGCCGTCTCCAAATCATTGAAGGGCAGGTGCCGGAACCCCGGCAACATCGGATCAAAGCCGATCTTGATCTTGTCCTGCCCCGTGGCGGACATGCTGCCCAAGGTTCTGCCGTGGAAGGACTTGTTGAACGTAAGCACCTCAAAGCGCGGTTTGCCGTCCGGCTGGGGGCGCCGGTGGCCATAGCGGCGCGCCACCTTGATCAGCCCGTCATTGGACTCCGCCCCGCTGTTGGAGAAAAACACCTTTCCCGGACGCTCCACGCACTTGGTCACGATGAACTCCGCCAGATCCGCCTGCTGGGGAATCTGGTACAGGTTGGAACAGTGCACCAGCGTAGCGGCCTGCTTCTGCAGGGCCTGTGTGACAACGGGATGACAATGCCCCAGCACGCAGGTGGCGATGCCGGCGCAGAAATCCAGATAGCACTTGCCCGTGCTGTCCCACAGACGGGCGCCTTCTCCGCGAACGGCTGCCATGGGATAGCGGCCATAAGTGTGAAGTACGTACTGGTTGAATTTCTCTTCTGTATTCATGGAGGTGAGGTTGAATAATGCCTCTGTAGTTTGCGCTTCTGGCCCCGTCTGTAAATGATTTTTTTAGGACCCACGTCATGATTTGCACATTTTATCCGGAACGGAAGTCATATCTCTGTTCAGGGCAGGATTTGATTTTTCTTTTCTTTTATCTGTACCGTATCAAAATAAATCCATCAACAGTAGCAGTCCACTATGGCACATTTTCTTAATCCCAAGGGATTCCTGGAGGAATTCAAGGCTTTCGCGCTGAAAGGCAATGTTATTGACCTGGCCGTGGCCGTCGTCATCGGCGGCGCGTTCAACAAAATCGTCTCCGTATTCGTTTCCAGCATCATCACGCCCATCATCGGCTACCTCACGTCCGGCGTGAACCTTGCGTTCCTGACCCTCAAGCTGGGAGACGTGGAACTCCGGTACGGAGAACTGCTCCAGGCTACCATTGACTTCCTGATCATCGCCTTCTCCATCTTCCTCGCCATCAAACTGATCGGTGCCATGCACCGCAAGCAGGCGGAAACACCCGCCGCGCCCGCACCCAAGCCGGATGACGTCGTCCTGCTGGAACAAATCCGCGACATTCTTCAGAAACAGACGGAAACCAAATAGGCATTCCGCCGCCCGTGCCGGCTCTTGACGAAACCGGCGCCTTTTTCCCCTTTACTTGTCCGCTCCATGGTGGGAAAGTGGAGGCATGACTCTCCTGTTGCGTGTCTTGGCCTGTGCCTTGCTGCTTGTTCCGTCCCAGCTTCCGGCGGCGGATATGCAGAGTTTTATATCGGAAAAGTCCTACCCTGTGGCGGACATCCGGGAACCGGAACAGCATCTGCCCGTCAACAACGTCATCCTGATGATCGGGGACGGCATGGGCATCCACCACCTTTCCGCGGCGTGGGCCGCCAACCGGGGGCGCCTGTTCATTGAAAACTGTCCGGTGACGGGCATTGCGAAAACCTGGTGCCGGGACAAGCTGGTCACGGACTCGGCCGCGGCGGGAACCGCCATGGCGACGGGGACCAAGACACTTTACAAAAGGGTGGCCACATGTCCGGAGGGCAACAAGCTGGACTCCCTGATCGACAAGGCGAAAGACATGGAAAAATCAACGGGTGTGGTCGTCACCTGCGAACTGAATGACGCCACTCCGGCAGCCTTCTGCGCCAATAATGAAAAAAGATCCGACTCCTACGGCATCATCGGCGACTATCCACGCTCCCGTGCCGACTTCATCTTCGGCGGCGGAAGCAAATATTTTACCCAGAGGCCGGACGGGAGGGACATCTTCAAGGAAATGGGGGCCCTGGGCTATAAAATCGCCCGTTCCTGGGAGGAAGCCGCCGCCCTGCCGCCGGGAAAAACGCTCGCCGTCGTAGCTCCGGGGAACCTGCCCCCTCCCGGCAAAAGGGGCGCCGTACTCCGCCAGGCCACGCTGAAAGCCCTGGAAACCCTCTCCCGCAACCCCAGGGGATTCTTCCTGATGGTGGAAGGCTCCAACATCGACAAGGCGGCCCACCATGGCAAACTGGCGGAAATGATGGAGGAAATCTTCGACTTTGACCGGACGGCCGGAACAGTGCTGGAATGGGCGGCGCGTCATCCCGGTACGCTGGTGGTTATCACGGCGGACCACAACACCGGCGCTTTCTCCCTTTCCGGGGGCAATCTGGAAAAAGGGGAAATCACGGCCTTGTTCTCTTCCGGCAACCATGACGGAGTGGCCGTTCCCGTTTACGCCTTCGGCTCCGGAAGCGGCGCCTTCACCGGCATCTATGAAAACACGGACATTTTCCGCAAAATCATGGCGGCCATGAAAGGGGAGGAAAACAAGGCTGTTCCCGTCAAAAAAGACTCTTGAGCAGTCTGCCTTCTTCCTGCTGCCCGCTATGCTTCGCCCTTCCGCGGCGGCGCATCCATGTGCCGCGCCACCAGGCCGGCTCCGGCCGTAGCCAGGCCGCCTATCAGGAATACGGCCTGCGGACCGCCCGTGCTCATCCAGATCAGGCCGCCCAAAACGCCGTAGGAAATGGAGGCCACATGGTTGATGGCCAGCCCTGTGTAAATACTGGGCGTGATCTCCTCCGGCCTCTCGCAAATGCGGGCCACATACGTGCTGCGGGCCATGCCGAGCGCAAACAGCAGGTTATCCAGAACGAAACAGGCGGTCACTACCGCCACGGCCCAGTGCGAAGGCAGCAGCCCGGGGGCAAACGCGTAAGCCAGGCACAGCAGGGACAGTGCAATGCTGTCGAAAATCGTGACATTCCTCTCCCCGAACCTCTTGATACTCCACCCGATCAAAGGCTGCGTTCCCAGACCGACCACTCCGGCAATCAGCAGGGTCTTCCCGATATGCTCCGGAGACTGACCCAGCGTACTGACCATCAGCCAGAACCCGAATGTAAGATACAGCTGCTTGCGGATGCCGTGCAAAATCTCCAGCCCGTAATAAACGGTGTACCTGCGCTTGAAAACAAAACATTCCCGCCACCCGCGGCGCTTGGGAAACACGGGCGTCTTCACCCGGCTCAGGAGCACGGCCGCCAGCAGGCACACGCCGCCCATGATGAAAAAATCCACGGCAAAGGACTGGTTGAACTTCCACTTGATCCAGACGCATAAAGCCCCCAGCAGAGAAGCCGCCGTGCCGAGCGCCTTCATCTGTCCCAGCCTCAGGCTACGGTTCTCGGGCCGCGCCGTATGAATCACGATGGTATCGATCATCCCCATCAGAACGTGCTGGCCCAGGCTCACCGTCAGAATCCACGCGGACAAAACCCACAGCCCGGTTCCGGGACCGCACAGGGCCAGCGCATACATACCGCCGAACATCAGCAGGCAGGCCACGCCGGCCATGCGCACCTCATTGAACATGAAAAGCATGCCGACCACAAACAGGGAAAGGATGCCGGGCAGCTCCCGCGGCAGTTCGATAAACCCGCGCATCTCCACGTCCAGATGCTGGGCGTCCCGCAGGAAATTGCTGAACACCAAATCATACACGCCACTCCCGAACTGCCCCAGGAACAGGGCCAGCAGCACAAACACCATCGTCTTTCTGATGCGGGGGGAAGCGGCATCACTCATAGCGGCAGGATACTCTCACAGGCCTCCGGCGGGAGCAACCGCTTTTTCGGCCCCTTCCGCCAGGTTCCCGCAGGAAAAATGCACGGCAAAGAAATATTCTTAAGGAAATTCCGTACTTAGATCATGAATCTCAGGCATCTTTTCCTCACTGCTTCATCCACCGCGGCCCCTTTCTGCTGGGGCGCCCCTTCCGCCCCCGTCCGGGAGGCTCCCTGCATCATTCCGCGGCCCGCTTCGCTGGAATTCAAGGCCGGACAGCCCGGTTTTGCGCTGAAAGACGGCGGCGTGAAACTTCCGGCGGGGCATCCCCTTTCCGTACAGGCGGAGCGCCTTTTCCGGGAAAACGGCGTCAAAACGGCAATGGTTGAACAGGGCGCGGACATTGCCTTTACGGAAGACAAATCCCTGGGCGGCGAAGGCTACCGCCTGACCGTCACCCCGGATTCCATCTCCATTGACTGCGGCGCGGCCAACGGCGGCCTCCATGCCCTGCAAAGCCTCATGCAGAGCATCGTCAAAGACGGCGGCGGCGCTCCCGCACTGGCCGCGCTGGAGGTAAGGGACCAGCCCCGCTTCTCCTGGCGCGGCATCATGATGGACAGTTGCCGCCACATGATGCCCGTGCGGGACATCAAGAAAGTGCTGGACCTGATGTCCAGGTACAAATTCAACATCCTGCACTGGCACCTGACGGACGACCAGGGATGGAGGCTTCCCGTTGCCAAATACCCCAGGCTCACGGAAACAGGGGGGACCCGTGCGCAATCTCCCGTGACCGGCAACCGCAGCAAGCCGGACGGCAAGCCCTATTCCGGTCATTACACGGCGGAGGAAATCAGGGACGTAGTCCAGTACGCAAAGGACCGGGGTATCACCGTCATTCCGGAGGTGGAACTGCCCGGGCATGCCTCCGCAGCTATCGCCGCCTATCCGGAGCTGGGAAACGCGGACATCCCGGATTACGCCCCGAAAGTGCAGGAAACCTGGGGAGTCCACCCCTACACGTTCGCCCCCACGGAAAAAACCTTCCGCTTTCTGGAAGACGTCATTGACGAAGTGTGCCGCCTGTTCCCAGACAGTCCGTACATCCACATCGGCGGGGATGAAGCCCCCAAGGACCAGTGGAAGCAATCCCCCACGGCTCAACAAGTCATGAAAGACAAGGGCCTGAAAAATGAGCACGAGCTCCAGAGCTACTTCGTCAGAAGGGTGGAAAAAATGATCAACGCCCACGGCAAAAGGCTGATCGGCTGGGATGAAATCCAGGAAGGGGGGCTTTCCCCGACCGCCACCATGATGGTCTGGCGGAGCTGGATGCCGAACAGCGCCAGGCATGCCCTGGAACAGGGCAACGACATCGTGATGACACCCAACAGCCACCTGTACTTTGACTATGACCAGGGACCCGGAAAACCCGCCGCCGCGGAATACGAAACCATCAACAACGACTCTCTCACCTGGCAGCACGTGTACTCCCTGGAACCCGTCCCACCGGGGACGCCGAAAGCCCGGGAAAAACAGGTCCTGGGCTGCCAGGCCAACGTCTGGGCGGAATACATCCCCAACCTGCCGAAGTGGGAATACCAGGTTTTTCCCCGCGCTCTGGCGCTGGCGGAAGTAGCCTGGACGCCGCGCGAATTGAAGAACGAGCAGGACTTCCGGCTGCGGCTGGAACGCCAGCTCCCGTTCCTGGACGCCCGCGGCGTGAACTACAAGAGGCCGGACAACGGCGCCCCCGCACGCCCGGATGCCGTCATCACCCGGGAACTCCGCTGAATCCGGGAGAAAACCATGCCGTGCGGCCCTCCCCGAGGCCGCATTATGGACTAGCCAAGCCCCAGGAAAACCATTACATTGGCGGCATTATGAATTTGGAACTGCTTCGTCAGGTTTGCGCAACTCCGGGCGCTCCGGGGTTTGAAGACAAAATCCGCGACTTCATCATTCAGGAAGTGGCGCCCCTCGTAGACGCCATACGCGTGGACAACATGGGCAGCGTGATCGCCATTGTGGAAGGCAAGGATACGGAAAAAACCATGATGGCCGCCGCCCACATGGACGAAATCGGCTTCATGGTCCGCCACATCGACGACAAAGGGTTCATCAAATTCCTGCCCCTGGGCGGATTTGACGCCAAGACGCTGACCGCCCAGCGCGTGATCGTACACGGGAAAAAGGACCTCATCGGCGTCATGGGCGTCAAGCCCATCCATGTGATGTCCCCCGCGGAACGCACCAAGCTTCCGGAAGTGACCGACTTTTTCATCGACCTGGGCATGAGCAAGGAAGAAGTGGAAAAATACGTCTCCGTGGGCGACTCCGTCACCCGCGAACGGGATCTGGTGGAAATGGGCGACTGCGTGAACGTCAAATCCCTGGACAACCGCGCCGGATGCTACGTACTCATTGAAGCCCTCCGCGCCATCAAGGCTTCCAAAAAGAAACCCTCCTGCAACTTCGTGGCCGCATTCACCGTGCAGGAGGAAGTGGGCCTGAGAGGCGCGCAGGCCGGCACGCTGGACATCCTGCCGGACTTCTCCATCGCGCTGGACGTCACCATCGCCTGCGACATTCCCGGCACCCCGGCGCACGACCAGGTCTCCCGCCTGGGCGAAGGCGCGGCCATCAAGCTCTATGACGGCTCCATCATCGCGGACCGCCGCATGGTGCAGTTCATGAAAGCCACCGCGGAAGCCAACAAGATCAAATGGCAGGTGGAAATGCTGCCCGCAGGCGGAACGGACGCCGGAGCCATGCAGAAATTCGTGCCCGGCGGCTCCATCGCCGGCGCCATCTCCGTTCCCACCCGCAACGTCCACCAGGTCATTGAAATGGCCAGCAAGAGCGACTTGGACGCGGCCGTGGACCTGCTGGCCGCCTGCGCCATGAATGTGGACAAGTGGGACTGGTCCTGGAACTCCGTCAATCAATGCCAGAGCGTCTGCGACAAACCGGCCAAGGCATCCAAGGCCGCTGCCAAGACCGGCAAAGCCGCCGCCAAGAAAAAGAAGGCCAAGTAAAGCCAGTCTTTGATACATCCCTGAACAGCAGGCCGCACCCGGGAACGGATGCGGCCTGTTTCATGGGAAAGCTTGTCCGCATAATTACGGAAAACGTGCATGACCGGCAGCGCCATGTCTCCATAAACCGGGTCTGACATTTCCCTTCCCCTTCGGCGGCATGCCGCAACCGGCAAAAAAATCTCCCGGCATCCTGAAAGACACCGGGAGCGAATCAATGAGAAAAGGAAAATTACTTGGCGGCGGGAGCCGGTGCAGGAGTAGGAGCGGGAGCCGGCGCGGCATCCACTTCCACTTCTTCTTCCTCTACTTCAACGCCTTCTTCCGGACCGGAAGCGCCGGTCTTCTTCATGGCGTCCTTCAGAGCCTGGCTGCCGAAGAAATCGGCCTGCTGCAAGCGCTGCATGTCAGTCATCATGCCCATGAAAATAGGCAGAAGTTCGGCCTGGCGGGCCTGCATGGCGGCGTCCACCTGGTCCGCCAATTTCTGGGCGTCCTTGGAAAGGGCTTCGCCCTTTTCATTGATCTTCGCCATCTTTTCAGCGGCCGCATCTGCGGTGGCCTTGTCCTTTACCGTGCTGAGCGTAGCGGACATTTCCTTCATCAATGCCAGCATCTGGTCTGCGGCTTCCTTCGCTTCCTTGGAAACTTCAGCGGCCGGTGCTGCCGGCTCCGCAGGCGTTTCAGCAGCCGGCGCGGGGGCCGGAGCCGGGGCATCCTGGGCGGAAGCCATACCTGCAAATGCCAGGGCACATGCTGAACTAATTGTTACAATGCTCTTCATAGCGTTCTCCTTGTACAGGCTCTCCATGTCTGCGTCAATGCCTCATTGCGTTACGGCTCCCTCTGATGCCGCAGAAAACGTGTTTTGCAATTTTTTCAAGCTCCCGGACTTTTTCAGTTGCATCTTTTTAGAATTATTATAAATTTAATTCCGATGACCAAGACCATAGAAAATCTGAAAGCCGCCATTATTGGCGAAAGCACCGCCTCCGCCACTTATGCGGCCTATGCAGCCAAAGCTGCTCAAGAAGGGCAGCCTCTCATCCAGAAACTGTTTGAAGCCGCTTCCAAGGCTGAATCCGTCCATGCCGCCAACCACAACAAGGTACTGGAAAAACTCGGAGCCAGCATGGACCCCTTTGACATTCAGATTCATGTAGGCTCCACGGCGGAAAACCTGAAAGCCGCCATCGCCGGGGAAACTCATGAATTTGAAAGCATGTATCCGGAATTTATCGCCGCAGCGGAGGAAGAAGGACAGAAGGCCGCCGTCCGTTCCTTCACCTGGGCCACGGAAGCGGAAAAGGAACATGCCGAATTTTACGCAGCCGCCCTCCAGGCCCTGGAAAACGGAGACACCAGCGCCCTGCCCGGACAATACTGGATCTGCCTTGTGTGCGGGGACACCTTCAAATCTCTGGAAGGTGTGGAAGCCTGCCCCCTCTGCGGCACCAAGGCTGAAAAATTCCTCGTCATTGGATAAACTCCGCTTGAGCACCGGAGACCTTCCATGACATTGCAAAACCGCCCGGGTTATTCCCGGGCGGTTTTTTACACCGGCTTCCGCAATACACGCGGGCCGGAAAAGAGCAAGAGTTTCTATTTAGCGAACTTTTTCTGCAGATTCTGCGAATATTGTTCCAGTGCCTCCTGCTGCTCCTTCTTCAGCTCCTCCACCTTCTTCAGGTCGCCGGCCTTCTGGGCAGCCTCGATTTTCTTTGCAAACTCTACCTGAATCTTGCCTTGATCAACGAGATTCAAATCCTTGGCTACGGAGAACAAATATCCTCCGGTAGCTATCCCGCCGGCAATCATGCCCACGACGATCATGATGATGCCGAACATAGTAGCCTTTTTGCATACGGCGATAATGGCACATACGATGGATACTACCGCAAGCAGAATACCGATAAGGGCCGCCATCATGCCGAACCATGGAAGCACCACGGCCAGCACGGCACAAGCGACCGTAATACCTTTAAGGACTCCAGAACATTGACAGGCAACAGGTTGGTTTTGAGTTTCCATATGTCTCCTATATACCTTGCCGCAGCTGATTGTCAATCATTGCCAAAGAATCTCAGATAAAAAATTCCAACATCATCCGGTTTACGGAATTTCGGGTAAATAATGCCGGTAGCCGGAAATTTGCTCCTGTGCAGCCACAGCTGCGGCCTCTTCCATGAAACTCCACTTGCAAGCAAATCCGGCAAAACCTGTTTATCTCCCTTTCCCATGTGTACCAGGCGTCCTGACAGATACGGAGGGCATCATCCCCATTAAAGATGGGCTTGCAGAAATGAAAAAGCAGTGCTAATGGGTGGAAATCAACTAATCCCAATAATGAAAAAAATCTTCCTCATACTGACTATTTGCTGTCTGTGGCTGTGTACTGTCGCCGCCGATGAAACTTGGCTGCAGGATATGGAAAAGGCAAAACAAGCTGCGCAAAATGATGGCAAGGATATCCTGGTGCTTTACAAAATCGGGGAATACCCCCTGTTCAGCGACGAAAATCCGGAGCCCTTGTTCCATTCCATTCACTTCACAAATGCCGCACGCCGCAACTACATTCTGGTGGAGCAGCAAATGCCCCTGTCCGACCCGGAGGATTCCCCCTCCACCGTCATCGTTTTTTGTGATGCCTCCAGCCGCCCCTACTACAGTTTCTCCGGTGAATGGACCATGGGAATGGACTGGGTCCTGGAAGAATTGGTTATTGCGGCCGAGCGCAAACTCGTCATACAGAAAATTCTTCAATCCCTGGACAGGCAGCCCGGCAAAAATCCGGATTTCCGCCTCATCGGACAATTATTCCTGTCCATGCCTGACGGAATAGAACAATTCCATGCTTCCTACCGCAACTGGATGGAAGAAACGCTGAAAAACGACGGCGAAGATTCCAGCGGATTAAAAAAACGCGCTCGCCGTATTGAGCAGATGAACCAGCTTTTGAGTGAACTTCTCAAAATCATCTCCAACGCAGAAAACATGGAACAGCTGCAATCATTCCTCCAGCCTTATCAAACACGGCTCAATGCCTCTCCTGTAGTAAAGCAGTTCCTGGAATCTTACCTGGCTGTGGAACCATACATCCACCCCCTGAAAAAGGACCCCTCCTTCCTGGATTCATTTCTACAAGAGCCAGTGGAAAAAGTGCAGGCCCGAATTATTTCCATTTCTCCCCATTCCAAAATGTCCCGTTACCTGCGTACGCATGCCTGGGACAATATCCGCATGGGGGCAGAGATTTTCAAATTGGACGACACTTATAAAAATAATCCGTCACTAGCCCTTCAACGTCTGGAAAAATCTTTCTCCAAATACACCTCTTATGCATCCCGTCAGTTGCTGCTGTTGCTCAAAGGCCGTTTTTTTGCGGAACAAGGAGAGTGGGACAAAGCCCGGCAGGCTTTGAACCAGGCAATCCCCATGGACCCTCTTTCCGGCAATGCCGGGGAAGCCAAAAAACTGCTTCAATCACTTTCCTCCAACCGGGTGCGTCTGCAGGAACTTTTTTATTTGAAACGTCGGGGAAACCAGGAAATAGATGACGAATGGGATAAACTATTGCTCATAGAAACGTCAGGAAATGTATTTTTCAATTTTTCCACCTTTGACGAATACTTCAATTAGATAAACCCTCGCCTCCATTAAATTCATTCCGGCATAATTCTGCTTGAGCCTCGTTCCTGAGGCCTTACAATAACTTCTTTCCGGGGCGGAAGGAACCCCGCCCCGTTCATCTGATGGCAATACCCCGGACAACTACCGACTCTCCGGCACGGCACCTTGCAAAACAACACGTATGGACGGCGGTTTTGCAGGCTTTGCGTGCCGCGTTCATACCCCGCCGCATGCGCTGCCTGTGGACGGCCAGCCTCGTAGCGGCGCTGGTGGTCAATCCATATGTACTCAATGACGGTCAAAGCGTGCTGATGAGCTGCATGGGGATTGTCTGCTCCGCCAGCCTGCTCTGCGGCGTCATCCTGCTTTGCCTGAAATACCGCTTCACGGCTTACGCCGTTCTTCCGGCCGTCATCCTGTTCAATGCGGGCCTGTACATGATGCAAATGCGGTACGGAGTGACCCTGAGCCTCTCCGTCCTGGCCAGCATCGCAGAGACCAATTTCCAGGAAGCCTGCGCCTTCTGCACGGTCGGGTCCATAGCGGGAACGCTGCTGCTGGCCGGCTTTATCTACCTGGCCATTTACTGGAGCCGCCGTTCCCTTCACCAGACGGCCACATGGCCCGCCCTTGCCTGCATCTGGGGCCTTTACGGCGTTTCCCTTCTTTTGAGTATTCCGGCCGTCTCCTGCAGCGCGGAACCCCTCTACCTCTATTATACTTCCGACAAGGCGAAGGGCTGGCCGCTGGTAGATTTTGTAATGGCCCACAAGCTGGTCAACGAATACGTCGCAAATGACGCCAGGCAGTTCAACATGCTCCAGGAGCTTCCGTCCTGCGCGGAGCCGCTTTCCCACTGTGATGCACCGGACAATCTGGTCGTCGTCTTCCACATGGGCGAGAGTGTCCGGGCCGACCATCTCCCCCTGAACGGCTACCACCGCAACACAATGCCACTGCTCTCCCGTGAGCCCAACGTCGTATCCTTCCCCCACGCCACCTCCTTCGGCATCGTTACGCGCATTTCCGCCATCGGCATGTTTACGGATGCGGAACTGGAGCGGCGCCAGCCCGGCCATTCCTCCTTCATTGACCTTTTCAACAAGCACGGCTTCAAATCCATCCGCATCATGGACCTGAACGGGGATTCCGTACACGACTATTCCCTGGGCATCCTGACCCGGAACTGCCGGGTGCAGAAACAAACGCCGCCGCTTCACCGGACACCGGACATGATGCAGGAGCGCACTTCCCTGGTAATGGAGGGATGCCTGGAAGAGTACGGGAACGCCAGACAACTGTACGTCATTTACAACGAGGGCAGCCACATGGCGTTTTCCTATCCGGAAAAAGCCGCCCGTTTCACTCCGGCCCGCTGCAACATGGACGACCCCAAGGCGCATCTGGACGAAACGATCAATGCCTACGACAATTCCATCGTGGACCTTGACGCCTCCGTGCACCGCATGATCAGTCGCCTGAAAGACCGGCCCGCCATTTATTTCTACTGTTCCGACCACGGCGTGGCCCTGGGAGAAAAAGGAAAAATGTTCCAGGGCCACACGCTCCCCTGCGTTTACCGCCCTGCCATGTTCGTCTGGTATTCGGACGTTTTCGCCGCGCGTTACCCGGACATGGTGCGCGCCCTGAAGGCCAACCGCCTGAAAGCCGTTTCACACGACCATATTTTCCATACCCTCCTGTCCCTGGCGGCCATCCGCTCAGAGACCGTGCGGCCGGAATTGAACCTGGCCGCCCCGCGGGCAAAGGAAACCGCCGTTCCCATCCAGCCGGAAGTGCTGGCAGACTGGCAGCCGTTCGCAACGGCCACGGCAGCCGGCCTGTGAAGGAAACCACGACATTCTGCGATAAAACGGCATCGCCGGACCTCAACGCACTTTGACCCGGAGCGGAGTCCGGATGCAATCGCGGACGCGGCGCACCTCTTTTTCCCATTGTTCAGCGGACTTGACGGGAGAAGCCTTGCTCCATACCGCCCCCATGTACCAGTCAAAGGAATTCCCGCTCTTCATGGAGCGGGTCCAGTAGGAGCATCCCTCCCCATCCTCCGCGGCGCCATCCGGCGCCCACGGCACCATAACGGCGGTTCCGAAACAGCCGTTATCCCCCCTGGGCCTGCTCCATGCGGCCATGATTCCGGCTTCCCGGTCCGCCGTGACAACTTCATAACTGTTCCTTTTCTTCCCGGTATCCATGCCAGCACCGACTCGGATTTCCGAAGAATTGCCCCCGTTCAGGGTCACGGAACTTCTTACCCTTGTGAAATGGCTTCCGGCATCCAGAGTCACCTTCCTGGTCTCGGCAGCCTTCATTCCTCCTCCCACGTTCCACGGCGCGTAACTTACTTCAAAGGCGGTCTGAACAGGTCCGTTGTACAGGGTCCGCACCCTGGCCCAGTTGCTGGAAACATGGGCTTTCCCGTCTCTGAACACGGCAATGCCGCCGCATCCGCGTCCGGGTCCCACATGGTACATGTCCAGTCCGTTGCCGTGGTCACGGTGATAATCTCCCCTCTTGTAAAATTCATTAATTACAGGCACCCCTGCCTTCTTGCTCCATACGTCCGTTCCGCTGGAAACAAGCCCCTCCCCCTCCGGCGCAGGCCTGGAAACTGCCGGACCGTAAATACGGTGGGCCGTACGGTCGTTTTCCCACGCAAAATCGTCCAGCCGCTCCGGCACATGACGACTGAAGCACACCTCTTCCGCAGGAGCGGCATCCAGGGAGGAATTCTCCAGAATCCAGAAATCGCGGGACGCTCCCGCGCGGAAATTGCTCTGGAACAGCAGGGTGTCCATCCTGCCGTCCCCATCGGTATCCGCCAGCTGGTGGACAATCACGCAGCCGTTGCGCACGTCAAACACGCGCAGCCGGGAAGAATCCCGCCCTTTTCCGGGATTCCACGGAACGGACACCGTTTCCCGGGGCCGGAAAACATTCAAGGGGTTGGCGACGGAAACGGTCTTCCGCCGCGGATGATCTTGACGAATCACCCATTTACGCAGTTCACAGCCGGCCAGCAGGTAGGCTCCGGAACCATACACTTCCGTATCATTTCCGGAATAATGCCCCGGTTTGTCCGCAATCGGCTGCACCCAGCCCAGCGCTCCCTCCGCGTTCACGGCGTCGCAGGCCGCCTGCCATGCCTTCCGGATGACGGGCAGGTATTCCTTTTCGTCCAGGTAACCCTGGTTCACGCCCCACATCATGCCGTACATGATGAAGAGGGTTCCGCTCATTTCCTTCAGGGGCGGTTCGGCGGGGTCCATCAGGCTGGCGTGCCAGGAACCGTCGGGAGACTGGCATTTTTTCAATGCCGCCGCCATGCGCTTGAGCAGGTTCACGTAAAAGGGCCGCGTGGGCCAGTCCCGCGGCATGTCCTGCAGAATCATCGGCAGCCCGGCAATCACCCAGCCGTTCCCGCGGCTCCAGAACATCTTCTTTCCGTTGGCCGCCGGAATGGTGAAGTAGCGGGAATCCCGGTAAAACAGGCCTTCCTTCTTATCGAACAAATAATCGTATGCGGCCTTGTATTCCCGGTCCATGAACTCCAGATACCGGCGGTCTCCGGTATAGGCCGCCAGCTTCGCGAATACGGGGGGCGCCATGAACAGGGCGTCCGACCAGCACCAGCGGTCCTGGCATCCGGGCGTCTGGAATTTAAGGGAGGCGGACGAGGGCCGGGCCATCACCTTGTCCAGAACGGCACGGATTTTTTCGGCGGCGGCGGGATTTCCATCTTCCATGGCCATCTCCATCCAGGCATGGCCGATCACATGGTCATCCGCATGGTAGGGCCGTTTCAGAACGCCCCATTGGCTCCCTTCCCCGACCGTCCTCACGGCCTGAAGCTTCATACTCTGCGGATGGGCCAGGGCATACTGCACCAGGCCGGAATAAAACGCCCCGTAGGTCCAATGCAGATGGGAACGCTTGACGGGATGGGCTATCTGCCACGAGGCTACACGTTCAAGATTTTCCCTGATAGTTTTCTCCTTCCAGTCCGCAGAAGCGCCGGAAGCAACTCCGAATAAGGATAAAAAGGACAGGAACAGGACCAGAATCCTTTGTTGCAGCATGTTGAATGAGAGAGTAAATTGTTGCATATTCATATATACAAAAAAACCAGTTATAAAATTTCTTCATTAATCATTTTTCGGAATGATATAAAATAAAATCCCGCGGCATCGCTTTTTCCCTTCAAGGACGGCGTTTGAATGATCAACGCGGAATTCTGACGCCGCCGTTCCATCATCTGATATATAACCCGGCCGAATCAAACAATACAGGAGTAAAACGGAAAACCCGTAATTTTTCATCCATTTTCTCTTATTGGCACCCAGACAGCCCTTCCGGGCACATATGGTACCATGATGCAGGCGGATGCCGCATTTTCAATCATCCCTCTCAGAGGTGATACAATATATTGTATAATAATAAATATTTAATACATCATTTGCACATTTTCCTTGCAGCCCCATATATTCTATGGTTCATTGCAGTCCAGCGCAGGTAACGGAAGACGGTGAAAATCCGTCGCGGACGCGCCGCTGTAACCGGTAGACGATGGACCGGACACTGATTGCCAGGCAATCGGGAAGTCTCCATCACATGTCGCACCGGGAGCCAGAAGACGACCTGATGCTTCCGTATCTCCCATCCCGCGGACAGGATGAACATACGCACAGGTTCCCTCGTGTACCGTTTTTCGGACGAGTTGCACGCGGCTTCCCCTGCTTATGATTTTCCAGGCTTGTGCCAGGCTCGCGGATGAGCGGTCATCATCCTTTCAAGCGAGACATCCACTATGGCGACAAGCATCATCAAACGTTCCGGAAAGAAGGAACCATACCAGGGCTACAAGATCGAGGAAGCCATTAAAAAGGCATTCCACAGTTCCGGCACCGTTTACAACCGCGCCATTTATGAAGAGGTGGAGGCCAAGCTGGGCCACCAGGACAACGCAACCGTAGAGGAAATCCAGGACCTGATTGAACGGGCCCTGTTCCGCTGCGGATACTTTGAAACCGCCAAGGCTTTCATCACCTACCGCTTCCTCCACAAGATGCAGCGCGAACAGATCGCGGGCCTGTATTCCGGCAATACGTATGTGGACTGCAAGCTGACGGTGGAGGAATACATCGGCCAGAGCGACTGGCGCATCGCCGCCAACTCCAACACCACGTATTCCAATGCCGGGCTGATCAACAACACCGCCGGCAAGGTGATCGCCAACTACTGGCTGGACCAGGTCTATTCCGCACGGGAAGGCGCCGCCCACCGGGAAGGGGACTACCACATTCACGACCTGGACTGCCTGACGGGCTACTGCGCGGGCTGGAGCCTGCGCAACCTTCTGAATGAAGGGTTCAACGGCGTGCGCAGCCGCGTGAACAGCCGGCCGCCCCGCCACTTCCGGGAAGCCCTGGGCCAGATGGCCAACTTCCTGGGCATTCTGCAGAGCGAATGGGCCGGAGCCCAGGCGTTCAGCTCCTTTGATACTTTCCTGGCCCCTTACGTTTTCAAGGACCAGGCGGACTTCACGCGCATCAAGAAGGACATCCGCAGCTTTGTGTACAACCTGAACGTTCCCTCCCGCTGGGGGCAGTCCCCCTTCACCAATGTGACGATCGACTGGACCGTTCCGCGCGACCTTCAGGACCAGCCCCCCTTCAGCGGAGGAGAGCACCTGTTTGAAGGAGTGGAAGACCCCGCCCTGCTCTTCCTGGCCAAGGAACGCGGGGTGAACAGCCTGACGGAATTGACCTACAAGCACTTCCAGAAGGAAATGAACCTGATCAACAAGGCCTTCTATGAAGTGCTCACGGAAGGCGACAGCACGGGACAGCCCTTCACCTTCCCCATTCCCACCGTCAACATCACGGAAGACTTCGACTGGGAAGGGGAAAACGTCCCGCTCCTGTTTGAAAACGCCGCCAAAATAGGCTCCTCCTACTTCCAGAACTTCATCGGCAGCCAATACACCGTCAATGAAAACGGGGAACGCGTGCCTGACGAACGGGCCTACAAGCCGGACGCCGTGCGTTCCATGTGCTGCCGCCTCCAACTGGACCTTCGGGAACTGCTTAAACGCGGTGGCGGCCTGTTCGGCTCCGCGGAAATGACCGGCTCCATCGGCGTGGTGACCATCAACCTGGCGCGCCTGGGCTACCTCTTCAAGCAAAACCGGGAAGCCCTGTTCGCACGGCTGGGGGAACTGCTGGACCTGGCCAAATCCTGCCTGGAAAAAAAGCGCGCTTTCGTCCAGGAAATGTATGACCGCGGCCTGTACCCCTACACCAGGCGCTACCTGCCCACTTTCCGCAACCACTTTTCCACCATCGGCGTCAACGGCATGAACGAGCTGCTGCGCAACTTCTCCAACGACTCCATGGACATCACCACGGAGGAAGGCAGGAAGTTCGCGGAAGAAATCCTGGAATTCATCCGCCTCCGCATGCAGGAATACCAGGAGGAAACGGGCAACTTGTACAACCTGGAAGCCACTCCCGCGGAAGGCACCACGCACCGCTTCGCCCGGGAAGACCAGAAACGCTACCCGGACATCATCCAGGCCGGCCCTGTGGGCCAGCGCTACTACACCAACAGTTCCCAGCTCCCCGTGGACCACACGAACGACCTGTTCCGGGCTCTCCAGCTCCAGGACGAACTCCAGTGCTGCTATACAGGGGGCACCGTCTTCCACATGTACATGAATGAAGCCATCAGCTCCCCGGAAGCCTGCCGGGACATCGTCCGCAAGGTGCTGACCCGCTTCCGCATGCCGTACCTGACCGTCACCCCTCTCTTCTCCGTCTGTGAGAAACACGGCTACCTGCGCGGAGAGCACCAGTACTGCCCCTTCTGCGACGAGGAACTGCTCCACATCCACAGGCACGAATAACTCCCTTTTCAACCAGCCGCCTCATTTCAACCCAATCATCGAAACGACAATGACCAAACAGGAAATACTAAGCAAATACGCCCAGGACCGCACCCGCTGCACCGTGTACACGCGCGTCATGGGCTACCACCGCCCCGTGGAAACCTTCAATGCCGGCAAGCAGGGCGAATTCCACGACCGCGTCCACTTCGTGGAACCGGGCGCTCCCTGCAACTGTTCCCCCCGCACGGAACAGCCCCGCTGATTTTCCCAATAACATATGCGAAGTCAATGGGAACGGGTCGGGGCATAGCGGACATCACGCCGCTCACCTTGCTGGACTTTCCAAACAAGGTGGCCTGCATCTTCTGGCTGGGAGGCTGTAATTTGTTTTGTCAGTACTGTTACAACGTCTCCCTGGTCAAAAATGCGGTCCCCGGAACCGGCGGACGAACGGACTACCTCAACTTCCTCAGAGATCGGGTGGGATTTCTGGACGGAGTGGTTTTGTCCGGAGGCGAATGCACGCTGTGTCCCGACCTTATTCCCATCTGCCGTGAAATCCGGCAGCTCGGCTTCGCCATCAAGATAGACACCAACGGAACGCGGCCTTCCGTCGTGAAGTCCCTGGTGGAAGAAGGGCTTTGCGACTACATTGCCCTGGACTACAAGGCCCCCGCCGAACAGTACGGCGCCGTCACGGGAAGGCCCGGCCTGTTTCCGTTCTTTTCCAGAACGCTGGACTATCTGATTGCCTCAAAAATCCCTTTCGAAGTCAGAACGACCGTGCACCCGGACCTGTTGACGGAAGATCACGTCAACACCATCATACGCGACTTGACAAAGCGGGGTTATGAAGGCAACTACTTCGTGCAAAATTTTTACCAGACCACACAAACGCTCAACTCTCTCCCCACGCCGGACCGCCCGTTTGACCGGAGCAGGGTGGATTCATCCTCCCTCCCCGTCCAATTCCGCAACTTCGACCTCGGCAACGGAAGAAACTGATACCGCCCCACATGTTCGACATCCTGCTCAACCACAACACCCTGGTCCTTTTCGGAATCATCTTCTTCGGCATCGCCCTGGGCAGCATTAAAATATACGGCCTCAACCTCGGCCTTTCCGGCGTGCTTTTCGTGGCGCTTGCCGCCGGCCACTACCGGCTGGCCATTCCCAATGGAGTGGGGCAGCTTGGCCTGGCGCTCTTCGTGTACTGCGTGGGGCTGAGCGCAGGCAACCGCTTCTTTTCCGCCATCGCCAAGCAGGGCAGCAAACTGGCCGTGATGTCCGCCGTAATTGTGGGCGTTTCCGCCCTGTTCACCTGCCTGTGCGGCATCTGGTTCAATGTGCCGGCGGGTATTTCCTCCGGCATCTTTGCGGGGGCCTGCACCAGCACTCCGGCGCTTGCGGCCGCCACGGAAAGCCTGCCCGGGGCTTCCGGCAGCGGCGTCAGCATTGGCTACGGCATCGCCTATCCGTTCGGGGTCGTGGGCGTGGTTCTGTTCGTCCAGCTCCTGCCGCGCCTGCTGCACTTTGACCTGCACAAGGAGGCCAGGGCCATGCACGCCAAGCAGGAAGCCAGCATCATTTCCCGCCTGGTGCGCGTCAACCAGCCCAACCTGCTCGGCCAAAACATTGCGGACTGCAAGCTGCTGGACGGCCTGCACTGCATGGTGACCCGCGTGGTGCGCGACGGCAGGCTGATGCCCCTGACGCCGGAAGACACCTTCCGGGAAGGGACGGAAGTCCTCATCGTAGGCAACAGCGATACCATGCCGCACGACATCGCGTTCCTGGGGGAAGCCTGTGAAAACCCCTACCCCATGGACTCCCAGAAGGAACGCCGCAAACTGATCCTGACCAACAAGGACTATGCCGGACGCAAGCTCCGCGACCTGAAAACCCTCCGCACGGACGGCGTCATCATCTCCCGCATTTCCCGGCTGGGGTTCACCTTTGTCCCCACGGGCGACACGACACTGGAACGAAACGACGTGCTGACCGTCGTCGGTTCGCCGGAAAACCTCACCAAATACGGGGAAAAAATCGGCCACCGCAGCCAGGACATGAACCAGACGGACCTCCTTTCCCTGGGATTCGGCCTGTCCCTCGGCATCATTCTGGGGCTGGTCAACTTCAGCCTGGGCAACGGAATGGGCATTTCGCTGGGAATTGCCGGCGGTCCGCTGATCGTCGCCCTGCTCCTCGGCCACTTCGGCCGCCTGGGGCCCATTGTGGGGTACATCCCGCGTCCCACACGCCTGCTTCTTCAAGACCTCGGCCTGGTCTTCTTCCTGGCAGACGCGGGCATCAAGGGCGGCGCGGACCTGGTGGACACGGTGGCCACCCACGGCGCGGCCGTCTTTGTGATGGGCATCATCGTCACCTGCGCGGGCATGTTCTCCGGCTACTTTGTCGGCATGAAAGTCTTCAAGATGAACATTCTGGAATGCCTGGGCGGCATCTGCGGCGGCATGACCTCCACCCCGGCCCTGGGCGCCATCGCCAGCAAGACGGATTCCCAGGCCCCTGTGGTCAGCTACGCTACCGCCTACCCCGTGGCCCTCATCCTGATGACTATCATCGCGAAGGTCATCATCCAAACCATCGGCGGTGTGGTTGGCGTATAACCCGTCGCCAAACTCACACATGCCTAAATAAAGATGAAGAAGGCAAAGACGGAATTCGCTCAACTTCATGTGCACAATATACAAGTGATATTTGAAAGGAACTTTGCTTGAGAATTTTTCTCTCCGAATCGCTACGGGAAAATAATTTTATACATTCGCAAGAATACACTAATTCCTCCAACGTTTTTTAAAAACGTTATTGGATGCGCTAAAAAATGGGAACTTATTTCTAAATTTCAGAATTGAAAAACCATCCCATGCTTTTGTTCATAAAACTTATGAACTGATTTGAACAACGAGCCCCAAATGCAGCACGATTTGGAAATCACCATCATCAATCACTACGGAGGTAAAATTGAGATACCTTTTTATTGTTATAACATTATGACTCTTCATAAATACGTCTAACAAATTCACGAAATAAATAGAAAGAATCTTTTTTCTTTCAAAGGAAGCGAACATCAATCCAGTTCTCACAAAAAAATTAAGCCATATATCATTCTAAAATAAATATTTATGTAAATCCTCGAATCATCGTTCATAGGAAATATTGGATTTTTTGTTGACGCAAAGCAAAAAAATGTTAGATTGCCTCTTTCAAGAAGACAAATCTTCCCCTCTACCCCATTTAATTTGTCTCACCTATGAATCTCATTTTACGGAGCGCTATCTTTTGTATGGTTGCATTGGCAGGTTTTACCTCTGTCCGTGCCAATCCTTCTGAATACAACATTCAGAACCTACTTGCAGTCGGACGCTCTTCTGCCATCTCCGACGAGACTCGAAATATCTTGCGCAGCCGGCTTGATTTCGGCCCCCTGACCATTGAGAAAATACATGAAATGGTCCAATCCTCCCAAGTGGCACAGCTATGCTATTTAAGCCAATTTTTTAATAATGCCGGGAGTGAAAAACCATATACTCAAAGTGAACTGCGTGATAAAGAGTTCACGGCATGGCTTTCCCGGCATCCTGAAATTTTCAAGATGCTTGCCCATTCCGGCTATGCCAATCGAAACGTTCTCAGCGTATTTTATCAAATTTGGAAAGTAAAAGATAAAAAACTCACCCCTGTCGAAATCAGCATGGCACTGGGAGCCGGACTAGCTGCCAATACTTTCACTATTGAGGAATGCATTGCCAAGTTTAACTTTTACCAGGATTCCCATCATCACGGCAGATGCTACCCTCATGCAGATACTCTTCAGCCTTGGGAGTGGGCTATTGTACTTCAGGGCAGAGAAAGTATTGAAGATCTAACATGGGCACAACAGTTCATTGAAGGAAAAAAAATCAAATCTGCACAGGCAGGAGATAAATTCACCAGATTTATCCCTTACCGCTTGAAAAATCATAAGGGCATCAGCGTACATGCCGGAGGAGCTTTTTATGATAACAAACCCATCACCCTGAAACTCTATACGGAATATGGAGGGGTATGCGGCGCCGTATCTAAAGGAGCTGCAGGATTTTTACGGTCCAAAGGTGTCCCAGCCTATCCAATAGGCCAACCCGGTCACTGCGCCTTCGTTTGGAAGCATCCCAATGGACACTGGCAAATCGGCAATAATATCGGCGGCTGGAACTGGGCCAACGGGGGAGCCCAGATTCCATGGAAAGGCTCCATCCAATTTGTTCCCACTTATGATGCCTTTATTCACCATCCCAATGCGGAAAAATCGACTCTGATGTACTACCTCTCCCTATGCACGCAAAAATCAGCACATATAGAGTTGTTATTGCAAGAGGCATGTAAAGCCAATCCTTTTAATTATCCGGCATGGCTCCATTATTTGAAGATTAAGAGTAAAAACGCAGATGATCAAAAGAAACTCACCTGCCTTAAAGAGTTAACTCAAGCTATGCCCAATGAACACAACCTTATTTGGCATGTGGCGAGTAAAGTGCTAAACATCCGGGAAAACAGGGTTGATCCATACGAACTTTACTCATGCGTGCTCGGTCCCGATTGCACACCTCACGCAGAAGAACTCTTCAACCGCCTAGTTTGGAACAGGCTTGTTGCCGATTGCCCTGAAATCAAAAGCATCACCGAATATAAAGCAGGATTCACAGGAAACCATCTGTCCATCTGGACTCAAAAAGGGGGACACGCCAAATGGACTCCCAAAATGAAAAAGTACTCCGCCAGGATGTTGCAGAATGCGATTGTTGCACTGGAGGGGAGGGACAAGACGAGGGAACGCTACATAGAAGCCTACCAAAAATTGTTGAACATCTGGAATGACGGAAAGTTAAGCCAAGAGGGAAAAGAGTTTATCAGAAAAATTTCCAATCTGACGAAAAACGACGTCGGAATGGACTCCAACACCAAAAAGAAATTGACATGAGAAAGAAATCAGTGATAGCAATACTGCCTATTATAGTAGCAGTCGTTTGCTTGTTCAGCTTCTCGCCTGCACAGGCAAAAATTTGTGACTATGAGGTAAAATATTTTACTTACATGACCCCTAACGGTGCTTCCTCTGCAAAATTGGAACTCGTGGGGAAATCATTAGATGGAATTGCTGCAAAAGTGTTACAACACACAATTAAACTCGCGATTGATAAGGCTGGCGGAATACTCAAATTATCTGAAGCGATGAGAACTGATAAGGCACTCCGGAATGTACATATCTTTTATCTTTATCGATTTATTCATCAAAAACAGGTTGGAGTGTGGCGGCTCGGTCATAAGACTAGGGTAACGCGAAACGGAGTGGACTACTTCCAGCCCAAAGATCTTCCCGGTGCTGTAGTGGAAGGAAAAAAGCAAATTGAAAGACAATTAGATAAAGAATTGGAAAAAGATTGTAAAAATCATCAATAATCAATAACAGAGATAAAACTATGAAATCTATATCAAATATTACTACTATCTTGGCCTCTTGTATGCTGGGGTTAGTCAGCTCGGTTGTGGCACAAGAAGAAAAAGCCAATCAACCAGACATGCAACAACAAGAGGCTTCCTCTAAAATCCAGGAAGAAAATAAGGATATACCAACCATTACAAATCCTATTATTTTCAATGAGAAAGATTTGGACAAGCTTAAAGAAAAACAACGAGAATATGTGGAAAAACATTATCCCGACTATCGCATAAAAGGAAAGGGCGAAGAGAATGATATTATGGACGGCCATCGGTATTCATTTTTTTACTTAGAAAATGAACAAGGCGAGCGAGTTATGACAATCCGTTTTGATATAGAAGAAGCGTATCAGGCATACATGAAAAAACATCAAAAGGAAATAAAACGGGAAACGGAAAAGCTGATCAAAAAAGGCATCATCCAGATTGGATGACAACCTGCTCCCTGATCAAAAGAAAAAACAATAATCAATAACCCAGTGTTGGAACGTGTGCACCGTCTGTCAAATAGGCGGTGTACTATTGTATAGTTAACCTTCTTCAAGTATAGATTGTTGTGATTTTTTGAAGGCTTCGATCGTCTCTATCGGACGTCTTCCCATGTTACGGTATCCCTGATGTGGACGCTCGTAGTTGTAGTGCTTGAGCCATTCGTTGAGATCTTTCTGGAGTTCTTCCACGCTAGTATAGAGTTTCTGTCTCAAGGCTATGTCGAAGAACTCTTCCTTGACTGTTCTGTTGAAGCGTTCCGCAAAGCCATTAGTTTGAGGCGTGGCGATGCGGGTTTTACGATGCTCAATTCCATTTAGCTCCAGATAGATTTCGTAATGGTGATGGGTGAGTCTGCCGCAGTATTCCCTCCCATTGTCCGTCAGGATGGCTTCTATCTTCAATCCGTGCTTCTGATAGAAGGGCACTACGTCATTATGAAGGATAAGAGCTGCATGGTCGGGCAGTTTGCCCGTGTGCAGGTAGCCAAAGGCAAAGGAACCATAGGTGTCTACAACCGTCTGCATGTAAACTTTCCCTACTTCCTTGAGTTTGCCCGCATAAAGGGTGTCCTGAGAGAGAAGGTAGCCGGGAGCCTTACTTTCCACATGCCTTTCCTTGAAGCAGGGGTTGGCTTTTTCAATGGATTTAATCTGCTCTTGGCTGAGTTGTTTGCCTTGGGTAAGGTGCTCTTTTTCCAGCTTGAGAAGCCGTTGGTAACGGCTCCCCAATCCATGGCGCTCCATGATTTTTTGAATAGTAGGCTTGGAGCAGTTTTTGCCTTCCAGTTTCAAGAGCTGCTCAATGTGGCCGCATCCTTTTTGCGGGTGTTGGGCAACCAGTTCCAGGATGCGCTGTTCTACTTCGGGCGGTGTGGTTTGAGGGTGTGTTTTATGAATGGGTGGCAGGTCTCTCAATCCTTCAAAGCCTTGTTCTCTGAACCGTTTACGGTATTCATAGAACTGAGTGGGTGAGATTCCCCCCCCCTCCCGGCAGACGCGGCTGACGTTGCCGAGCTCTTCGGCTAGTTGGAGCGCTTCGAGGCGCTGATACATGATTTTGGTTTCCGCTTTCATTTCCTTCTTGCTATGATATTTTTATATATTTGGAAAGAAGGTTAACTATACACCGTTTATCATTCCTAGTATCATCGAATTCAAGACAACTCATCATGGATGATGGCTAATTAGTTTTCCACAGTATTCCCTCCCGTTATTCGTTAAGATAGATGATACCCTCTATGCATTCCAGGCAGACGGACTGAAACGTCTTTTTCCAGTTGATACGGATGCCCGCATTCATCAGGAAATCTCCGCCCAGGACCTGTTCATGAACATGCGTCAGGGAGCCATTGCCATCCATGTTTAATTCCCGCAGCAAGTACCTGGTCCCGGGCTTCAGGCCCTTCAGCCGCAGGGGTGGCGGAGCGTCCGCAAGCCACTTGTCCATGAGCCACGCAAACACGACGGCGCGGTCCTCCCGCACGTACATCAGGGAAGCCATCCGGCTTTCATACGGGGAGGACAGCCGATACAGGTCACCGAACTGGACCACGGGACGGATGCGCTTGTATTCGGCAAGCGCACGTCTGGAAAAAGCCGCATCCTCCTCCGTCATATCGCAGGGCTGGAGCTCGAAGCCCAGACGGGCCGCCATGGCCGCGTCAAAACGGAATTTCAGCGGAACGGCGCGGCCCGTCTGATGGTTGGGAGAAGCCGTCACGTGGGCGCCCATGGAAATGGCCGGGAACAGGTGCCCGATGCTCCACTGCATGAACACGCGTTCACAGGCATCCGTATTGTCGGACGTCCAGAACTCATGATGCCGCCGCATGGTGCCGTAATCGGCGCGACCGCCCCCGGAGGAGCAGGCCTGGAACACCACTTGAGGAAATTCCTCCGCCAGCGCGTCCAGAACGGATTCATAGCCGCGCACGTAATCAATGGCCAGATTACCCTGGTGGCGCGCATCCAGCCATGCGGAACCGGGATCGGAAATTTTGCGGTTGCAGTCCCATTTGACGTAGGCGATGCCCGGATGTTTTCCCAGCAATTCACGCATCACGCCCAGAATGTAGCCGCGTACTTCCGGATTGCTCAGATCCAGCAGGTACTGGCTACGTTCCAGCCTGTTTTCCCGACCAGGCAGCCCGATCACCCAGTCCGGATGGCTCAGGAACAATTCCGATTGCGGATTTACCATTTCCGGCTCCACCCAGATGCCGAAGCGGATTCCCAGTTCCTCCGCCTTTTCCGCCAATCCGTCAATCCCGTGGGGAAGCTTGGCCCGGTTCTCCTGCCAGTCCCCCAGCCCGGCACGGGCGTCATTGCGCGGGAACCGGTTGCCGAACCATCCGTCATCCAGCACGAAAAGCTCTATCCCCAGGTCCGCCGCACGCTTCATCATGCCGTGCAGCACATCCTCGGTAAATGTGAAATACACGCCTTCCCAGGAATTCAGCAGCGTCATCCGCTCCTCATCACCGCCGCGCAGGCCGTAGCGGCGCGCCCAGCGGTGCATGCTGCGGGAAGCCTCTCCCTTGCCCTCTCCGCTCCAGGCCAGGATGACGGGAGGCGTCTCCAATACGCCGCCGGCATCCAGTACATACGGAGCGGGAGCCACATCCATTCCCGCACCCGCATACAAATAATGGTACGGGCTGTGCCGGAACCATATCCGGTAATTGCCGGGCCACGCCACCGCGCCCATGATCACTTCCCCGGAATCCTCGGGGGCCGGACCGTCCAGGGAAATGATGAAGCCGGGGCTCCCCTCCTGCGCGGCGCGGGTCCCGGTACCGGAAGCCAGCACCAGTTCATGGCCCCGCGCCACCTCTTCCTCGCTCATTAGCGATTCTCCGCCCCAGGTACCGCGAAAACTGGTCACAAAATACCGTTCCGCCTTCAAATTCAGATGGCCGGAAGCCGCCCGGTGAATCCGGATGCCTTCCTCCCCTTCATTGCGGATGACCGTCCACTGCATGAACACGCCGGATTCGCTGTGGGCGCGCACATGCACCTCCACTCTCACCGGATAGGCCGGATCCTTCAGATAAAAGACGGCTTCCTCCCGGTCCTCGTCCAGCCGTACAACCTCCTGCCGCTCGCATTCCAGGCACAGGGAGAGGGAACCGTCCGCCTGGGTAATGCAGAGATCGTACTCCCCGGACGCATTCGGCAGGCCGTCCAGGGAGTCCGCCAGCGTCGTACACAGGAGAGGGGCGGAGGCGGAATCTGAAAAGGCGTCTTCCGGCTCATGCAGGCGCGCGCCGTAATAGGCGCGGCGCACCCTTCCCTTTCCATCGCGGAACAGGCTCATCTGGGAGGAACGGGTCAGCAAATGCACGGAATCCGGCGTCATGGTCGCAAAAAAGATGGATGGTTCTATTCCGGACCGGCCATCCGGGCCGCCCCTGTCATCCTCATTAACTCTGCGCCGGAACGGGAAGTCAATGGCAAAATGGGGAGGGCGGCCCGGCGGTTTTGCCTACTTTTTCCATAAACGGCCGGAAGGCCGGAATTTCATGGTGCTTGATTCATGCACGAACAATTTGCCGCCATGGCCCGGATGCCGGACCACGCGGGCCTGGCGCCGCTTGATGCCGAAAGTGCCGAAGCCGCGGAATTTAACCTGCGACTTCCGCTGCACGGACCGCGCAATCGTGTTCAGCACGGCGTCAAGCACCTGTTCCGCCTCCCGGGAAGTGGTTTCGCCTCCCAGTTCCTGCCGCAATTCCTGAATGAATTCTGTCTTGTTCATAAGGCCGCCAGCATGAAATGTCGCCTTCTTCGGGTAAAGCGAAGACGGCGGCCCCCCATTCCTGCCACCCGGACCGTCCCATTCGCGGCAGGGGAAAAGCCGCAAGTTTCTCCCTTGCCTCTCCGCGCCTCCGCCATTAAGGTCCGTCAGGACATGCCCCCATCTTCCATAGATCATTCCGGCCCGGACGGAACCTTCAACACGGTTCTGCTGGAACGGCACACCTGCGCGTGGCTGCTGCTGCCCGTGCTGGCGTTCATGGCCGGATGGATGCACTGGTACATCTCCCTCCCTGCGGCGGCGCTGCTCGTGTGGGGGATCATAAAAGGGGCGCGGTCCTCCGCTCCAGACCGGGACGGCATGCCGGAACAAGCGCCTTTCCCCCTTTTCACGCGGCAATCCCTGTGCGTACTGGCGGCCTTCATCGTCGTGATGATCTTCTCCGGATGGGGAGGCTGGGTCAACCAGCACCCGGACCACATCGTCAGGAACGCCTGCCTTCAGGAACTCGTTTCCTCCCCGTGGCCCGTCGTCTTTCCCGACGGAGACGTACTGATATACAACATCGGTTTCTGGATCATCCCCGCTCTGGCGGGCAAACTGGCCGGACTGGACGCCGCCCGCATCCTGCTTCCCCTGTGGGGAGCCTGGGGATTCTTTCTGGCCTGGTGCTGGATCTGCGTCTTTTCCGGACGCCGCTCCGCCGTCTTCGCCCTTCTGCTGATCATGTTCGGCTCCCTGCTGAACCTGCAATGCTGGCTCTCGCTGGACCTGTTCCGGCTCCATTACTTCGGAATCGCGGAACAAATCATGTGCAGCGCCAACGCGTCCATCCCCGTCATTCTTTTCTTCACCTGGCTTGCGGCAGGCCGAATGCTGCCCGGCTGGCTGCTGCCTCTGTTCTCCTGCATGGCCTTTTATTCGCCCCTGGCAGCCGTTGGCGGCCTGCCGCTGATAGTCTGCGAGGGCATCAGGGAATGGAAGGCCGGACGCAGCGGCCAGGCAGTTTGGAGCGTGCCTGCCGTCCTTGCCGCCGCCATTCCGGGAATCTGCTTCCTGATCTACTACGGCCATGTGAACGCCCCGTCCTCCCGGATGGGCCTGCGGCCTTTCTATACCGGGTGGGGAGATTTCCTGCTCATCGGCACCTCCTTTCTCACATACGCGCTGTTCTGCTGGCGCGACTTCCGGCGGAATCCCCTCTTCCTCTGCACGCTGGCAACCGGACTGCTTCTTCCTTTCCTGTACGTCAACGGAGACGTCAACGACCTGCTCTGCAAAGGCAGCGTTCCGGTCATGGGCTGCCTGCTGGCCTTTCTGGCGCGCACTTATGCCCTCCATCCCTCCCTCCGCCTGTGGATATGGATTCTCCTTCTGCTGGGGCTGGCCCCCCGATTCAACCTGCCCTATTACTTTTCCGCGCCGGAACCCATGCGCCTTCATCTCAAAAACCTCCCTGCCCCGGACGGTTGGACGGCCAGGGAACTCCGGAAACTGATCCTCGCGGAACACGCCTGCGTCCAGGACGGCTGGAAAGGCACCATGTATCATCCCGGCCACCGCTGGCATCCCTATTATTCCGGCAGTCCGGGCTGGTGGTACCGCCTGGTTTTCCGTTAACGGCCCTCCCCTGCGTCTGGAATCTTCCCGATTATCCTTTGAAGACCAATCCGGGACCCGTCTGGTGAAAGACAAAATCCGCGGAAAGGATTTTTTGAAAAACGGGATTCCCACGGAATGAAGACTCGGCGTCAAGGCCCTTTGCATTGTCATTGCCATTCCATTTCATCCAAGGTATACACGAGGCCGCCATGCGCCATTCCAACCCATATTCCCATCACCCCAAGCCCTGGAGCAAATGGCGCGTGCTCTTCTGGCTGTTCATGCTGTTTTTGCTGGCATGCGGAGCCCTCATCTACTTTCATCCCGAAGACGACTGGAAAACGGCGGACCGCAGCAGCAGCCGCCTGGCTCCGCTGCCTTCGGAAGAGCCGGAAGCCGTCGTCCAGGTCTATGCCGCGCGCACTTTCGGCTGGCGCAAGTATTTTGCCGTTCATTCATGGATGGCCGTCAAGGAGAGAAATGCCGATGCCTACACCGTTTACCAGGTTCTGGGCTACCGCCTCCCCTCCACGGGAACGAGCGTCTCCATCGCCACAGACATTCCGGACCGGAAATGGTTCGGGGCCGAACCCGCACTGATTCAGGAACTGCGCGGGAAAGCCGCGGAAAAAGCCATTCCCGCCATCCGCCGGGCGGCACTGGAATACCCTTATGCGGGCACCTACCGGATCATCCCCGGCCCCAACAGCAATACCTTCATTGCGGCCCTGATGCGGGAAATTCCCGAACTGACGGTCGAACTGCCCCCCCACGCCGTGGGGAAGGACTATCCCGCCGGCGGAATCGTGGACCTCACGGAGACCGGCAAGGGAGTGCGCATCAACTTCTGGGGAATAGCCGGAGCCAGTCTGGGACTGGCGGAAGGCGTGGAAATCAGCCTGATGGGGCTGAACGCCGGAGTCGACATCCTGCGGCCTGCCTTGAAACTCCCCATGATCGGACGCGTGGGTGTTCCCGACGCTCCCGTAACCTGGGACTGGTGGAGCATTACCCTGCTTCTGCTGGCCTCCGCCTTTCTGGCGTTCATCCTGCTCCGGCGCATTCATCAGCAACGCCGGCAGGCGCGCCGCATTCCCCATTTCCGCCATCCCCGGGTAAAAACGAGCGACCGGATATAAAAATCCCCCCTTGCGGAAGGTTTTTCCATGCACGGCCTTCTTTCACGCGCTGAAGAAAGGGAATGAAACGGAAATTCGATTGCCAAGCGGGAATGAAGCTGTAAGAATCCGCGCCATGAAAAGACTCCTGATCCGCTCCTGTCTGATTGCCGGGCTGGTCTGTGCCGCTTCCTGCGCCTCCAACAAGGAAACGGCCGTTCAGGAACCTGCCGCCGCCCCGGTCATGCAGCCGGAACAGACGGCCGCAGCTGCCCGCCCTGCCCCGCCGCCCCCTGTTCCCGTCACCACCAGCCTTCTTCCGGAAGAAGGGGACGAAGGCGACATCTCCGGACCGGCCGTGCTCCCCGGCGATTTCCGCCCGGGACTGCGCACGCCCAAACTGCCGGATACCCTGCTGTACGACCTGGACGGCAAGCTGATTACCCCCGCCACCCCGTAATCCACCCCCCTGAACCATGACCGCCACCATTCCCAAAGGCTTCCATCCCGAACCCTTCTCCTACCACCAGGAGCTTGAACTGGACATTGACGCCCTGTCCAACGCGGGCGACGGCATCGGCCGCGTAGACGGCTGGGTGGTGTTTGTCCCGTTTGCCCTGCCGGGGGACCGGGTAAAAGCCCGCGTCTGGCGCAACGACAGGAATTATTCCTCCGCAGACCTGGTGGAAGTGCTCCGGCCCAGTCCGGACCGCGTGGAGCCGGTGTGCCGCCTGTTCGGCACCTGCGGCGGCTGCCAGTACCAGCACTTCTCCTACGGCCGCCAGCTTTTCTGGAAAACGCGCCAGGTGGCGGACCTCCTCCGTCTGCAGGCGGGGCTGGAACTCCCCGTAAACCCGGCCATCGCCTCCCCGCGGGAATACCATTACCGTTCCAAGATTACGCCCCATTTCGACAAGCCCAAAGAAGGCGGCAAACCCGCCATCGGCTTTCTGAAAGCCGGCTCCAGAAGGGAAGTAGTGGACGTGCCGCAATGTCCGATTGCGATGGAATGCATCAACGAGGTCCTGCCGATGGCCCGCAAGAGCGTCTATCAGGCGGTGGCCCGCTTCAAGCGCGGAGCGACGATTCTGCTCCGGGCGTCGGAAGGCGGCGTCATCACCAATAACAACGCCGTGGCCTGTGAAAAGGTGGGCACTCTGGAATTCCACTTCCTGGCCGGAGATTTCTTCCAGAACAATCCGTTCATCCTGCCCCTGTTCACGGACTACGTGGCCCGGCAGGCCAGCATGGACGGCGAGGAATTCCTGGTGGACGCCTACTGCGGTTCCGGCCTGTTCGCCCTGAGCCTGGCGGAAAAATTCAAAAAAGTGCTCGGCGTGGAAGTCAGCGAGACTTCCGCAGACTGGGCGCGCAGCAATGCCCGCAGCAACGGAATCAGCCACGCGGAATTCCTGGCGGCCGACGCCGGAGCCATTTTCGCCCAGGTGGACTTTCCGGCGGAAAAAACTGCCGTGGTGATCGACCCGCCGCGGAAGGGGTGCAGCATGGAATTCCTGACCCAGCTGTTCGCTTTCGGCCCTGGAAAGGTCGTGTATGTCTCCTGCAACCCCGCCACCCAGATACGGGACCTGGCGGAATTTGACAAGGCCGGCTACGCCGTCACTGCCGTCCAGCCCTTTGACCTGTTCCCCCAGACCAAGCATCTGGAATGCGTGGTCACCCTGAAAAAGAAAAACTGACCTTTCCATGCCCAAGCTTTACATCAAAACCTACGGCTGCCAGATGAACGAACGGGACTCCGAACAGGTGGCCCGCATGTTCGTCCAGAAGGGGTACACCATGACGGACCGTGAGGACGAGGCGGACGTGATCCTGTTCAACTCCTGCTCCATCCGTGAACAGGCGGAGCAGAAAGCCCTGGGCAAGATGGGGCTGCTCGCCAAGCAGCAGCGGCACCGCCCCCACGTGGTGTACGGCATGATGGGCTGCATGGCCCAGAGCCGGAAGGATGAATTGTTCAAGGAGCTTCCCCGCTTGGACCTGGTGATTGGCACCCAGAAATACCACCGCGTGTTCGAACATGTGGACGGCATCCTCCGGCAGCGGCAGGAACGCCGTATGGACAACCTCCGTAGCGCCTTCTCCGGCAGCCATGTATGTGACGTGGCGGAAGAGGAGGACTCCCAGAACCGTATCCGCGACCACCTGGACCCGGGCGCACGCTCCACGGCCTACGTTTCCATCATGCAGGGGTGTGAAATGAAATGCGCCTACTGCATCGTGCCCTACACGCGCGGAACGGAGCGAAGCCGCCCCATCCGGGACATCGTGGACGAAGTGGCGATGCTGGTGGACTCCGGCGTGAAGGAAGTCACCCTGCTGGGCCAGATCGTCAACCGATACGGACGCCAGATGGACAGCGTGGATGGAAAAGGCGGCTTCGTCCAGTTGCTGGAAGCCGTCCATGAAGTGGAGGGCCTGCGGCGCATCCGCTTCGTTTCCCCTCATCCCATCGGCTTCCGGCAGGACCTGGTGCAGGCGTTCACCTACCTTCCCAAGCTGTGCAGCCATATCCATTTCCCGATGCAGAGCGGCAGCGACCGCATCCTGAAAATGATGCGCAGACCGTACAGGAACGAAACCTTCCTGGATCTTTGCGCGCAAATGAAGCAGGCCCGTCCGGACCTGTCCATCACCACGGACATCATCGTGGGTTTTCCGGGAGAAACGGAGGAAGACTACCTGCTGACCAGACAGGCCGTGGAACAGGTCCAGTTCGACAACGCGTTCATCTTCCGCTATTCCCCGCGCCGCGGCACGCCTGCCGCCGCCATGGAGAACCAGATTCCGGAAGAAGTGAAGGAGGCGCGCAACCAGGACCTGCTGGCCGTCGTCAATGAAATCGCCGTCCGGAAAAACCGTGAACTCATCGGCACGGTTCAGGAAGTCCTGCTGGAAGGGCCGTCCAAGACCAACGCCGCGCGCCTCTCCGGCCGCACCTCCCAGAACAAGCCCGTGATGGTGGATGCGGAGCCCGGCCTGACGGGACAAATCCTGCCCATCCGGATTGAGGAAAGCACCGGATTCACCTTGTACGGCGTTCCGTGCCCTTCCAAGGAGTAACGGTTACGCCGTTCTCTTCCGTCTTCAGGTACAGGGTTCCGGTTTCCGGCAGCCGGTACACGGCCACGCCTTCCGGCACGGGGCATCCCCATTCCGTCGTGAAAATGACTGCCTGGGCTCCGGTTTCCCTGATCCATGCAGCGCTGCTGACCGGGTCGCGCGGATGATGCCCGATAATCAGGACATCCGCCTTTTCCATTTCTTCCGCCCGCGCCAGGGAGGAAAACCCGGCATTCCCGACCAGCAGGACGCGGCGTCCCCGGCACGTCCACGCCAGCACCGGGCTCCGGTCCTGATGCAGCCCCGTAGGCAGCGGCTCCGGCAAGTCCGCCCTCTCCACCCTGTTGCCGGGGCTCAATACCCACTCCTCCGCAGAATCTTCCGCCCCCGTGCGGCCCCAGTTCCGCATGCCGGGATACTCCTTCAGCAAGACTTCCATCCCGACCCGTTCCGCCCTGCCGCTCCTGGCCGCCACCACGCCGGAAGGCCGTATATGAAGGGATTTCAATATGGGAAGAAGAGTGTAGCGAACTGTATTCTCCGTACCGGCATCCACCACCAAGGCCGGATTGGAAATGACGACGGACCAGGCGTTTTTCTGCATGGGAATCACCAGGGCTCCGTTTTCCGCAGCAGGAAGCCGGGCGGGAAGATAGCTGCACGGCAGATCGGCCGCAAGCTGGGTAATGCCCAGCATGCACCCGGCCAGCCAGGCCGCCGCGGCATTGCAGACGGACAATGCCCAGGGACACCACGCAAACATCAGCCCGAACAGGGAAATACCCATCAGGAAGGGAACCAGCAACGCCAGGCATATGTTGGTGAGGGGCGCATACAGGTTCCAGGTGCCGAAATGCCACGCCGTCAGCGGGATGGACATCAGCCATGCCCCCACGGACACAAGCAGGGTTCCGCGGCACGCTTTTTCCAGCCATACCTGTCCCCTTTCCCGTGCGTTGTAAATCCGGGGAGGAATGAACGGGTCCGGCGCCCACAGGGGCTTTTCCCGGTTCATGTACGCTACGATGCACACAATCACGGCAAACACGCAGAAAGAAAGCTGGAACCCCGGCTGGAAAACCTGAAGCGGGTCCACGAAGCAAAGCACGATAAACGCCAGAGCCAGAATGTTGGCGGGATGCCCCTTCCTGCGCAGGACGGAGGCCAGCAGCCAGACCACCGCCATAATCAGGGCGCGCAGGGCTGAAACGGACATTCCCGTGACAAACACATACAGGGCCAGCAGAGGGATGCAGGCCAGCCGAGCCACGGGGGGACGGATGAGCAGCAGCCTCAGCAGGCCCAGAATCAGCATGGCGGCCAGACCCACATGCATGCCGCTGACGGCGAATACATGCATGCAGCCACTCCTCATAAAGCTGTCCATGGTCTCCGGCCGGGCGTCCGTCTTGTCGCCCAGCACGGCGGAAACCATGACCTGCCGGGCCTCGTCGTCCGGCGGCGCGCCCTGTTTCAGCAGGCCTGCCGCCTCTTCACGGAGATGCAGGGAAGCCGCCAGAAATCGGCTGCGCCAGTCTCCCGGCCCCAGCTCGGAAAATCTTTCCAGCCGGACTCCGGCCGCTACCCGGTGCAGATAGCCCCACCGTTCCCGGTCAAACAGACCGGGCCCGCAGGGAGGTTTCAGGGAATAAATCTCTCCCTCAATCCGGTACCGTTTTCCCGGTTCCAGCGGAAGCCCTCCTTCACGGGCGGAAACCGTGTAAAGCCACCTGGCCCCGTGCGGCCTGAACAGGACGGAACGCCCGGAAACGGCATCAACGGAACCTTCCGCCGCAAATCTCCCGCCCTCTTCCACAGCCAGATTCCCGTATTGCCGCCCGTAATCCAGCAGACAGCCGCCGGCCCAAACCGCCAACGCGAGAGCCGGCAGGCTCATGACGGGCATCCGGAACAGGCAGGGCAGCAAAACCCAGCAGGCGCAACACGCCCAGAACCACGGGGAAACGTCCACGGCCGCACAGGCGCACAGCATGGCCAGCGCAGGAGCCAGCAGCGGAGCGGAAGCCATCATCCGTTCCGGCCAAGGCCGCAGCAGGTGCCGCTCCTTCTCCATGAGGGGGGACGGTTACGGCATGGCGTCCGCTCCATCCGGAACCAGGGGAAGAACGGAAGGCAGCGGGAGAACGACGTTGGCAGGGAGGGGGGCCTTGCGCTGGAGCACCTTGGGCGCCAGCGCCTCACTCGTTTCATAGGCGCCGCGGAACATCTCCAGCTTGGCGTCCAGATTGTCGATATAATGAAGGGCCACGGCCTCCGGCGTCTTCGGGAACACCGGGGAGCCGAACGCCAGTTCTCCGTGGTGGGAGGCAATCAGGTGCAGCAGGTGCATGCGCACGTCCGGGGAGGGCGGGTCCAGTGTTTTCCAGGAATCCGCTTCCGGCAGCGCCATGATGCGCTTCCACAGATTGTTGACCAGTTCAATTCCCAGAGGAATGTGGCCCAGCAGTTCGCCGGCTTCCGAATACGGCATCGTGAAATCCTCCTTCGGGTAGCAGTTCTCCCACAGCTTTCCGCAGTCGTGGAACAGGCAGCCGGCCAGCAGGAGGTCGCGGTTCAGCTCCGGATTTGCCTGGCACACGGCGGAAGCCGTGCGCATCATGCCGGCCACATGCTCCACCAGGCCGCCGCGGCGTGCGTGGTGGTACGTTCTGGCGGCGGCGGCACGCTGGAGCCGTTCTCCGAACTGTTCCATGAATTCGACGCACAAGGACCGGATGCGCGGATCGTTCATGCTCTTGATCAACACGCAAATTTCCTTCAAATCCGCCTCCTGCTTCTTCTTCAAGGTCCCGGAACCGGCCAGAAAACTTTCTTTCTCCGTCTCCTCCAGCAGGCGCACGTCCAGATCGGCGGCCTCCATCCCGAAAGAACCCTTGGTCCACTGGCCGCGCAGGCTTACGAAACTGCGGAGCGGCAGGGAGGCCAGCACCCGGAACCAGGGCTTGTCTTCCCACACCTTCAATCCCATGGTCCCTTCCGCATCGGCAAAAGTTACGTCCAGGTACGGCTTGTTGCTCTTGGTCAATTTCTGCGCACACTGGGAAATCTGGGCAAAAACTTCCGCTTCCGTCTGGCCTTCCGCGGCCAGTTTTCCCAACTCCATGAGACTGACTTGTTCCATGCGTGCCATCTTGCCCCGCTTCTCCCCATCCGTCAAGAAAACGCCGGGAGCGCGGCCACTTATCTCCGTGCCGTCACGGCAGGTTCCGCAAAAACAGGAATACGCTATTTTTCCAAAACGCCCAGTTCAGCAATGACGACATGACTGCCTTCCAGCACACGCCTGCCTACAAAACGCAGGTAGCGGGCTTTCACGGGAGTTTTCAAATCAATTCTCTGGAGGACGGGATTGGCCCGGATATTGGAAAACTCTCCCTCCGCCGCGGGAGCCCCCCATTCCCTGCCGTCCTCACTGAAATAAACGGCGTATTGGTCAATCGTACCTTTGGCGGAATCCGCGCGCGGAGCGTACAGCACGGCCGCCACATTCACCGCGCGGCCCATGTCGATATCAAGCGCCTGGGGCGGAGCAATCTCTCCCTGCGGGGCATGCGTGTGCCACAAGGTTCCGGAATCACCGTCAAAAGCCAGTTCCGGCGCGGCGGCGCCCCTCTCTCCGCCGATCACTTTCCAGTCCCGCGAAGGTACCGGAACCACCCGCGCCGTGACGGAAGACTTCCTGCCATTCCCCTCGCTCACCGCCTTCACGGTTCCACCGCCGGAAAGGACAAACGGCTTTTCATAAACGGGTGACTGCGGTCCCGGTTCCGTTCCGTCCATCGTGTACCGGATAACGGCTCCCGCCGCAGCCGTCAGCGTTACCCGGCCGTCGCGGTCGTAGCTGACGGAGGGAGCATTCAGAAAACCGGGGTATTTCCACAACGAAACCTCGCAAAGCGCCGGAACGGCCTTGAACCCTTCCAGCACCACGCGCACTTCATCCGTTGTCACGGGCCTCCCTTTCAGCATCACCCTGGCCCCGATGCTGGAACCCTCCGCCCATGGGACGAACCGCCCATTTTCGCACACTTCCACACGGAACTTGCGCACTCTCTGCCCAAGCTGGATGGGCTCCGCCAGGCGGATGACGTCAAACGTCGCGGAATCGGGCAATTTCAGTGTGAGGGAGGGGTTCCCGTCTTCCTTGGAGGCGATCCAGTACGTGGTGCGCTTCCGGTCGAGCACATGCCGCGCCCCGTACCCGTTCAGGGTGGAGGAAGCGCTCGCCTCCGCTCCTTCGGCAAAATTGCGGGAATAAAGTTCGTTCAGCAACGCACGAAATCCCGCCAAGGATTTTTTATCTTCTTCATGGATGCGCCCGCTCCGGTCCGGCGGCACATTCAAATTCAGGTTCGCCCCTCTCCCTACGCTGTTGAAATACAATTCCAGAAGATTCTCCGGCGTCCGTACACGTGCATTCTCGTGATCATGCCAGAACCAGCCCGGACGAATGGAAACGTCCACTTCCGCGGGAATCCAGTACTTCCCGTCCACCGTGCCTTCCACGCCCAGCTGGTAGCGGACCGTACCGGGGGCAGGTTCCGTTCCGGCCTGCAAGGGTACGGGCGTATAAGTGGCCCAGCACGGATAACCCGCATAGCCGCTCTCATTCCCCACCCACCGGACATCAGGCCCCACATCGGAAAAAATGACGGCGTTCGGCTGGAGCTTCTTCAACTCGCTCCACGTCGTTTTCCACCGATAATAAGTGCTTCTGTCAATAGACCTCTTTTCCCGCGCACCGCCGTAATAACCGTCGCCGCCGTTCGCTCCGTCAAACCAGGCGAGAAAAAGGGGGCCGTAGCCTGTCGCCAGTTCCTTCAACTGCCTGCGGTACATCCCGATATATTCCGGCGTGCCGTAGGAGGAGGCGTTGCGGTCCCAGGGAGACAGGTAAACTCCGAACTTGAGGCCGTATTTTTTGCACGCGCGCGAGACGTCTTTCACAACATCCCCCTTTCCGTTTTTCCACGGGGAGGAAGCCACGCTGTGCCGGGTGGTCTTCGTGGGCCACAGGCAAAACCCGTCGTGGTGCTTGCAGGTCAGCACCACCCCCTTGAATCCGGCATCCGCCAGTGTCCTGACAAGGTCGTCCGCATCAAAATCGGAGGGGTTGAAAAGTTCCGGCTTTTCGTCTCCATAGCCCCATTCCTTCCCGGTAAACGTATTGATCGTGAAATGAACGAAGGCGTACATCTCCATGTCATGCCAGGCCAGCTGTGCCGCGGAGGGAACGGGAAGCAACGGTGCCACCCTCTCCTTCGCCCCGGCGGTTCCCATGCCGGCCGCCAGCACGCACACTCCCAGCAGCGCCGGCACCAATCTGTTTAATAATCTTTTCTTGCAAGTCATCTCGTCCAATCATGTACGTGGAAACGGGTTCCGATTCTTTCCGGTAAACGATGCCTCTCTTTTGGTCTTTTTTCTTCAGGCCGGAATGCTACCATTCCTGCAACTTACGGAACCACCTTCATGTTACACGTCGGATGCCATCTTTCCTCCGCAAAAGGGTACGAAGCCATGGGCAAGGTAGCCCTCTCCATCGGCGCCAACACCTTCCAGTTCTTTACCCGCAACCCGCGCGGCAGCAAGGCTAAAGCCATTGACGAGCAGGATATCTCCCGCTTTCTGAAGCTCGCCGGGGACAACGGATTCGGCATTCTGCTGGCGCACGCCCCCTACACGCTCAATCCCTGTTCTGCAGACCCCAAGGTAACCCGCTTTGCGGCCCAGGTCCTTCAGGAGGACCTGGCGCTGATGGAATATTTGCCGGGCAGCCTGTACAACTTCCATCCGGGCAGCCATGTAGGCCAGGGAGTGGAAAAAGGCATTGAACTGGTGGCGGCGCAACTGAATGACGTGCTCTCATCCGGACAGACCACGACCGTGCTGTTGGAAACCATGTCCGGAAAGGGCAGTGAAATCGGAAAAACCTTTGAGGAACTGGCCGCCATCATCGAACGGGTGGAACTGAAGGAAAAACTGGGCGTCTGCCTGGACACGTGCCACGTCTATTCCGCGGGCTACGACCTTGTCAACCGCCTGGACGGCGTGCTGGAACACTTTGATTCCGTGCTGGGCCTGGAACGCCTGCGCGCCATTCACCTGAACGACAGCATGACGCCGTTCGCCTCCTTCAAGGACCGCCATGAAACCATCGGCAAAGGTTCGCTGGGTGAACAGGCCTTCATCAACCTCATCAATCATCCGGTCCTGCGGGAATTGCCCTTCTTTCTGGAAACGCCCCGGGACGATGCCGGGCACGGCCAGGAAATAGCCTGGCTGAAAGAACATTACCGCGCCTGAATCCGGCGGAATGCAGCCCCGGTGCCGCCACAGCGTTCCTTTCCTCCCCCGGAAAAAGCTTGCAAGAGCGGTCCATTCGGAATAAACAGGGCATGTAAATTAGTTTAAACTAACTCATGCGCCTGTTTTTCCACAGGCGCCATCATCCGGTTTTATGAAAGAAATGCGCATCGCAAAAATAACAGGGCGTGAAATCCTGGATTCACGCGGCAACCCCACCATTGAGGCGGACGTGTACCTGGAAGGCGGAGCCACAGGCACTGCGGCCGTCCCCAGCGGAGCCTCCACGGGCGAACATGAAGCCTGGGAGCTGCGCGACGGAGACCCGGCCCGCTACCAGGGCAAGGGCGTCACCAAGGCCGTAAACAACATCCGCAACATCATCGCGCCCGCCCTCATCGGCCTGGAAGCGACGGAACAAACCACGGCGGACGCGCTCATGCGCTCCCTGGACGGCACGTTCAACAAGTCCAAACTGGGCGCCAACGCCATTCTGGGCGTTTCCCTGGCCCTGGCCAAGGCCGCTGCCGAGCAGCTCCAGCAACCCCTGTACCGGTACCTGGGCGGCCCCAACGCAAAAGTGCTCCCCGTACCGATGATGAACATCATCAACGGCGGCGCCCACTCCGACGCCCCCATCGACTTCCAGGAGTTCATGATCGTTCCGTCCGGAGCGCCCACCTTCCGGGAAGCGCTGCGCTACGGCGCGGAAGTATTTCATGCGCTCAAATCCGTTCTTCACGGTCGCGGACTGTCCACCGCCGTGGGGGATGAAGGCGGTTTTGCCCCCAATCTTGATTCCGCTGAAGACGCCCTGGACTGCATCGCCCAGGCCGTGGAAAAGGCAGGCTACCGCTTCGGGGAAGACATTGCGATTGCCCTGGATGTAGCCTCCTCCGAATTCTACGATCCCGAATCCGGCCTGTACGTCTTCAAAAAGTCCGACGGAAGCCGCCGCACGGCGGAAGAACTGACGGACTACTACGTGGAACTGAAAAAGAAATATCCCATCGTCTCCATTGAAGACGGCTGCGCGGAAAACGACTGGGACGGCTGGAAAATCCTGACGGACAAGCTGGGCAAAAACACCCAGCTCGTCGGGGACGACCTCTTTGTCACCAACGTGGAATTCCTGCGCAAGGGCATCAGCCTGGGCGTAGGCAACTCCATTCTTGTAAAAGTCAACCAGATCGGCTCCCTCACGGAAACGCTGGATGCCGTGGAACTGGCCATGGGCAGCCGCTATACGGCCGTCATTTCCCACCGTTCCGGAGAAACGGAAGACGCCACGATCGCGGACATTGCCGTAGGCACCAACGCCGGGCAGATTAAAACCGGCTCCCTGAGCCGTTCCGACCGCATGGCGAAATACAACCGTCTTCTCCGCATTGAAGAGGAACTGGGGGAATCCGCCCGCTATGGCAACGGATTCGGTCTCTTTTAACTCATTTCCGCCGAGATTGATACAAAGCAATCCCCCATCCCCGCGCCGCATTTGCGGCCGGGGATTTTTCTTATTCCGATGGAATGGAAACTTTTCTTTGCAGGGAAATATGCAATGCTGTGGCGTCCCCTGCCCTGCACTGACTGACTCTTTACCCATCCTCCCCATACCATGCCATCCCGCCTTTCCCTGCCCGCACGCCCCCTGTTGTGCGCGGGTCTGCTGTACCTGGCGCTGCCCATGATTATGTTCCTGTGGGGATGGCTTCAGCCTCTCTTCTCTCTCCCTCTCTGCGCCGCCGTGGCCTGCGGACTGTACGCCACGGGCCGGAAACTGCCGGAAGGGCGGCTTTCCCTGACGGAACGCGGAACGGTTCTTCTCCTTCTTCTGTCCGCCGGGTGTCTGCTTCTGGCATTCCTGTGCGGTTTTACGGGCCACTTCCAACAGCATGCGGACTTCACCATCCGCAACGCCATTTACGGACAGCTCATCGCGGAACCATGGCCTCTCGTCATGCCGGACGGGCACCATTTCATCTACTATCTGGGCCATTGGCTGCCGCCTGCCTGCGCGGCGTCCTTCTGCCCTGCTGCATACGCCTCCTGGCTGCTGACGGGATGGACTTTCCTGGGGCTGGAACTGGCGCTTCTGACAGCGGCATGCCGCTGGGGAATCCGGAAAACCGCCTGGTGGGCCCTGCTTCTCCTCTGTCTCGGTTCGCCCGCCGCGTCGCTGAACTGCCTGGGCATGCCCCTCTCGTACCTGTTTCCGGAATACCACGCCCAGATAGCCTTGTTCATCGGCATTCCATCCCAAATATTCAACACATTCAACCATGCCGTTCCGGCACTTCTGTGTTCGGTCCTGGTCCTGACGCGTTCCCTGCCCGCCTCCGGCTACTACCTGATGGGAGCCCTGCTGCTGCCCGGTTCTCCCCTGGCGGCCCTGATTCTGCTCCCCTTCATTCTGTATGAAACACTCTTCCGAGACAGCCGGAACAAGGCATCCGGGCCCGGTACGGGCGAACGCCTGCGCACTCTCCTGCGCCGTCCCGTTTTCTGGATAGGGTTTCTGTGCGTGGCGGTTATGAGCCTCTTTTACGCCCATCTGGACGGGGGCGGCCAATTCTCCTGCCTGCTTGCGGACCGATACGCGGCGGCGTTTCACTACACCATGCAAAGGATGGTGCTTTATCCGGACTCCGTCAAGTACGCCAGCTTCCTTCTCTCCCTGCTTCTGAATGTACTCCTGCCGGGGACACTCCTTTTCCCTGCCTGCAGGCGCATGCCCCTGTATTACATCACTCTGGGAGGAATGGCATGCGGCCTCTTTTTCCGGACGGGCATGATGAACAACGAACTTCTGTTCAAGGCCCCCGCCGTGCTTTACCCCTTCCTCGCCTTTCTCTTCCTGTACGCTTTCCGCACCGGAGGCACGCGGTTCCGCATCCTCCTGGCCGTTTACGTGGCACTCACTGCCATTCCCTCCATGGCCTGCATGGCGGAAAAACTGGGGACATTCTCTACGGACGGCGCCCTCATGCGGACACACCGGGAGGAAAGCTACGGAGGAACGCTCTACCATCCGGAACAACCGCTCTACCGCCAATTCATCAAAAAAGACGGCCACCCTCTTCCCGGCTGGCTGTTCAAGGGATGCCGGAAGCCGTAAAGCCGGAAACCGGTTCAATCCAGCCGAATCCCGAACATGTCGGACAGGGAGCCTGCATCCCTGTCCAGGGCGTCTTCTCTGCCGGAAGCCGGTTCCGGAGCATCCGGAATCAGAACGGACGCGTCAATTCCCCGCAACGTAAACAACAGTTCCGGCTGATCGTCCAGCATCACGCCGAACGCGTACAAGGCCGCCGCCGCATGCTTGCACAAATCCGCCCAGTCCGGGCAGGAACAGGAAAAGCGCCACTCTTCCGGCCTGGGAAAAAGGCCGCTTTCAGGATCGCACAGGATACGCAGCAGCTCCGGGGATAAATTCCCTTTCAGCAAATCAATCCAGGACCCGATATGTCCGGCGCACTGCGCACGGAGCCGCTCCAGCGATTCCTCGTCCGGAGTCGCCGCCTCCGCGCTTGCCTCATACAAATGCTCCCCCATCACCAGGGCGTCTATCCGGCCGGGGGACATCTTCATGTCCAGAACGCAGCCATAGCGCAAATACGTTCTTCCGGGAGCCAGCCGCATGCCGTACACCTCGCAGGCTCCCAGGCTCTTCATCCATTCCCGGCCCCAGAAGTTCCTTGCCAAATTCCGTCCGGAAGCCGCCACGGGGTGCAATTCCACCCCTTCCGCGGCCAATTCCGCCGCCTTCGCCTCCGCGCGTTCTCGCAAATCCGCCCGTTTCCATTGTCCGGATTCATCACTCATTGAAAAATATCTTACATCCATTCCCCCCAATTCACAAAATATGCATTCCGGCATATCCCTCGTTACGGGAATCAGAATACATTAAATCAAAAATAATCAATAAATTCCGTACATCGCAAAATCGCCTTTTCTCCTTAATTTTCACATAACATTCAATACATTTTTTAATTTTCCAACATTTATTCCAAATCAATCTGAGCATGAATCAAAAGGAAGGAATGAATGGAACTCATTTACTATTAAAAAGAATATTGACATCACATTCCCATCTGCATTACCATAATGGCAATAACTTACATAGTTTTTGATATTCCTTGATTTCAGGAAATCCCCCAAGATGCTGCCCGCCTTTCATTCAATCCAACATATGAACATGAACAAAATAATTCCGATGATCGCGACACTCAGCCTGGGGATCAGCCTGCTGGGTTCGTGCGCCTTTACGAAAAATTATTCCGGTTCCGAGGACGATAGAACCCGGGCCCAGGCCAAAACGGTAGGAACAGGGGCTGGAGCCGCCATCGGTGGAGGCACCGCTTTTGGAATAGCCAAACTTTTTGGAGCAAACAATAAAACGGCCGGTTTAATTGCCGGGGCGGGGGCGCTGATCGGAGGATACGTAGGGTACCATATGGGGTCCAAATGGGGGGACTCCATTGTCCGGGAACGTGCGGCCTACAGGAGCCAGGAAGAATACCTCCAGGCCAATATCAAGCAAAGCCAGAAACGCATCAAGGACTTGAACAAGGAAAACAGGCACCTTTCCAAATCCATTGCCTCCCTGAAAACGGAAAAACAAAAACTTAAATCGTCTCATGACGCCATGGCCATCAAAAACCACAATGAATCAATCAAACAGGGATTGAAGGACATAGATTATAAAATGGCCCTGCTGGACAAGGACATACGTACGGCAAAACAGGCAGTTGCCAGTTCTCCGAATACTCAGGAAGTCAACGACCTGAAAGAAGAATTATCCAAACTTCAAAGCTCCAGGAAAACCTACTCCGCCCAGCGCAAGGACCTGAAAAACCTCAGTATCCGTTAACTGTGCCTCAATAATCATGAATACACATATCTTCCTTTTAGCTACCTTGGCATTGCTGCCCGCCTGTTCATTCGAAGGAGGCATCTTCGATTCCAATACAGCCGCAAAAGCCCGCATTCATCAACTGGAACAGGACAATGCGAGCCTGCAACAGCAACAGAAACAACTGCAAAAACGTAATCAATCCCTGAAAGGTGAACAGAAAAACGTGCGCAGCCAATATTAGCCATTCATCCCACGCCCATACCATCATGGAAAACCAAGCCATTTACTATTACCTTTCTCCCGAAGGCGCAAACGTCGGCCCCCTGACTTTGACCCAACTGAAAAACCTTCACCAAGACGGAACCATTACAGACAGCACTTACGTTATTTCCACCATTGAAAAAAAATGGATCACATTTGCGGAACTGCCTGCTCCCATTCCGGCGGATGTCTCCGCTTCCGTTCCAAAACCCGCGCAAGCAGTTGCTGCCCCTGCTCCGGCAGACCCTGTGCAGCCTCTTCGGAAAGGCTTTACGCACAGACTTGAACGGCTCATTCAATTCAATAGCGAAGTCGGTGCATGGCTGGCCAAAGTTATAACCTTTGGAAAATTCAATCCTGAGAATTCCGCCTCATTTGAGCATGCCCTTATTAAAATGGGGATGCTCCAGGTATACTTTGTATGGTTGTCCACAGTTATTTTGTGCGTGACAATCGGACTAATCGTCAATCCTGCTTTTGCCTGGGTAGGCATCTTCATCGGCATTTTTCTTGGATTTTTCTTCCAGTATATTTGCTATCTGTTCACGGAGACCAATATAAAGCTGTTAACTTCAGTTAAAATTCCGTTGGCCAGCATGCTCTTTCCCCGTCTGATGGCAATCGCCTCTCTCTTTCTGATTATTCCCTGCATTATCGGAATGTTCACGGAGCCCGTATATATACCGCTCTTCCTGGCGGTCGGGTTTACTTGTTATCTGACGGCATGGCTATGCCTGCGTTCCAATCGGTTCTTCACATGCATCTGGAAAAAGGCGGAAGCCCAGCACGAACCCATTGCCTTTTTCCGTTTCTTCATCCGCCTCTTTGGAATTACCGCCCATTTAAGTGCTCCAATTCTTCTTGCGGGGGCCATCCTGACTACCGTTATTTCCAGTATATCTCTTTCTACCGCCACTCAGAACAACGATGCAAGAAATACCTCCCCTGTTGCCACGAGCTATTATAACGGACCGTCTCCTTATGGCGGCATGAGAACAAGAAACTATTCTCCTTCCTACATGGATAGTCTGCCAAATACCGGAAAAACGCCAGAAGCTTTCGGATTAGTCACGATATTATCCATCGTATTCCTTTGTTTTCCTGTGATCACTTATTTTGGGGTATGCGTCCTTTCTCTCATTCCCTATATCCTTGATTCATTCAAAAAAATGCCAAAGAGGAAAGGAAAGGAGCCGGATTACGACGACGATGAATTGCAGGAAAGCAAATCATGTCAAATTAGATAAAACATATTGATTCATCTCTCATGAAGGAACCCGTTCTTCCAGACTTTCCGCCGCCACCGCCAGGCGCCCCCCTGCATTCCCATGCTTCCGATGCACCGGGCTCCTCTCATGATTCCCTGGATCTGCCGGATCCCCCTTTGCCCCCGCTTCCGAACAAAGCCAATCCCTTTTTGCAAAAAGGGATTGGCGGTGTTCCCCAAGAGCATCCTGATGAAGCGGATATTCCACTGCCGCCCCCTCCGGCAGAAGCCATTCATAAAGCGCAATCTGCCGATCCGGCCAAATCCATTCCGCAGGAAAGCGCTCTACCCGACCTGCCACCTCCCCCCCTGCCGGAAATTCCATGTCCGGAAGAAGAAACAGCCAAGCCTTCCTCAAAGCGAATCAAGCCGGCAAATGATTCATTACCGCCTCCGCCAACAGTATGCGTGCCTGCCGCTTCTTCTGCCGGACCGGTACCATCTCCCCTCCAGAAACAGACGGTTCCGGACTTGCCTCCCTGTCCGGATTCGGAATCTTCCGCTCCAGAAGGAAAATTTCCCAATCCCTTCGGACAGCAGCCCGGTTCATCAGGCTGCCAATTGCCTCCTCCGCCGGCCTCGCACCGCAGGCATTCTTCTTTCCAGACAAAGGGGATAATAGCCGCTATTTCCCTGATCATTCTTGGCGGCGTCATATGGTATCTGGTCGCTTCCCGCGGAACAGAATCCGATCAGAATGCTGTTGCAGCGGATACACCTCCCTGCGAAACTCCCCCGCCACATGTCGAGCCATCTGTAAACCCGCCACTGTCTCCTGAGCAGTCGCCTCCCGTAACGAAAGAAAATTCGCAGGCTCCATCCGTTCCACCAGTGGAAAAAGAAAAAACGGCGCAGGACTGGGTTGCGGAAGCAGATTTTCTGCTTTCCGGTGAAAAGCCCACGGACTCCGACTATCAACAGGCCATCCAGTGCTATGAAAAAGCGGCGCAGCAGCATCACGGACATGCCCTTTTCCAGCTGGGGCGCATTTATCTGGCCGGAACGGGAGTGGAACAAAACACCAATAAGGCATTCCGCTACTTTCAAGAAGCGGCGCAACAGCACCATCACGGTGCGGAATTCGCGATCTACCGCATGTACCATGCCGGTTTAGGCGTTGCCAGGGATCACCAGCAGGCCTTTTCCTGGCTTGTCCGGGCTGCGGAGGAAGAACCGCTGGCTCAGCTCAAGCTTGCCGAATTTTATTTGAAGGGAATTCCTCCCGCAGAACAATCCCGGAACAAGGCCATTGAACTTATTAAAAAATCCCTGCTGGCGGAACCCTCCCCGGAAGCCGCCATCCTTCTCGGGCGTATTTATTACGAAGGGAACGATGCCTCCGCCCACCGGGAAATTCCAAAACTGGTCCAATCCCATGCCGATCAGAACATTCCAGAAGCCATGAGACTTATGGCGGATATGTATCTCAACCAAAAACACGGTTATCCGGACATTTCCCCGGAAGCGTCACTCAACCTGGCGGAGCTCTGGCTTAACCGCCTTATGAAGCAAGGGGATGCCGATGCGGCATGTCAGCTCGGAATCCATTGGCGGCGCCGTGCCGTGCAGACCAGCGGGCCTGAAAAACAGCAGCTTCTGGGTAAGGCGAAGGAAGCTTTGCAAATGGCGGCCAAGGCAGGCAATCACGTCGCCATCAAACTGCTGGAAGAAGAAGCATCAAATAATAAATCCGGACTGCTTGATGAAAGACAGTTCAAACCGCTCCTGCAATCCTATGTGGCCGCCAGACAAAATATGGACATGGGTCATTTAAGCGGCTTTTTTGCACGAGAATTGGATTATCAATATATTAAAGGCAAAAAGGCAACTCATGACGCCGTGATGGAAGATATTCGGGAAGGATGGGACAACTGGAAAAACAGGCAATGCACTTACATAGCCGGCGGCAGAAAAGACAACCGGATTGAACTCATCTACCGTTTCCATTACATCTCCGCACAAAATAAAGTCATTCAAGGATACGCCAAGGAAAAATGGACACTGGATGCCGAAGGAAAAATCATGCACTGGAGAGAACAGATTTTCAAAAAGAGCATGCCTTCCCTCTCTCCCGGTTTTAAATAAATCAAAGAAGAATAAAAATACGGCACACATCCCCATATTGGGGTACTGCATCCATGAAAAGGCTTCTCCTGTTTTCCTTTTTTGTTACCGTCTTCGTAATCATCTGGTTTGGCGTGCGGCTTTATCAATCGTTTCACCAGGATGAGACGGCTGTGGAGGCAGCCTATCACGGAACCATCCATGTCAACAAAAAGCCGGAGGAATTTCTGCTGACCATCCTTTCACGGGAAGGAAATTCGTTTAAGGGGAAATTGGAAATGCAGAACCGTTTTCAAAATGCGAAAAACCTTGCACGTTTTCCGGTGCAGGGAACCTGCTCCAATGACACCATTCAGATCCAAATGCTTAATTCCGTCTCCTGGAAAATAATCGGAGGCTTGATGAATCGGTGCTCCGATGCGGGAAACGACATGCTGGAAACAAAGGTTCTGCCGAAAACGGATCTGCCAAATCAGGAAATACTGGCCAATTTTACCGGAAAAACTTCAGACGGAGGGAATACCTTCCACGGTACGTATGCTCCTTACGACCGCCAGCAGGGAATCTTCTACTTTGAACTGCATCTGCGGAAGCCGGAACAATAAAAATGCCCCATATTCCATTCATTTGCGGGGACAGGCCCTCATAATGGCCCGCCATTTGATTCCATTACCCATTTCAGGCTTTTAAAACTGCGCGGCTTGGGGCACAACAGGGGCGTCATGTGGAAAGGCAGATTTTCTAAACCCACCGCAGACCTGGTTCAACGCTATGGCGAGTCCGTCTCCTACGACTGGAGGCTCTTCCGCCAGGACATTGCCGGGTCCATTGCCCACGCCCGGGCGCAGCTCAAGGCAGGATTGCTCAACCGGGAAGAGTTCGACGCCATCGAATCCGGCCTCAAAGACATCCTGAAAGACATTGAAGAAGGAAACTTTACCTGGAGCCGGGAGCTGGAGGACGTGCACATGAACATTGAGAGCGAGCTGACCCGCCGCATCGGCGCGCCCGGCGCCAAGCTGCACACGGCCCGCTCCCGTAATGACCAGGTGGCTACGGATACGCGCCTCTACTGCCGCACGGAGATTGATGAAATCCTGGAAAAGGTGCGCCGCCTGCAGCGGGCCCTGGTCATGAAGGCCAGGGAATACGCGGATGCCATGATGCCCGGCTACACCCATCTCCAGCGCGCCCAGCCCGTCACGATGGGCCACCATCTCCTGGCCTACGTGGAAATGCTGAACCGCGATGCGGACCGCCTGAAGGACTGCCGCAGGCGGCTGAACGTCTCTCCGCTGGGTTCCGGAGCCATTGCCGGTTCCACCATTTGCCTGGACCGCCACGAAATAGCCGTGGAACTAGGTTTTGACGCCGTCACGGAGAATTCCATGGACGCCATTGCGGACCGGGACTACATCATGGAAACCCTGTTCGACCTGGCCGTCATCGGCGCCCATCTTTCCCGCCTGAGCGAAGACGTCATCCTGTGGTGTACGGCGGAATTCGGCTTTGCCACTCTTTCCGACGCCCACACGACGGGCTCCTCCCTGATGCCCCAGAAGAAGAATCCGGACGTCGCGGAACTGACCCGCGGCAAGACGGGGCGGCTGTACGGCAACCTCACCGCCGTCATGGTAGCCGTCAAGGGCCTGCCGCTGACCTACAACCGCGATCTTCAGGAAGACAAGGAACCGCTTTTCGATTCCATCGACACCATCAAGCTGGCCCTGGATGTCAACGCGGAGATGATCGCCGCCATGACGGTCAACACGGAGCGCGCCCTGGAAGCGGCCTCTGATCCCATGCTGCTGGCCACGGATCTGGCGGACTACCTGGTGCGCCGCGGCGTTCCCTTCCGCCAGGCCCACGAATTGGTCGGCAAGGCGGTCGCCATGAGCATTTCCACCGGAACTCCGCTTCATCAGTTGAGCGACGATCAATTCGCTTCCATCTCGGATGCCTACGGAACGGATGCGCGCAGTGTATTTGAATTGACAAAAGCCTTCTCCCAGCGTACCAACCCGGGGGCTCCCAATTCCGAAAATACCCGCCGCCGCATCGCCTACTGGGAAAACGTCCTTTCCAAATAGCACGGCTTCAGGAGGCGGACGGAACGAAGAGCCGGCCGTCCGCCTCCACGGCGCGCCCTCAGGCGCAGACAGGGGGAGTTTTCCAACCATCCCCGGCATGGCACAGCGCCATAGCCCCAGATCCGGCAGCCATGTTCAAACCAGCTCTCGTTTCCTCCCTCAAAACCTACACCAGGCAAACATTCCTCTCAGACCTCTTCGCGGGGCTGACCGTGGGCGTCGTAGCCATTCCTCTGGCCATGGCCTTCGCCATTGCATGCGGGCTTTCCCCGTCCCAGGGGCTTGTCACCGCCATTGTGGCCGGGTTCCTCATTTCCCTGTTCAGCGGCAGCAAGTACCAGATAGGCGGCCCCACAGGCGCCTTTGTGATCATCATTATGGGCGTGCTGGAACAGTATCACGCCTCCGGCCTGCTGATCTGCACCTTGATGGCGGGCGTCTTTCTCATCATCTTCGGCGTCTGCCGCATGGGGGCGCTCATCCGCTTCATCCCCTTCCCCGTCACCACGGGATTTACCTCCGGCATTGCCGTGGTGATCTTCTCCACACAGATCAAGGACATCTTCGGCCTCACCATTGCAGAGAAAATTCCCGGTGATTTCATCGACAAATGGGCGTGTTACTTCCAGCACTTCCACACCGTCAACTGGGCCGCGCTGGGACTGGCCGCCGGAACCGTCATTCTTACCCTGCTGAGCCGCCGCTTCTGGCCCAAGGGCCCGGCCATGCTGGTAGGCATGCTGGGAATGACGGCCGTTTCCGTGGCCTTCACACTCCCCGTAGCCACCATCGGGCAGGCCTTCGGCAGCCTGCCGAACACATTGCCCATGCCATCCCTCCCCCATATCGAGTGGCACAACGTGGGCGCGCTGACGGCGCCCGCCTTTACCATCGCCCTGCTGGCGGCCATTGAATCCCTCTTGAGCGCGTCCGTCGCGGACGGCATGACGGGCGGACGGCACAAACCGAACATGGAACTTATCGCCCAGGGCATCGGCAACATCGGCTCCGCCCTGTTCGGCGGCATTCCGGCCACCGGAGCAATTGCCCGCACGGCTACCAACATCAAGGCGGGGGCAAAAAGCCCGGTTTCCGGGATGATCCATTCCCTGACACTGCTGGCCATCCTGATGGCCTTCGCGCAATATGCCCAGCAAATCCCGCTGGCCGTGCTAGCGGGCATCCTGACCGTCGTGTGCTACAACATGAGCGAGATGCACACCTTCCGCCGCCTGCTGAAGGGCCCCAGGCAGGACGCGGCCGTGCTGGTGATCACCTTCCTGCTGACCGTCTTTGTGGACCTTGTCGTGGCCGTGGAAGTGGGCGTGGTGCTGGCCGCCCTGCTCTTCATGGGCCGGATGGCGCAGATCAGCGACGTTTCCGCCATCAAGAACGAACTGCTGGACGACGATTCCGAAGACAGCGGAGACCGTTCCACAGCCAAACTCAATATCCCGGAAGGAGTGGAAGTGTTCGACGTCAAGGGCCCCTTCTTCTTCGGAGCGGTGGAGCAATTCAAGGACCAGGTACTGAAAACGCTGGAACACGATACGAAGGTAGTCATCCTGCGCATGCGGCTGGTTCCCGCGCTGGACGCCACCGGTCTGAACGTCCTGTCCGACTTCTGCCACCAGTGCCGGGAACACGGCTGTACCCTGCTTGTCTGCGGCGTGCAGCCCCAGCCGCTGGATGTCATCCGCCACGCTCCCTTTTACCGGGAATTGAAGCGCTACAACATTTGCGAGAATATTGACGCCGCCCTGATCCGAGCCGACAAGGTTCTCAACGGCCCCGCTCCAAAACATCTGTAAGAGAGAAGGAGGACGGTCAGGCTCCGTGCGCCTCCAGATAGGAAGCTCCCCACGCGTTCATGGCTTCCAGCACGGGAAGAACGCTCCTGCCGAACGGCGTCAGGGAATATTCCACCTTGGGAGGAACGACGGGATAGACTTTCCGCTCCACCAGCTTGTCCGCCTCCAGTTCCCGGAGCTGCTGGGCAAGCATCTTGGTCGTGGCCTCCGGAACCAGCCGGTGCAGTTCATTGAACCGGAGAACGGAGTTCTGGTAAAGAAACCAGAGGATCACAATCTTGTATTTCCCTCCGATCAGGGAAAGAGTTGCCCCGCAGGGGCAGCGGTAGGTGGAAGGGGGGTTCTTCATGGCTTCAGTAACTTTTTGGGTACTATATTACAAAACAGTGCCTACTTGTCAAAAAATCCCTGTCGCCCTATTCTGAGCGGAACTCCATTTCCGCCAGATATGAAAGTGACTATTGACCAAGAAAAGTGCATCCATTGCGGCCTGTGCAAAAAAGCCTGCATCCTCACCCGCTTTTGCGGATTCGACTCCCTGGAACAAGCCGCAGAACAGCACTGCATCAACTGCGGCCACTGCGTCGCCGTCTGCCCTCGGCAGGCTATCAGCCATGCCACCGTTAAAAAAACGGAACCCATCGGTCCCGTCCCGGATGAGCAGGGATTCCTGAATCTGCTGATGAAAACCAGGAGCGTCCGGCATTTCAAGCCCTCTCCCGTCGGCAGGGAAGCCTATGACCTCATGCGCCGCGTGGCGGAATACTCCCAATCCGGCCTGAACGCCCAGGAAATCCGTCTGATAGTCATCGAGCATCCGGACGCCCTCGCCCACATCAGGAAGGCGGCCATGCATATGTACGGGAAACTGGAGAAGCTGGCCCGGTTCCCTCTGACGCGCTTCTTCCTGAAACTGGCCCTGAACCGGAGGGACTACCGGTCCGTGATTTTTGAAAGCGCTACGCATACCCTGCGCCGGCAGACTCAGGCGCGGGGCGAAGACCCCATTCTGTACGGAGCTCCGGCACTGATTCTGCTGACCGGTCCGGCGGCATCGCAAACCGGCCGGGAAGACGCCACCGTCATTTCCCAGAATATCATGCTGGCCATGACTTCCCTGGGACTGGGATGCTGCTACATGGGCGGATTGGTCCTGGGATGCCGGATGCTCAAATACCAGCCTCTTCTCCAGGCTCTGCAACTGCCGGAAAAGCAGGAAGTGTACCAATCCTTCGTTCTCGGCGCCCCCACCCTGCAACTCAGACGCATGCCGGAACGGAAACGCCGTGAAATCACTTTCCGCCGAATCTCCGGTCAACGACCGGAATCCTCTTCCTCATACCGGGAAAGCAGGAAGTCCAAATCTTCCAGCAAATGCTGGCTGGTGCTGTTCCAGCGCTTCTTTCCCTGCAGGGCCAGAACACATTCCTTTTTATCCGTAAAACGGTAGCGGGTAATGCCCTGTTCCCGGAGGCGGGAAAGGTACTGCCTCAGCTCACCGTCAAAGAACAGCCAGAACGGCACGCTGCGCGCGATCTCCGCCACGCTGACCGTCATGGGCGGCGTCATGTCTTTCAATTCCCTGGCCAGATGGGCAAGGCCCACGTCCCGGAGCATGCGGCGGATGCGGTCATACAGGTCGGACAGGGACATGACGGACAGGTCGCATTCATGCTCCAGATAATAGCGGACGGAAGCGAGCAGGTCTTCCTTGAACGGCAAAGTCGTTCCCGCCTGGCGCGCGGCGGATTCCAGCGCGTCGGCCAGCCACTGCTCACCGTACTCGGCGATCAGGAAGTCGCCGAGTTTGAGCAGAGGTCTGTTGTTTCTGAAGCCGATCATGGAAAATGGATGGGAAGACGTTATAAAATGGGCAATTTGCGCTGAAGGGGATCAATCAGCGTCTGGTGGCGCATCTGAGTGATTTCCTGAATGAATTCCTCCACATTGGAAAACTGGCGGTACACGGACACGTAGCGGATGTAGGCTACGGGATCAATGGCGTACAGCTTTTCAATCACCTTCTTGCCGATCTCGCTGGACGGCACTTCCCGCAGGTGGTCCCGGTGCAGTTCGGAGATGATTTCCTCCACCGCGCGGTCCAGGCGGTCCATGCTGACGGGGCGCTTTTCACAGGCTTTGACGAGGCCCCTTAAGATTTTTTCACGGTTCAGGGCTTCCCGCAGGTTGTCCCTCTTCACAACGCGCAACTCCGTACGCTCGATTTGTTCATACGTCGTGTAGCGGTAATCGCACCTCAGGCAGACACGGCGGCGGCGAATCGTCGTCCCGTCCTTGGACATGCGGGAGTCGATGACCTTGTCCTCCAGATGACCGCACTGAACACATCTCATGCCGGAACCATACTACCATATAGCGCGTCCATAAAGAAAAAAGTACGCCAAATATAGTGCAGAAGGCTTAACCATCAATATTTCCCAAACACCGTTTCATGTGAATAAAACGCGCGTGGAATATCCCTTTTTCCCGCCATGAAAAGGATTTCCGCACATGCCGGGATTGTGAATAAGCGACAGACAAAAGCCCGCATGGCTTGCATGGAAGGCTGCCATTATTTTCAGGCGAGCCCTACCGCCGGGGAAAACCGCCCCCGGAGTACCCCAAGACATGCTATTTCTCATTGCCGGTCATTCATTCACCGTGCCGCCCTCATTGACGACGGAGCCTGCGGGCAATCTCGTTCCGTTCAAATTCAGGACTGCGCCTTTCCTGACCGTAATCCGTCCCAAATTCAATGACTGTCCGTCCATCCCTTCCAAAAACATCTCCGTTCCCGCGGACAACACCCAGGAACACTTCAGGGAGGAAGTCCGCACATTCCTGAACACAATCTTGGCCGCACTCTGCTGCTCCCCTCCATTTTCCCGGACGACATGCACCTCCGCCTGTCCGGACAGAAGCCCAGGCAGAGCCTTCCCGTCCAGCGCCGCAGGTTCCCGCGACGCTATCGTTACCGCGGAACCACCGGGAATGTTCCAGGTCTGCCGTCCCGCCAGTTGAACATTTCCCTTGATGAGCAGATTTTTTCCTTCCGACAGGCGAATGCCTCCCGGTCCCAGCACCAGCCGGTCCCCGGACGCGCCAGCACCTTCAATCACCACCGTATTCACCGCCGGATCTTCCACCCGTATGCCGAACAATTTTACTGTGCCGGACACCACGCTCGGCTTGATGGAAGAAGCCACATTCCATACACACACGTTTTTTCCCGGCTGCTTCCTGTTCATCCATGCTTCCGGCGCTCCCAGCGGAACATCGTAGCGGCCACTGCGGACAGAGCCCGCATCCTTTCCCGCCAGCCGGGCCGCTTCGTAGGCAAACCGCGCACCGATGCTGATCTGGGCAGCCCCACTGTAATGCACTCCCATAGTGTCCCCTGCCGTCAGCTTGGGAAGGTCTCTGGTAGGAGCATAGCCCATGCCCGGACGGGAAGCCGCCAGACTCTTCATGACCTGCTGAGTCGTTTTTCCCTGTACGGTGGTATCGCGGCCTTCCAGCCCTCCGGTAATATTTCCAGTCTCCGCATCCGTTTCATTCCTGCCGTCCCAGTTCGCATTCTCCCCAATGATGGCCTTCTGCGCAGCCAGAGCAGACGTATCTCCGTAAGGTTTCAGATCTGCCGACAGATCGTTCAGCAACTCCAGAAAACGGGACGCACTTTCCGGAACGGAAGTGCCCGTGTTGCTCTCCCCCTGCAAATACAGGAGCCCGGAAAACGTTACCTTGGAATATCTGGACCTGTCCACAGCCCCGCAAGCGTTTTTAACAGCCTGCACCAGTGCCTGATAAGCCTGGCCGTGCTTCTGCCAGTGGGAATTGTCCCCTCCGTCCCTGGAGGCCTTTACGACTGCAACATCCGCATCCTTGAACCACCCGTTTTTCTCCAAGGTAAAGGCAAACCCGTACTCCGGCCCCATGCACAAATTACCGTTATAGCGCGGCATCGCAGGCCGAACTTGTTCCCAGGCCGTGGAAGCTCCGGGAAACACCCCCTCCCGCTGCCCGAAATTCTCATGCCAGTACAGCGTGGCCTGCGGTTCATACTTCTTCAGCAGCTCCGGTGAAGCGGGACTGCCTTTCACTGCCCCCAAAGAGTTGGACTGGCCCGTCAGTAAAAAAATCTTCAACTCTCTGGCTGAAGCCATGGAAACGGAACAAGCCAACAGGAAAAGCAGCAGAATTTTTTTCATGGTGAAAGCTTATCAGAAGCTTACCATACGCAATTTCCTTAATGGGGCAAGATCACAGACAGCGGTTTGTATAAAGACCAGCCTTTGTTTTCCAGTGGTCCTTAAGTTCGGTGGTTCTTTTCAAGTGTTCGTTACAATTTTTTAGTGGACATATTGGCCGTAATGGTCCCGACATCAAACTCTCTTTGTCCCTTAAGTTTCCGGAGCCCCCTCTGTCCATTAAGTTTACCGTGTCCCTTAGGTCCATTGAGTCCATTAATATCTTAATGGCATGTTTAAATGGGTTGTTTTCAAGAAAAAGAACAAGCCCCTGGAGTTGTTTAAACTCCAGGGGCTTGATGGTAAAAAATCCCGGCGGCGACCTACTCTTGCGGGACCTATCGTCCGACTACCATTGGCGCGGCAGCGTTTCACTTCCGGGTTCGGAACGGGACCGGGTGGGACCACTGCGCTCTGGCCACCGGGCTTCAGGGGGGAGCTTCTCTGTTGGGAGGGGCTTCATCCTGCCTGCCCGGCGCCCTTGTTAGGGGTGCTTTTTTGGGGGGGATTTTTTTAGTGTTTGTTGTGTGGCAAGGAGATTTTCTTCCTGTTTAAGGGGAATGTGTTATTGGGAAGGGGGTCAGCGTAAACTGACATCTGCGTGGCTGGTGGTGTTATTTCATGCATATGGTGAATAGGACATTTGGTAAGTTGTATTCACGATTGGGAGTGTGATGTAATATGATGAAGTCTATCGGTGATTAGTATCGCTTGGCTCAATACATTGCTGCACTTACACCTGCGACCTATCGACGTGGTGGTCTTCCACGAACCTATAGGGAAAACTCATCTTGGGATGGGCTTGGCGCTTAGATGCTTTCAGCGCTTATCCCTTCCGCACTTAGCTACTCGGCCATGCACTTGACAGTACAACCGATGCACCAGTGGTGCGTCAGACCCGGTCCTCTCGTACTAAGGTCTGAACCCCTCAATTTTCCAACGCCCACAGAGGATAGAGGACCGAACTGTCTCGCGACGTTCTGAACCCAGCTCGCGTGCCGCTTTAACCGGCGAACAGCCGGACCCTTGGGACCTTCTCCAGCCCCAGGATGCGACGAGCCGACATCGAGGTGCCAAACCACGCCGTCGATATGAACTCTTGGGCGTGATCAGCCTGTTATCCCTAAGGTACCTTTTATCCGTTGAGCGACGGCAATTCCACTTTCTACCGCCGGATCACTTGGGCCTGCTTTCGCATCTGCTCGACTTGTTGGTCTCACAGTTAGGCGGGCTTATGCCCATGCACTCGACACCCGGTTGCCAACCGGGCTGAGCCCACCTTCGCGCTCCTCCGTTACTCTTTGGGAGGATACCGCCCCAGTAAAACTGACCGGCTGACACGGTCCTCTGGCCGGATTCACGGCTCAGGGTTAGATCCTCCAGTTTCAAAGGGTGGTGTCTCATTGATGACTCGGATGCCCCCTAAAGGGCATCTTCAGCGTCTCCCACTTACTCTGAGCATTAAAACCGAAGAAACAATGACAGCTTACAGTTAAGGTCTATAGGGTCTTTCCGTCCTTCTGCGGGTAGGCGGCATCTTCACCGCCACTACAATTTCACTGAGCGCCTGGTTGAGACAGTGCCCAACTCGTTTCACGATTCGTGCAGGTCGGAACTTACCCGACAAGGAATTTCGCTACCTTAGGACCGTTATAGTTACGGCCGACATTCACCGGGACTTGGGTTCAGAGCTTCGCCTTGCGGCTAACCCCTTGCCTTAATCTTTCGGCATTGGTCACGTGTCACACCCTATACTTCGACTTGCGTCTTTGCAGAGTGCTGTGTTTTTGATAAACAGTCGGTTGGGCCATTTCTCTGCGGCCTGCATCGCTGCAGGCACCCCTTCTTCCGAAGTTACGGGGCTAATTTGCCGAGTTCCTTAACCAGGTTTCACTCTTACGCCTTGGTATATTCTACCCACCCACCTGTGTCGGTTTGCGGTACGGGTCGCTTAGCATACGCTGGGGCTTTTCTTGGCACTCGATTTGATGATGCGCTGGATCCGTGGACCCAGCTCGGAATTCAATAACCTGGTCATCTCTTCTCATGCGTCCCCCCAGTTTAAGGGTCGCGAGCTCAGGATTATTAACCTGATATCCATCGCCTACGCCTCTCGGCCTCGGCTTAGGTCCCGGCTAACCCAGGGACGAAACACGTTGCCCTGGAAACCTCGGGTTTACGGCGGCCGGGGATTTCACCCGGCTTTACGTTACTCATGTCTGCATACTCACTTGCATGCGCTCCAGGGTCAGTCGCCATCACCCTTCAATGCGCATGCAACGCTCTTCTACCACTCTGCCTTGCGGCAAAGTCCAGAGCTTCGGTATAACGCTTGATCGCCAATCATTTTCGGCGCAGGATCACTCGATGAGTAAGCTATTACGCATTTTTTAAATGGTGGCTGCTTCTAAGCCAACATCCTCACTGTCTGTGTAATCCCACATCCTTTCCACTCAGCGTTATTTAGGCACCTTAGCTGCTGGTCTGGGTTGTTTCCCTCTCGACAATGAAGCTTATCCCCCACTGTCTCACTGCCACGTTCCATTGCACGGTATTCGGAGTTTGATAAGGTTTGGTAAGCGGGTGTGCCCCCTAGCCTTGTCAGTGCTCTACCCCCGCGCATCAGCACGTGACGCTGCACCTAAATGCATTTCGAAGAGAACCAGCTATCACGGGGTTTGATTAGCCTTTCACTCCTACCCTCAGCTCATCAGAGAACTTTTCAACGTTCACCTGTTCGGTCCTCCACATGGTTTTACCCATGCTTCAACCTGGCCAAGGGTAGGTCACCTCCGCTTCGGGTCCAGTACCTGCGACTTAATTCGCCCTATTCGGACTTGCTTTCGCTGCGACTCCGGGCCGGAAGCCCTTAGTCTTGCCACAAACACTGACTCGCAGACTCATTAAACAAAAGGCACGCCATCGCAGATCGCTCTGCTCTGACACTTTGTAGACATACGGTTTCAGGTTCTATTTCACTCCGCTCACAGCGGTTCTTTTCACCTTTCCCTCGCGGTACTTGTTCACTATCGGTCGCCAACTAGTATTTAGCCTTGCGCGGTGGTCCGCGCTGATTCATACATCGTTCCACGTGTGATGTATTACTCAGGATACCACTAATTCCCACTCTGGATTTCGTCTACAGGGCTTTCACCTTCTATGGCCAGCCTTTCCAGACTGTTCTACTATCCACTATGGTCGAATATGTCGTGGTCCTACAACCCCGAAGGAGTACCTTCGGTTTGGGCTCCATCCGCTTTCGCTCGCCACTACTTACGGAATCGATTTCTCTTTCTTTTCCTCCGCTTACTGAGATGTTTCACTTCAGCGGGTATTGCGTTTCATACCCTATGTATTCAGGTATGAACGACTAGGTATTACCCCAGTCAGGTTACCCCATTCGGACACCCCCGGATCATCGCTTGCTTGCAGCTTCCCGAGGTTTTTCGCAGCTTGCCGCGTCCTTCTTCGCCTGTTGGCACCAAGGCATTCACCGTACGCCCTTACTTACTTCATCATATTGCAAAAGTTTTTTACCACTCCTACAATACCACAAAGCCCTTTCGTGACTTACTGTATTGTCTTTTTATCTTGGTATGCATGTTTTTGTGTTGTTGTAGTTGTTGTTATTCAACTACCCACTTGTTGGAAAGCGATTGCTTCTCAGCAATCGTTTTCTTTGCCACGCAGATGTCAATTTTCGTCTTCCTTCCAATAAGCAATTTCTTGGTGGGCCTGACAGGACTTGAACCTGTGACCCCGCGCTTATCAAGCGCGTGCTCTAACCAACTGAGCTACAGGCCCGGCTTGGGTCTCTTGCAGTTGATAGGGAATAGGTAACAGTTAATAGTTAACAAGTAATGGTTAATAGTTACCAGTTCTTTTCCTCTTTCAACCCGCTTACCGAAACTGGTGGAGGCACGGGGACTCGAACCCCGGACATCCAGCTTGCAAAGCTGGCGCTCTACCAACTGAGCTATACCCCCAGTTGCGGTTCTTTCTGAAAAAAAGGCCGTGACGCACGTCGTACCGGCTCCGCTCAAAGGCGAGCCTGCTTTACACATCTTGTTGTAGTTCGTTGCGCTCCCTCGCGAGATACGCTTTCTCATCCCTCGGGACGAGAGCCGACCTATGCAGTCAATGCTGCACTTACTCCATAGAAAGGAGGTGATCCAGCCGCAGGTTCCCCTACGGCTACCTTGTTACGACTTCATCCCAGTTACCAGTCTCACCTTAGGACCCTGCCTCCTTGCGGTTGGCTTCAGATACTTCGGGTGCGACCGGCTTCCATGATGTGACGGGCGGTGTGTACAAGACCCGGGAACGTATTCACGGCGCCGTAGCTGATGCGCCATTACTAGCGATTCCGGCTTCGTGTAGGCGGGTTGCAGCCTACAGTCCGAACTGGGCCCAGTTTTCAGGATTTCCTCCGCCTCGCGGCTTCGGCCCCCTCTGTACTGGGCATTGTAGTACGTGTGCAGCCCTGGGCATAAGGGCCATACTGACCTGACGTCGTCCCCACCTTCCTCCCAGTTGATCTGGGCAGTCTCGCCAGAGTCCCCGACATTACTCGATGGTAACTGGCAACAGGGGTTGCGCTCGTTGCTGGACTTAACCAAACATCTCACGACACGAGCTGACGACGGCCATGCAGCACCTGTGTAACGCCTCCGAAGAGTCGCATGCTTTCACATGTTGTTCATTACATGTCAAGCCCAGGTAAGGTTCTTCGCGTTGCATCGAATTAAGCCACATACTCCACCGCTTGTGCGGGTCCCCGTCAATTTCTTTGAGTTTTAATCTTGCGACCGTACTCCCCAGGCGGCACGCTTAACGCGTTAGCTCCGGCACGCAGGGGGTCGATTCCCCGCACACCAAGCGTGCACCGTTTACTGCCAGGACTACAGGGGTATCTAATCCCTTTCGCTCCCCTGGCCTTCGTGCCTCAGCGTCAGTTAATGTCCAGGAACCCGCCTTCGCCACGAGTGTTCCTCTCGATATCTACGCATTTCACTGCTACACCGAGAATTCCGGTTCCCCCTCCATTACTCTAGTCTCGCAGTATCATGTGCAATCCAGGGGTTGAGCCCCTGCCTTTCACACACGACTTACGAAACAGCCTACGCACGCTTTACGCCCAGTGATTCCGAACAACGCTTGAGACCTCTGTATTACCGCGGCTGCTGGCACAGAGTTAGCCGTCTCTTCCTCTTGTGGTACTATCTTTTTAATTTGCTCCCACATGACAGGGGTTTACAATCCGAAGACCTTCATTCCCCCACGCGGCGTCGCACCATCAGGGTTGCCCCCATTGTGAATGATTCTCGACTGCTGCCACCCGTAGGTGTCTGGACCGTGTCTCAGTTCCAGTGTGGCCGGACATCCTCTCAGACCGGCTACCCGTCATCGCCTTGGTGAGCCGTTACCTCACCAACTAACTAATAGGCCGCGAGCCCATCTCCTAGCGCATTGCTGCTTTGATCTTTCAATCGTATGCGGTATTAATCCCGGTTTCCCAGGGCTATCCCCCACTAAGAGGCAGGTTACTCACGTGTTACTCACCCGTGCGCCACTAGAGAATTATTAGCAAGCTAGCAATTCTCCCGTTCGACTTGCATGTCTTATCCACGCCGCCAGCGTTCGTTCTGAGCCAGAATCAAACTCTCCATCAAATATAATTTTTGAAATTGCTGGACCAAATGGAATCTCTCGATTTCATTTGCGCCATGCTTCGCAAGCTCTTCACTCGGGTTTGTCTCCCTCATGCCTCTTCGCTTATACCAGCACGGCGCGCGTCACGACCTTTTTTCCTTCCCTTGCTTCTACCAACCCTACCCTCTCAGAGCTAGGTCGCTCCTTCAAGCCGGTACTCCTCCGGGCGATTCTCATCGCTCAAAGGACGGCCCTGCGTAGGGTTCGGTAGTCATTCCCTTGAAAATCTTCTTATCGGCGCTCTCTATCTAAAAAAGCTTCCTGCAGACGGCCGGCTTCCCTTCCCATCGATCCCCTCTCCGGGTCCCTCAGGGCCGTTGGCCTTTCGTACTGCCGCCGTGTTGGCGTGCCGAGAAGTCTACCAAAACATACTTATTTGTCAATATATTTTGAACCAAAAATTATCCGGACTGCTTTCCAATTTAGAAATGTCCATTCCTAATATTCTAATAATGAATAAAATACGTTTTTGTCATACTCCTTTTTCCACTCGTCATTTTTTTGAACATTCTCCTTTTCTTCCCTTTCATATACCTTTCTTCCCTCCTTGCCGCATGGTTGGAGAAACAAAGGGCATCCGGCGTCATATCTCTATGGGCATGGATGGCCTCCGCGTTCGCCTGGGCTGACTTATCTTCCCTGATTGCGTGATTGTTATTGAAAAAGCTGCTTATATAAGCTGACGCGTCCTTGCAGGGATCATGGCGTTTTCCCCTGTAGCGACCCTGTTGTTTTCAAAGGTCAGATTGCCCAGGTCAATAGTAACAGTTCCACTGTTTATCCTGTGGAAAGGAAGGAATAAGGAGATATGAAACCCATGCATGTCCTTTTCTCTCCGCGCTACCCAATAAACAGGGGCGCAGCATGATGCCGCGCCCCTGTCCGCTTCCGGATCACGCCGGAAATACGGGCTTTTCAGTTATTTCTTTTCCTTGGTAAAGTCAAGCTTGCCTCCCTTTTCCCGGACCACGATTTCCGTCCCTTCCGGGAAGTCTCCTTCCAGGAGTTTAAGGCTGAGGGGGTCCAGCAGGTCGTGCTGGATGGCACGCTTGAGGGGACGGGCTCCATAGACGGGGTCAAAGCCGTGGTCCGCTACCAGGGCCGTAGCCTCTGGAGTCATGCGCAGGAACAGGCCCTTGGCTTCCAAGCGCTTGCGGACACGCTGAAGCTGAATGTCCACAATACCCTTGAGTTCTTCCGCCGTCAGCCGGTCAAAGATGATGATTTCATCAATGCGGTTCAGGAATTCCGGGCGGAAGTGACCCCGCAGGGCTTCCATCGCCTTGGCTTCGCGCTGTTCCGCGTTGATTTCATTGAGGATGTACTGGCTGCCGATGTTGGACGTCATGATGATGACCGTGTTGCGGAAGTCCACCGTACGTCCCTGCCCGTCCGTAATGCGGCCGTCGTCCAGAACCTGGAGAAGTACATTGAAAACGTCCGGATGGGCCTTTTCAATTTCATCAAACAGAATCACGCAGTAGGGACGGCGCCGCACGGCTTCGGAAAGCTGGCCGCCTTCTTCGTAGCCCACGTATCCGGGAGGAGCCCCGATAAGCCGGGCTACGGAGTGTTTTTCCATGTATTCGGACATGTCTATCCGGATCATGGCGTTTTCATCGTCAAAGAGGAATTCCGCCAGCGCCTTGCTGAGTTCCGTCTTGCCCACGCCCGTGGGCCCCAGGAACATGAAGGAGCCGATGGGCCTGTTTTCATCCTGAAGCCCCGCACGGGCACGGCGCACGGCGTCAGACACGGCCTTGACCGCCTGCTTCTGCCCGATGACGCGGGCTCCGAGGCGTTCCTCCATGTGGACGAGCTTGGCGCGTTCCCCTTCCTGCAGGCGTGCGGCGGGAATGCCGGTCCAGGTGGCGACCACCTTGGCGATGTCCGCCTCCGTGACTTCCTCCTTCAGCAGGCCTCCGTCCGCCTTCTGCATCTTGTTGAGTTTTTCCTTTCCCTCCGCCAGGGCCCGTTCGGCCTCCGGCAGTTCTCCGTAAGTGATTTCAGAGGCGCGTGTCAAGTCGCCCATCCGCTTGGCCCGTTCGCTTTCAATCTTGAGGGCCTCTATTTTTTCCTGTTCCACGCGGACGGCGTCCAGCGCGGCTTTTTCACTCTTCCACTGGGCAATCATCGAACCGGATTTTTCCTTCAGGTCAGCCAGTTCCTTGGTGATCTTTTCCAGACGGGCCTTGCTGTCCGCGTCTTCCTCCTTCGCGAGCGCCTGCCGCTCCATTTCGAGCTGCATAGTTTCGCGTTCAATCTGGTCAATTTCCGAAGGCATGGAGTCCAGTTCAATCTTGAGCCGGGCGGCGGCCTCGTCCACCAGGTCCACCGCCTTGTCGGGCAGGAACCGGTCGGAAATGTAGCGGTCGGAAAGAGTGGCGGCGGCCACGATGGCGGCATCCGTGATGCGCACGCCGTGGTGCACTTCATACCGTTCCTTTAATCCGCGCAGAATGGCGATCGTATCCTCCACGCTGGGTTCCGCCACCATGACGGGCTGGAACCGGCGTTCCAGGGCGGCATCCTTTTCAATGTACTTGCGGTATTCGTCCAGCGTCGTCGCGCCGATGGTACGCAGTTCGCCGCGCGCCAGGGCGGGCTTGAGCAGGTTGGACGCATCCACGGCCCCTTCGCTGGCGCCCGCTCCCACAATGGTGTGCAGTTCGTCAATGAAGAGGATGATTTCACCGTTGGATTCCGTCACTTCCTTCAGGAAAGATTTCAAGCGTTCCTCGAATTCCCCGCGATACTTGGCCCCGGCAAGCATGGACCCGATGTTCAGGGACACGATGCGCTTGTTGCGCATGCTTTCCGGAACGTCGCCGTTCACGATGCGGCGCGCCAGACCTTCCGCAATGGCGGTCTTCCCTACGCCGGGCTCGCCGATGAGCACGGGATTGTTCTTGGTTCTGCGGGAAAGTATCTGGAGTACGCGGCGGATTTCCGTGTCACGGCCGATCACCGGGTCGATTTTTCCGGCGCGGGCGCGGGCCGTCAGGTCCGTGCCGTATTTTTCCAGCGTCTGGTACTTGCCTTCCGGATTGTCGTCCGTTACGCGCTGGTTGCCGCGCACTTCCTTCATGGCGGCCAGATAATTGTCCTTGGTCAGGCCGAACGTGTCGGTCAGCTGGTGCACCTTGTTCTGCGTGTCCAGGGCGCCCAGCATGAAATGTTCCACACTGAGGTAGTCGTCCTTGAGCTTTTTGCGCTCTTCCTCCGCGGCCTGCATCACGGTAGCCAGGTCACGGCCTATCTGCGGCTGTGTGGAAGCTCCGCTCTGGGTGGGTTCATGGGCCACTTCACTCTTTGCGGCCTGAAGGAGAAGTCCCGGATCACAGGATGCCTTGCGGAGAATGGGAGGCAGAATGCCGCCTTCCTGCTCCAACAACGCCACCAGAACATCAAGAGAAGAGATTTCCGGCTTTCCCAGCCGCCCCGCGGCCTGCTGCGCCTGCATCAGCGCTTCTTGAAATTTTGTTGTTAGATTATTAAGCATGGTATGTTGGTGTTTTAGACATAAGAATGGTCCCAACCGTTGAATAGGTAAACAAGATTTTTCCTGTTATCTAAAAATTTATCTCCGGAAATCTTACTATGTCGTTGCCATGGACTGCTTCTTTTCATAAATTGAATTCTTCCTTTCTCATTACCTTTTATTCGACATCACAATGACCTCTTTTTTCCCCTCGCTCGCCTGCTCCGTTCTGTTCCTGGCTCCCATGCCCGTTTTCTCCAAGGAAATGCCTTCCCCGTACCCGGCCCCTGAATCCGGGCTGCGCCTGACTCCTCCGGAATCACCGGCTCCCCTCCTGAATGAACCGCGGCTCTTCGGAGCCCGTCCCGGCTCTCCCATCCAGTTCTCCGTCTGCGCCAGCGGAGAACGCCCCATGAGCTTCGCCGCCGCCAAACTTCCTCCAGGGCTGAAGCTGGACAAGGAAACCGGCATCATCACAGGTAAAATCAGCCGCCCGGGAGTTTATTCCTTTCCCGTGCAGGCAAGCAACAGCCACGGCAAAACACAAGGAACCATCACCATCCGCATCGGGCAGGAAATATGCCTGACGCCTCCCATGGGCTGGAGCAGCTGGTATTCCTACAGCGGCGGCGTAAGCCAGGAAAACATCCTGAAAACCGCCCGTCTGCTCGTAAATTCCGGGCTGGCCCGCTACGGCTACAGCTACGTCAACATTGACGATTGCTGGCAGGGCGCCAGAGGCGGCAAGTACCGCGCCATCCAGCCCAACAAGCGCTTTCCGGACATGAAGGCCATGTGCAATGAAATCCACAGCCTCGGACTCAAGGCGGGGATTTATTCCTCCCCGTGGATGGGCACTTATGCCGGCTACATAGGCGGTTCTTCCCCCAATCCCCAGGGAGATTATTCCTCTCTGGCTCTTCCGGAAAACAAACGTCCGCAACCCGACCAGTTGTTTGGCGCCTGCCCGGGGTCCAAACAACTGGGAGCCACCAAGGTCGGCCCCGTATGGATGGTTACCCAGGATGCCCGGCAGTGGGCGGAATGGGGGTTCGATTACGTGAAGATGGACTGGTACCTGATCGACGTACCTAATACGGAGAGAATCGCCTCAGACTTGAAAAAAAGCGGCAGGGATATTGTCCTGAGCGTCTCCAATTCAACCCCGTTTGAAATTGCCGGTCCCATCAGCAAAATAACCAACGTATGGCGCACTACCGGAGATATTGAAGACCATTGGGGCAGCTTGAAAAAAATCGCTTCCTCCCAGGGGAAATGGCAGCCTTACACCAGACCGGGACACTGGAATGATCCCGATATGCTCCAGATCGGCCGGCTGGGCAAAGTCGGGCGTGCGAACACCACTTTCGAACCCACCCGGCTGACTCCGGATGAACAATATTTCCAAATGTCCTTCTGGTCCATTATGTCCGCCCCCCTGATCATTTCATGCGATCTGGAGCATCTGGACGATTTTACCCGGGGCCTCCTGTGCAACAGGGAAGTGATTGCCGTCAACCAGACATTTTACGGACCTGCGGAAAAGGTCTTATCCGCCAATGATTGCGAAGTATGGGTCAAACCATTGGACGGCACCCGGTGCGCCATCGGCTTCTTCAATACGGGCAACCAGCGCCGGACCGTCAAGGTGCCGCTTTCCCTCCTCAAATTGAAATCTCCGCAAAACGTCCGGGACTTGTGGAAACAGGAAGACGCCGGCACCATCCGGCAGGAAATGAATGTGGAACTTAACCCGCACGGGGCGTCCCTGTTTCTTTTGGACGGCAAAAAATAAAGAGGGTGCCGGTTCATCCCCGGATGCCATCCTGCAAATGACAAGCGCCCGGGGACCGGAAAAAGACGCGGAGCCAAGGCGCCGGCCAAAACCGGGCGATTTCTCCGCAGGGGTATTTTCCGGACCGGGGCGCTTGTTGCTCCCTGCCGCTAACTGCGGGGCAATTTATCCAGGGCGGCGTTCAAAGTCATCACGTTAATCACGTTTTCCCCCAGAATGCCTCCACTGATGAAATGTTCGGCCACCGTCTTCCGGATTTTTTCCGGGTCCTCTCCCCGGGCGGCGGCAACGCGGTTCACCTGGAATTCCGCCGCCTCCGGTGAGATGAAGGACTCCAGACCGCTGCCGGACGCAAAAAGCAGGTCCGCCGGAACGGGCGTCCCCTGCGGCAGGCCGTGGGCCTTCAGTAGCGCTGCCTTGCGTTCCGCCACCGTCTTCACCAGCTCTGCGGAAGTCCAGGAAAGGTTGCTGGCTCCGGAAGGCATGGTGGCGTAGTCTCCGGAGGAAGGCCTGGGCCAGAAATATTTGGCGGAAGTAAAGGGCTGGGCGATGAGCTCCGACGCGATGACTTCCCCCTGCTCATTCCGGATCAGGGAGCCATGCGCCTGGTGGGGGAATACGGCCAGGCTGACGAGTGTGACAGCCGCGGGATAAATGCCGCCGGTGATGACGGCCAGCGCCAGGAAAAGGCGCAGATTGGGAAATGTCCATTTCATAATAATTCGACAGGTTGGGTTTTGATTGTTCAGACGAGGTGCAGGGCCGTGACGGCCATGTCTATGAGCTTGATACCGATGAAAGGCGCAATCAGGCCTCCGACGCCGTAGATGAGGATGTTGCGTTTCAGCAGGGAGGCGGCCCCGGACGGACGGTAGGAAACCCCTTTCAAGGCCAGCGGGATCAATGCCACAATGATCAGGGCATTGAAAATAACGGCGCTCAAAATGGCGCTCTGCGGGGAATGCAGCCCCATGACGTTCAGTGCGGAAAGCGGGCCGTTGACCATGCCGTCAGCAACGAACAGCCCCGCGAACATGGCGGGAATGATGGCGAAGTATTTGGCCACATCATTGGCAAAGGAGAAGGTCGTCAGCGCACCGCGGGTGATCAGCAGCTGCTTGCCGATCTCCACGATCTCGATCAATTTGGTCGGGTTGCTGTCCAGGTCAACCATGTTGCCCGCCTCCCGGGCGGCCTGCGTGCCGGTATTCATCGCCACGCCCACGTCGGCCTGGGCCAGGGCGGGCGCGTCGTTGGTGCCGTCTCCGGTCATGGCTACCAGATGGCCAGCCGCCTGTTCCTCCCGGATGCGCGCCAGCTTCATTTCCGGCGTGGCTTCCGCCATGAAATCATCCACGCCGGCCTCCGCCGCAATGGAAGCGGCGGTCAGGGCATTGTCCCCCGTCACCATGACGGTGCGTATGCCCATGGCCCGGAGACGGGCGAAGCGTTCCTTGATGCCTCCCTTGACAATGTCTTTCAGATAAATGACGCCCAGCACGTCCCTTCCCCTGGCTACAACCAGCGGGGTTCCTCCTGCGCGGGCTACGTTCTGGACGGTCATCTCCACTTCCTGCGGGAAAGTCCCGCCCTGCTCCTTCACCCACTGCGCTACGCTTTCCGCCGCGCCTTTGCGGATGGAGACGGCCGGCTGGCCGTCATGCCCGGCAATGTCCACGCCGCTCATGCGCGTGGAGGCGGAGAACGGGACAAAGGCGACATGTTCGGCATCCATGTGGCTTCCCCGGATGCCGAACAGCTTCTTGGCCAGTACGACGATGCTGCGGCCTTCCGGCGTTTCATCGGACAGGGAGGCAAGCTGGGCGGCTTCCGCCAGCTTCTGTTCCTCCACGCCGGGAGCGGGCAGGAATTCATTCGCCATACGGTTGCCGAAGGTGATGGTGCCGGTCTTGTCCAGCATCAGCACGTCGATGTCCCCGGCCGCTTCCACGGCGCGGCCCGACGTAGCCAGCACATTCCGGCGCACCAGACGGTCAATGCCGCTGATGCCGATGGCGCTCAGCAGGCCGCCGATCGTCGTCGGAATCAGGCACACCAGCAGGGAGACCAGAACCGGCAGGGAAATATGGCCATCCGCACGGAAGCCGAGCTCCCGCGCGGAATCCTCAATGTACCCGGCCATGGCTGGCAGGGAAAACACCACGGCAATGAAAACGATGGTCAGCGCCGCCAGCAGAATGCCCAGCGCGATTTCATTGGGCGTCCTTTGACGGCTGGCGCCTTCCACCATGGCAATCATGCGGTCCAGGAAGGTATTGCCCGGCTCCGCCGTGATGCGGATGACAATGCCGTCGCTGATCACGCGGGTGCCGCCCGTCACGGCGCTGCGGTCGCCGCCGCTTTCCCGGATGACCGGGGCGGATTCGCCCGTAATGGCGGACTCGTCCACGCTGGCAATGCCTTCAATCACTTCGCCGTCAAGCGGAATGACGTCCCCTGCTTCGCACAGCACCTTCTGTCCCTTGCGCAGTTCGGAAACGGAAACGATTTCCTCCGTTCCCTTGTCCGTCAGCAGGCGGGCGTTGACGTACACGCGCATTTTTTTCAGAGCTTCCGCCTGGGCCTTTCCACGCCCTTCCGCCCATGCTTCCGCAAAATTGGCGAACAGGACCGTGAACCAGAGCCAGAGCGTAATTTGCAGGGTAAAGCTGAAAGGCTGCCCCGCGGCCACGTCCCTGACAAGGACGATAGTGGAGATCAGGGCGCCCAGGGCCGTGACAAGTATCACAAAGTTTTTGGACAGGGCGCGCGGATCGAATTTGCGCAATGCGTCCCGGAAAGCCGTTTTCAGCATGGCCTTGTCGCACCAGAATGTATTTTTCTTTTCTTCTCTCATCATCTTGAAATTTGAATTGTTGGCAAATGCGCCTTACAGCACGCTTCCCGAATACAGGAGCAAATGCTCCAGAATGGGCCCCAGAGCCAGAGCCGGGAAAAAGGTGAGGGCGCCTACGATCAGCACGACGGCTACCAGCAGGATCATGAACATCAGGTTGTCCGTCGCCATGGTGCCCTGGGCGGGCGGGGCGGTCTTTTTGGACACCATGCTCCCGGCAATGATCATCACCGGAATAATGGCGCCGAAACGGGCCAGCAGCATCGCCAGGCCGCCCAGCAGGGAATAGAACGGCGTATCGCCCACGGACAGTCCCGCGAAGGCGCTGCCGTTGTTCCCGGCCTGGGAGCCGAAGCAGTACAGGATTTCCGTCAGCCCGTGGGGACCGGCGTTGCAGATGGATTCCCGCCCCACCTCCGTAGCGGCCGCCAGGCCGCTCATGGCCAGAACGGCAATGCCGGGCAGCAGGACGCCCACCATGGACCACCGCACTTCCCGCGCTTCAATCTTTTTGCCCAGGAATTCGGGCGTGCGGCCCACCATCAGCCCGCACAGGAACACGGTAATCATGGCGAACATCAGCATGCCGTACAAACCGCAGCCCAGTCCCCCAAAAATCACTTCCCCCAGCAGCATGTTGAACAGGGCGATGCCGCCGGCCAGCGGAGACATGCTGCAGTGCATGCAGTTCACGGAACCGTTGGAAGAAGCGGTAGTGGCTACGGACCACAGGGAACTGTTCGTGATGCCGAGACGCACTTCCTTCCCTTCAAGCATTTCCAGGCCGGGGAACAGCGGGTTCCCGGCGTGCTCCGCCCACTGGGACAGGCCAATGGTCGTTACAAGCAGAAGCATCATGGCTCCGAAGATTATCCAGCCCTGTTTCCTTTTCCCGATCATCACGCCGTAGGCGTACGGACAGGCGCAGCCGATCAGCAGGAGGGAGAGCATTTCAATCATGTTGCTGAATGGCGTGGGGTTTTCAAACGGATGGGTACTATTGTTCCCGAAGAAACCGCCGCCGTTCGTCCCAAGCTGCTTGATCGCCACCTGGGAGGCCGCCGGACCGTTGGGAATCACCTGCTCCACGCCGTCCATGCCAGCCACGGTCGTGGGGCCGTCAAAGGACTGCACCACCCCCTGGGATACCAGCAGGAGCGCAACGACGACGGAAATGGGAATAAGGAAATACAAGGTGCTCCGCGTCAGGTCCGCCCAGAAATTGCCCAGGGTGGAAGCACATTTCCTCTTCAGGCCGCGGATCAGGGCGGCCATGACGGCAATCCCCGTGGCGGCGCTGACGAAGTTCTGCACGCCCAGCCCGGTCATCTGCACAAAGTAGCTGATGCCCTCCGGCCCTTCGCCGGAGTAGAACTGCCAATTCGTATTGGTCATGAAGCTGACTGCCGTATTGAAAGCAATGTCCCACCTCATGTTTTCCGTACCGGCGGGATTCAGCGGCAGCCATTTCTGACACAGCAGGGAAAGGAACAGAATGAGAAATCCGGCGGCATTGAATAAAAGAACGGCGGCCAGATATTTTTTCCAGTCCATTTCCCGGGAAGGATCCACGCCGGCCATACGGTAGGCGCAGGACTCCACGGGCCCCAGGAGCCGGGAAAACCAGGTCGGCTCTCCCTGTAAAACATTCGCCAGCCACTTCCCGAGCAACGGGGTGAAGGCGACCAGTATGCCTATGAATAAGACAATGATGAACAAGTCGTGTGAGGACATAACGCAACTCTATACGCATTCCCGGAATTCCGGGTAGTTAACAAAGGGTTTCCGGGCATTAAGAAATAATTAAAATCCCGCCCGGAAGCCCGTCTTTCCTGCCGTCAGGGCACCCCATCAGAATTCCATGCCCAGACGGAACCCCATCCAGAACTCATCTCCGGCGCGTCGGCGGTGAAGCACCGTAAGCGCCTGGGAATAATTGACGGAGCAGGAAAGGAAATAATGCTCCGCAAACTTCCAGGTCACGCCCAGGCTCCAGTCAATGCAGTTGGAACCGTCGTCGTAATCCACATTATAGCCCCCGTTGTAACCGTACCGGACCAGCGGCGTCACAGTCACGTTCTCCATGGGAGACCATTCCATCTGTACAAACACGCTGTAATAGGATTCAAAATCCTGATGCTCCACTTTCACCTGGGTTTCCACGCCTGCGGTGAGCCAGTCCGCTACCGTGTAGGAAACGGTCAGGGCCGGATTGGCCACATTGTAATCCTGCGTGAAATAGAACTGGTGTTCGTACCAGGGATTGACGGTCCAGTCACCCAGGTTCCAGGCGTAGCCCAGTACCAGGTCCAGTTCATCATAATTGGCGGAATCCCCTCCGGCATACCAGGCGCCAAGCGTAAAATCCTTCCAGGAAATGCCGGGAGCCACCTCCCAAATGCCGCTGTGCGGCAGACAATCCAGCCCTTCCGTCACGTACTTGCTGGACCATCCGGCGGAAAGGGAAAAGGACCAGTCCCTGTCCGTGGAAGGGATCATGGCCTGCTGCACTTCCGCCAGGGAGGATATGGACCTGGCGGCGACTTCTTCCCCCCGGCAAATGTTTCCTGTCATCATAGCGCAGCCCAGGGCTGCCGCTCCTATCTTCATTGCGGTGTAATTAATCTTCATAAAGACGTATCGAATACGTCCTGAATACTACACAGCCTATTGACCCGCGTTAAGTTAAGCCATGCTCCGCAACCGTTAGGAAAAAATATATTTCCGGCAGTGCGGAATCCGGAGCCGCGTCTCCTCCCTGCCGACGGAAACGGAAAAAGCTTATTCCGCTCCGTCCGCCGCAATCCTGTATCCCAGACCTGACTCCGCGCGGATAATGCGGTTTTCCGGATCGGAATCTCCCAGTTTCTGGCGCAGGTGGGCAATGTGGACCCGCAGGTAATGCGTATCCTCCTCATGCCGGGGACCCCAGATTTCACGGAGAAGCTGGCGGTGGGTCATCACTTTGCCCTGGTGCAGCAGGAGCAGGCGCAGGATATCGTACTCCTTGGCGGTCAGGTGAACTTCCTCCTTCCCCTTTTCCACGCGCCTGGAGCTCAGGTCCACCACCACGGAACCCAGCCGGAACACGGAGGGCTCCCTCTCCGGACGGCCCCGGCGCAGCATCACGCGCAGGCGCGCCAGCAGTTCCCTGCCGCTGAACGGCTTGGTCAGGTAATCATCCGCCCCGGCGTCCAGGGCAGCCACCTTCTCGTCCTCCCGGTCCCACGCCGTCAAAATCAGAATGGGAACCTGCGTCCATTCCCGGAGCTGCGTCAACACTTCCAGTCCGGTAATGTCCGGAAGTCCCAGGTCCAGAATAATGGCATCCGGCCGTTTCAGGGCCGTCTCGCTCAGACCCAGCTGCCCGGTTTCACACTCCCGGACATGGTAGCCCGCTCCGGACAGGGTCAGCTTCAGCAAACGGCGTATCTGCCGTTCGTCATCAATAATCAGAATATCTGGAGGAATGTCGGTCATCTTTTCTAAAGCCGGAATTTTATTCTTCAGGTACCTCGCCGTGTTCCACGAGGGGGAGCGTCAGACGAAAACAGGTTCCGGAGGAAACGGGTACCAAAGAAACGGACCCGCCCTGCACCTCCATGAACCCCCGCACAATGGAAAGCCCCAGGCCCAGCCCACCGACGCGCGTTGTGCGGAAGCGCTCAAAAACATTCTCCGCCTGTTCCGCGGGAATTCCCGGTCCCAGGTCGTGCACATCCAGCCAGACCTGGCCGCGGACGGAATCAATCCCGCCCTTCAATGTCACGGGCGTTCCGCCGGGCGTGTGCACGCAGGCATTCAGCAGCAAATTGACCAGTACCTGTTCCATCAGGGAAAAATCCGCCTTCACCAGCGGATAATCTGGCGGCAGGGCAACGGAAACGGAATGGTCCCGGCGCGCTTCCCTAGTAGCGGCCATCGCTCCTTCAATCACGTCCCCCAGGTCGCACCAGTCCAGTTTTGGTTTCAGTGCTCCGGACTCCAAGCGGCTGACATCCAGCAAATTCTTCACCAGACGGCGCAGACGGCGCGCAGCCAGCAGAATTTCCGCATACTCTTCCCGTTCTTCCGGTGCGGAGGCGGTGCTGACCGCCAGCTTCTCGCAACCTCCCTCAATTACGGCCAAAGGCGTCTTGAACTCATGGGAAACGCTGTCCAGCAGGGAACGGTGCAGTTTTTCCGACTCTTCCATGAGCCGCGCCCGCGTCCGTTCCGCCCGCAATTCCTCCCGTTCCAGCGCCATGGCCAGCTGTGCGCCCATGCTCTCCAGCAAATCCTTCTGACCCGCCGTCAGGCGGTCCTTTCCTTCCGCCCTCACGCCCAGCACGCCCATGCAGTGTTCCCCGGACATCATGGGCAGGTAAAACCCTTCCGCTACCGGAAGCGTATCCGTAAACCTGCCTGCGGGGCGGCGATGCTCCAGACACCAGGCTGCCACGCTCCATTCCTTGTCATCCATGGGAAAAGCTCCGCCGGACTCCCACAGCTCCAGGCCGCGCGTCCCTTTCCCGGGCGTCATGGCGGCCATGAGCACCCCCATGATCTGGCTCATCTGTCCCAGGGCAACGGAAATCAGGGAAGGCGCATCCGCAGCGGAGGCAATGGCCCGCGAATACAGGAACAGCGCATTGGTCTTCTTCTCCCGTTCACGTTCCTCTTGCTCGCGGATCCTCAGACGGGAAGTAAGTCGCCCCGTGGAAAGAGCCACCAGAAAAAAGAAAAGACACATCAGGGCGTCCTCCAGCCGTTCTATCTTGAACGTCATGACCGGAGGAATGAACAAAAGGTTCCATAACAAGGCGCTCAGTGCGGCGGCCATCAGCATGGCCCAGCGGGAACGGATGAAAAAACCCAGGCCCACGACTCCCGCCAGATACAGGAATCCGGGAGCGAAATAACCGGTAAACGATGCAATCAGCAGGCCGATTCCGGTCACGGCCGCCGTCACGCCTGCGGCCAGCCAGTAATCCCGGCCACATCTCCCCGCTTCACGGTGCCAGCTCCTCCACCGGTTCCTCCCCGGTCCGGGAGCCGCGGGAACCACATAAATGTCGATCTGGTCGCTTCCCTTCACCAACTTGTCCACCAGGGACATGGGCCGCACCAGCCCCCAGAGGTAGGTTTCCTGCGGTTTGCCCACCACGATCTGGCTTACGTTCCGTAAAAAAGCCATGCGGAGCAGCGTCTCCGCCAAATCGGAACCGGGCATCACGATCACTTCCGCTCCCAGTCGCCGGGCCAATTCCAGATTGGCGTCCAATCTCTGCTGCTGTTCCGGGGACAGCGGGGCACCCGTGTCAACGGAAAGAGCAATCCACGGAGCATTCAGGGCATACGCCATGCGCCGCGTCCAGCGCACCAGCCGGGCGGAAAAAGGGCTGGGGCCCACGGCCACCATCAGCCGTTCCCCGCTGCGCCAGATGGAATGGTCCCCGGAAATGGTGCGTACCTCCGTCAGCTCATGATCCACCTTCTCCGCCATGATACGCAGGGCCAGCTCCCGCAGGGCCATCAGGTTGGACTCCTTGAAAAAATTGTCCAGCGCGGCGGAAGCCTGCGGCGCGCCGTATACCTTCCCCTCCCGCAGGCGGGCGCGCAGCTGGTCGGGGGCAATGTCCACCAGCTGAATGCAATCCGCCTCCGCCAGCACGGAATCCGGCACGGTCTCCTGCACGGGAGCGGCCGTGATGTCATGCACGGTATCCGCCCGGCTTTCCAGATGCTGCACGTTCAGAGTGGTATAGACGTCAATGCCCGCAGCCAGAAGCTCCTCCACATCCTGATAACGTTTTTTATGGCGCAGGCCGGGCACGTTCGTGTGCGCCAGCTCGTCTATCAGGATAAGCCGGGGCTTCAGGCGCAGCGCCTCCTCCAAATCAAATTCCTCCATCTCCACGCCGCGGTAAACCGTCTTCTTCATGGGAAGACGCGGCAGCCTGCCGATCAGCCGCATTGTGTCCTCCCGGCCATGAGACTCCGCCACACCGATGATCACCTCCACCCCCTTGTCCGCCGCCTGGATGGCGGCCTCCAGCATGGCATACGTCTTTCCCACGCCCGGAGCCATACCGAAGAAAATTTTCAACAGGCCACGGCCTGAACGGGATTCCTCCCTCCGGATGGAGGCCAGAATTCTGTCCGCCCGCTGGCTGTCCGAGTGCACTTCTGAAAACATGGAAAAAGGGGGGAGGGGTGATGGCCTCCTCAACAATGGATTCATGTTAGAGGAACTCTGTTCACAGCACAAATAAAACAGACCAGAACAACCGTTAAAATTTTATTAATTTTCCCCCTCCCTTTTCTATTTTTGTTCTCATTTCCCGTCCTTTCTGCTATCAGGCATTTTTAAAAGTTTTTCTTTCCTTTCTCATGATGAACACTTTCCAGACCCTCCGCCACACCTTCATTTCCGCCGCCGTCCTGTTTTTCCTGTGCCTGGGCACCGGCATGACGAGGGGAGCAGACGAGGCCGTTTCCGAAAATTTTGATTCATTCCCGACGGGCGGCTTCACCACCCTGGCCACCGCTCTGGGAACCATGACAGCGGAAAGCGGCCACGCCGCCATTGCTGACAACCGTTATTCCTCCCTGCCCAACTGCATGCGGCTGACAGGCCAGGGCACCGGAACCAAAAGCACAGCCACACTGACGTTGCCTTCCCCCCTGACGGCCAGAAAAATTCTTTCCCTGACGGGGGAACGCTGGACGCGCGATAGTCCCTTTTCTTTCACCATTCATGCCGCGGACCAGGAAGGGAATGAAACGCTGGCCGTAGACGGTTCCTCCCTGCAAACGGGAAACAGCCCCATGACCCAGCAAGTGCAGGGAGTTCTCCCGTCCGGGACCGTCCGCCTTATTTTCCGCTGTGAAGCTCCTGCCAATACGGGCGTTCTTTTCGATGATCTGGTCCTTTCTCCCTTCCAGCCCTTTTCCAGCGCCGCAGAAGCATGGCCGGCCATGATCCGCATGGAGGCCAACGGCATTCTCCGCTTTTCCCTGACGAACGTCCCCGCCTCCTATGCCGGCATGTCCGTCACCGTGGACATGAGCCCGTCCGATGACCTGGGAGACATTGAAAGCGTCTCCCTTTACACCGGGGACGCCAACAGCATTTACTCCACCCCCGCCTACGGCAGCAGCGGCCACGGCGCCATGAGTTCCCCCGGCATCCTGGCCAGCCCCGCCCAGCCGCCGGCCCCCGTCATGACCTTCCCCGTCACTCCGGGGGCGCTCACGGACGGCCAGCAATATTACTTCTGGGTCAGCGTTAAGCTCAAGGATTCCGCCAGCATGGACCACAAGGTGGGCGCCAGAATCGCCTCCGTTACCGTGGACGGGGAAACGACGGATGTTACCGGCGGAGTGACGGCCCGGCAGCGGATAGGCTATGCCATCGCCAAGGCGAACGACCCCGTTTACGGAGGGCCCACGGAAGGAAAGACCTCCAGGAAATTCCGCATTCCGGGCATTGTGCGCGCCAGGAACGGAGACCTGGTCTCCGTCTTTGACATCCGCTACGACGGCCGGAACGACATGCAGGCCAATATTGACACGGGGTGCAGCCGCTCCACGGACAACGGCCGCACCTGGACGCCCGTCAACGTGGCCGTCAACTTCAACCCCACGGGCAATTCCGCCAATGATTACAACTCCGGCTACGGCGTCAGCGACCCCTGCATCCTGCTGGATGAAGTCAACGGCACCCTGTGGGTGGCAGGCATCGCCAGGCACGGGCTGGCCTCCTCCAAGGCCAACGTGGACGTGGAAAGCCTGGAAACCGTCCAATACGTGGTGGCATGCAGTACGGACAACGGCCAGACGTGGGGTTCCATTGATCCGGATACCGGGGAGTTTGTAAAAACGAAGCCCAGGAGCATCAACAAGGATATCAAGAACAAGGCCTGGAAGTCCTTCTTCCAGGGTCCGGGCCACGGCATCACCATGAAAAAGACGGTCAACGGCGTGCGCCCCATTGTCTTCCCCTCCCAGATATGGACGGGTACCAGCGGCGCGGGCACACCCCAGTCCTGCATCATTTATTCCCTGGACCGCGGCCAGACCTGGATCAGCGAGGATACGGGAAAAGCCGGCACGCTCGGCATCGGGGCCAGCTCCAGCGAATGCGTGGTCACGGAGCTCAGCGACGGGCGCCTGATGCTCAACGCCCGCAATGAAAACAGGAGCGGGTACCGGAAAATCTTCACCACGGATGACATGGGCAAGACGTGGACGGCCCATGCCACCAACCTGAAAGCGCTGCCGGAGCCCGCCGCCTGCCAGGCCAGCCAGCTTGCCGTGGAAAACTCCGGGAACATCGGCAGGGCCCTTCTCTTCTCCAACCCCGCCAAAACCGCCGCCCCGCGCGCCCTGATGACTCTCAAGGCCTCCTTTGACGAAGGCTCCACATGGCCCTCCGGCAGCCAGGTTCTTTACGATTCCCGCCCCTCCTCCGGCTATTCCGACATCTGCGAAACGGGGGACGGCCACATCGGCGTGCTTTATGAAGGGCTCAACGGGGATGAAAACATCTTTTTCCTGCGCATTCCGTATGAAGAATTCCTGCCTTCCCTGGACGTTCCCGCCACGGGACAGACCATCCGCGTGGGAGCGGAGGGAACAACGGCGGCCACATTCACCGTCTCCAGCGATGCTTCCTGGACAGCCACCTCCTCCGCAGGCTGGATAACCGTCTCCCCCTCTTCAGGCTCCGGAAACGGCACGGTCACCTACAGCGTGGACCGCTGGGAAGGAGCGGGAGAACGCGCGGGAGCCATCACCATCTCCGTTCCCGGCATCCAGCCGGCCGTCATGACCATCATCCAGTCCGGCAGGGAGCCTTCTCTCACCTTTTCCCCTTCCATCCTCATTCTTCCCAAAAACGGGGGAACAGCCGTTTTCTCCGTCACCTGTGACGCTGCGTGGAACGTATCCAAAACGGCGGCCTGGCTGGACATCACCGGAACTCAGGACACGGAGACGGGCAACGGAACCGTGTCCGTTACCGCAGCGGCCAATGCCGCAGCAGGCTCCCGCACGGCGGAGCTTTCCTTTTCCTCCTTCGGAACCGTCCGCTCCGCAACCGTGGTCCAACGCGGTCAGAAGCGCACCTGGGACGAATGGAAGGAGGATGAAATCGCCTCCCGGGACCCGGATACGGACCAGACAGGCCCCACTGATTCTCCCGCCGGAGACGGCATCCCCAACCTGCTGAAATACGCTACGGGACTGGACCCGCTCAAGCCCTGCGGAAGCGTCGTGCAGATCTCCACGGAAAAAACGAACGGCGGCGCCTTCCTAGTGCTGGCCTGGCCCGTCAATCCGGAGGCCACGGGAATCAGGCACCTAGTGGAATCCTCGGAAGACCTTCAAACCTGGACGGAAATGGCGGAAGTGGAAACGGAAGGCAAAAGCTCCGCCATCTTCCGGGATACCGTGCCCATCAACGCGGAAAGTCCCCCGCGGCGCTTCCTGCGCCTGAAAATCTCCCGGGAAGAAGAAAACCCGCATTAACAAGGCGGAATCCTGCGGTTCCCGGAAACCGTTCCGTCAAGAAGGGAAGGAGGCTTTATCCTTCCGGTTCATCCTCTTCCTGTGCCGGCGGCGGAATGGGCTTCCGAACCGCAGCCGTTTTTCCGGAAGGAGAGAATGCACGGCAACCAGCCTGCTACAGCTGCTATCCTTAACGCTTTCCCACGCTCCGGCGTTCAACAGCTTTCCAAACCGGGGCATTCGAAAGAAAGAATCCATTTTTTCCAACGTTTTCTTTTAAAAGAAAACCGTTTCCTGGCTGATGCCCGCACCCTTGAAAAACGGCATGGCGGAACCGGAGGCATTCAATCCCAATCATCCAAGCAGATGAAAAAACCTACATTCATTATTCTGGCGCTTCTCTGCCCATTCCTCGCCTGCGGCCAACCCTCTCCCGCTGTGGATATAGCCGTTCCGGCCCTCCACCAACTCAAATGGCATGAAGCGGAAATGGGGGTGGTTTTCCACTATGATTTGCATGTGTTTGACGGGAAAATTTACAATCAGGGCAATAACCGCATCAAACCGGTGGAAGACTACAACGTCTTCAATCCAGTCAAACTGGACACTGACCAATGGCTGGCGGCAGCCAAGGCGGCCGGAGCCAAATTCGCCATCCTGACCGCCACGCATGAAACCGGATTCGGGCTGTGGCAGAGCGACGCCAATCCCTATTGTCTGAAAGCCGTGAAATGGCGGGACGGCAAAGGCGACATCGTGCGCGACTTTGTCGCCTCCTGCCGCAAATACGGCATCCAGCCGGGCATCTACATCGGCATCCGCTGGAACTCCCTGTTGGGCATCCACAACTTCAAGGCGGAAGGCGACGGCGAATTTGCCCGCAATCGCCAGGCCTGGTACAAACGCCTGTGTGAAAAAATGGTGACGGAACTCTGTTCCCGTTACGGAGAATTGTTCATGATCTGGTTTGACGGAGGGGCGGACGATCCCAGGGGGCTGGGTCCGGATGTGGAACCCATCGTCAGCAAATACCAGCCCAACTGCCTGTTCTACCACAATGTGGACCGGGCGGATCTGCGGTGGGGAGGCTCGGAAAGCGGAACGGTGGGCTATCCCTGCTGGTCAGGCTTTCCCTATCCCTACAGCCACAGCAACGCAAATGACAAAGCTGCGGACCATAACAAGCTCCTGAGGCACGGGGATCCGGACGGAAAACACTGGGTTCCCGCCATGGCGGACACTCCCCTGCGCGGCTACAACGGCCGCCACGAATGGTTCTGGGAACCGGGAGACGATGACAAGGCTGTCTATCCCCTGGCCAATCTGATGGACATGTATGAAAAATCCGTGGGCCGCAACGCAACGCTGATCATTGGCCTGACGCCGGACCCGGACGGCCTGCTTCCTTCCGGCGACGCAGCGCGCCTGAAGGAACTGGGGCAGGAAATCCGGCGCCGTTTCGGCACGCCTCTGGCCTCCGTCTCCGGGAATGCGGAAACGCTTACCCTTCCGTTGAAAGGGGAGCAAAGCGTCAACTACTGCATCATCCAGGAAAACATCCGGCACGGAGAACGGGTGCGCGCCTACCGCGTGGAAGCAAAAGTCAACGGCAGCTGGATTCCCGTATGCGAGGGAACTTCCATCGGCCACAAGCGCATCCAGTCCTTTGCCCCTGTCAAGGCGTCCGCACTCCGTCTGACGGTGGAAAAAGCCGCCGGCACGCCGGAAATCAGCAACTTCAGTGCCTGCTGCGTCATGGACAAACAGCAGGAATCTCCATAATTCTCTTTCTGCGGGTAAAGACCATTCATCACGCAAAATTGAAAATTCAGAACGTTTTTCCCTTTCTGAATTGACAAATGATGCCCTTTCCCCTTAATGGATTAATGTTTATGAATCCGGTACATTGCCTGCCAGCTTGTTTCTGTACCTGTGCCCTGTTTCCGGTCTTCTCGGCGACCCTGCATGCGGAGACGGCCTACAGCACGCCCTGCGGCTATATTCAAACGGACCTGTACGCCAAGCAAGCCAATTACCTGGGGCTGGGAGTCCATCCGGAAGCCCTGATGCAGCATACATTGAAAACGGACAATGTCACTTCAAGCGGAAGCAAGGTCACCATCACAGACCCTGACGTCAATTTCAATGAATTGATGGACGAAAATTCCGCCTATATCCTGGCCCTCCACTTCGGCAACGAGGTCGTGGCTCTTCCCCTCAACCGGGACGGCTGGAAAAAACCGTCTTCCTGCTGGAAGGAGCATGAGATCGAGGTAAGCGACTCCCTTCTGGCCGAATTCCTCAAAAAGGGGAATTTTCCTGATTTCTATGTTCTCCGCAAGGCGAGGACTTTGAATGACGTGCTGGGCGATGACAACAAATTCGGACTGAAAAGCGGCTCTGCGGCTTCCGCCGACAATGCGAGTATTTTCAACTCGGAAACTACCAAACAGGCGGTATATTACTCCGGAACGCAATGGATGCGGAGAGGGTCCAAGGAGGATGTCGGCGGCATGCCCGTCTTCGGCCATGAGCCGTTGGACATTACTCGCAAGGCCGGGGAAGATATCAAGGCTTTCGTCATTGGGGAAGTATCTCCTAAACATCAGAAACTTCTGCTGGCCGGGCAAAATTCGCTGCTCCACACAAGGCTTCCCCTGGCCCACTCCCTCCGGGAAACCGGGCTGCAGAATACTCTGCAATCAGGAGATGCCGTTTACGTCCCCCTCGGTGACAAGAACGTCATGGTAAAATGTACTTATCAGAGAGACCGTTGGGAAGACGAGAAGGGACAGGATGTGTCCGATATCCCCTTCCATGGAGTTCTTTCCATTTCTTCCTCTTCCAAGACTCCGGCCTACATCAATATTAATTCTTCAATCTCCACTCAACAATAACCTTTGCAAACCATGTCCCACTATTCCTTCTTTACTTGTGCGCTTGCTTCAATCTCCTTCCTTGCCGGCGGACTTGTCCAGGCGGGCGATTACCTCATTTCCAACGAGGAGGATTATAATACCTCCATCGCTGATACCCTGGGAATCCCTCTCAGCAGCGGTTGTGCCATGCTCGGCACCCTGACAAACTGGAATTACAACTTTAACGACGTCAAATGGGCCAACGGAGGAAATGAATACGATCAAGGCAATCTGAGCTATAGTCAAATAGTCGATATTCGGAACAATTTTGTCAGCACGCTCAACGTCAGTTCTTCCGACAACGGATCTATTACCAATGGCGGACTCTTTTCCCTGTCGGGATCATACCAGCAGCCTGCGGGATTGACCTTGGAAAATACTCCTCTTTATCTGATGGTCGGCAACGGTTCAACCATTGATGCATCTACCGAAATCGCCGTATTCGTCTTCCGCAACACTGAGGATGGCAGTCTCGCCACCTATCCCTCCGATCCGAATTTTCCTAGTTCCAATTATCTTGATTTTCTTTCCCGGGATAAGGCTGCTGCACTGGGAAGTGAATGGTACGTTGAATGCATCCTTGGCCACAACACTCCCGATGGATTCCAGCTCATTCCCGAACCGGCCACGGCCACATTGGGCCTGCTTGGCCTGGCGGCCCTGATGATGCGCAGAAGAAGATAAAAAACAGGCTTTCCTTGACCAATCAGCCTCCGTGCGGATTACTCTGTACGGAGGCTTTTTCATGCACGAAAACATGGATGGAAAGAGTCCCATGAAGCCGCATGCCATCAGCAAACCGCTATTAATTCAGAAATGGCCGTCGGAATGCCGCAAGCCTTGACGGCAATGGCGGCCGAACGAATACCTGCGAATGTACTTTTAAATACAAGTGCAGCCGGAGACCGCATGGCGATTCGACTGGCGCCAGGATTTGCGGCACTTTGCCAACCTTGCAGGAAGGAAAAGGAACCGCCCCGCGCGCTTTAAAAAACGGCGGGGCGATCGTGCAAGCGGGTTGAGCCGCAGAAGCTACTTCTTCACCGGAATAATTTCCAGTTCAGCCACGGCGGCGTAATCCCTGCCCCCCGCCTCGCTGAGGGCGGAGAAGCGGAAATAACGGGCTTTTACGGGTGCGGCGAATTTCACCTGCTGCAGGTCCGCATTGTTCGGGAAGGAACCCTTGGCGGCAGGCTGCCACTTCTCGCCGTCCATGCTCACTTCCACGGAATAATCCTTCACGCGGCCGTTGGCGCTGCCGTCCTGGCGGGGCAAATAGGTAATTCCGGAAAACTCCCGTTCCTTGCCCAGGTCCACGGCCAGCACGTGCGGGTGCTTGGTCACGGTCTTGTTATATTCGGAGTGCCAGAAGGTGCCGGGATCGCCGTCAATGGCAAACTCGGCGTCCGCTTCGCCCTGTTCCTGGCTGGTCACGCTCTTGACCGCGTACTTGTCTGTGCGGGTCAGCATGGTCATGTCCAATTCGGCAGCGGGTACGCGGAGCTCTCCCTTGTAGGACTTGGCCGTGACGGGACGGATGAAGAAGGACATCGGGTAGGGCTTATTGGCCTTGATAATGTCCCGGCTCATCGGTCCCGGACCGCAGGAGGCGCCCCCCAGGCCGCGCGTGGCGGCGGAAAGAACCAGCACGGTCCTGTCCGTCGTCTTCGGCAGTTCCACGGGGTGGTTGGCCAGAATCAGCTCCGTCGTGGTATACGGAATTGCAGAAAAGGCAAACGGAGTTCCCAGGGAACCGAAAAGCAGCCCCTGCCCCTTGTCGTCCGTAACGGCCACCCAGCGGGTGTCTTCATGGTTGCCGCAATCCTGCGGCCTTCCGTACGGAAAGAAGGAGTCCTTCGCGGTGGTCTTGTAAACGCCCAGCGGCATCCCGCTCTTGCGGTCCGCGTAATTCTCCTCCGGCCCGCGGCCGTAATAGGCCACGTTGCCCAGATTGGCGGGGAACTGGAACTCATAACCCAGGCGCAGCAGCTCCAGGGGATTGCCGCGCGGCAGCAGCACGGACTGACACACCACGGTGCCGTCCGCGTAAATGGTCCATTCCTGATTGTTGATGAAATGCGTATTGGCATCATTCAGCGGCTCCTTCACCGGAGTGATGGTGGTCTTGGTATCCCCGTAGCCGTTGACCTTTTCAGCCTGGACTCCGCTGACCTTGACGGACTGCTTGACCGTCACGCTGCTGCCGTTGTCAATGGCTTCATAGCTGACCACTTCCTGCTTGAGCTGGCGGAGGCCGTTGGCCATGCTCTTGGACATGACGCCCGGCTCATTGCTGGAGGCGGCGCGCAAGGCGTTCACCGCCATGGGCGTCTTGAACAGGGGCTTACCGTTCACGGTGAACTGGCTGAGTTCCCCGGTAGCCGGGTCAAACTGCACGGTGAAATCCTTGCCGGACACCGTGTGCTTGTCCGCTCCCAGCGTGACCTTGCCCGCGGGGGCCGTGAACATGGGCAGTCCTCCCTGGACGGGAAGCTGAAGCTGGTCAAAGGCCAGTTCATAGCCCTTCTTTGCCCAGTCCGTGTCCTTCTTGAGCTTGTAGCTGACGCGCAGGGCATATTCCGCACCGGGTTTCCGGTTTTTCAACTGGGGAATGTCCGGTACGGGCACCACAATCTTCTCCCGCGGTCCGGCCGGAGGCGTGTTCAGCGCGCCTTCCGCCACCACATTCCCGTTTTCCGTAAGGGTCCAGGTAATGTCATACGGAGACAGGTCCGTGAAGAAATTCTTGTTGAAGATGGAAATCTTGCCGTCTTCCGTCAGGGACGTGGAGATATTCTGATGGACATGCTTGACTTCAAAATAGCCCGGTTCCGGCGTACGGTCCGCCAGGATGGTGCCGTTGAACACGAACTGGCCACTGTTGGGATGGTCGTTGAAGTCGCCGCCATAGGCGAGCATCTTCTCCCCGTTCGGCAGGGTCTTGTACAGGCCCTGGTCCACCCAGTCCCAGATGGCGCCGCCCATGATGCGGTCGGAGGATTCGATGGCCTCCCAGTAATCCGCCAGGTTGCCCATGGCGTTCATCATGTTGTGCGCGTACTCGGAAATGTAGTAGGGCTTCGGGAAATCCTTGTTGGCCGCCATGGAGCGCGTCCAGTCCACGGAGGGATACTGGTTGGAGCCCAGGTCCACAATATCGTTGTTGCGTTCATAATGGGTGGGGCGGGACATGTCCCGCGCCTTCACCATCTTTTCCGCAGTACGGAAATTCTGGCCGGGGCCGGCTTCGTTCCCCAGGGACCACATGATGATGCTCGGGTGGTTCTTGTTGCGTTCCACCATCGCCATGATGCGTTCCACATGGGCGGCCATCCATTCGATGGGATGGGACAGGGATTCCTTGCCGTAATAATAGCCGTGGGACTCGATGTTGGCCTCGTCCTGCACGTAAATGCCATACTTGTCACAGAGGTAGTAGAAATAGGGATCCGCCGGATAATGGGAGCAGCGCACGTGGTTGATATTGGCGCGCTTCATCATCTGCACTTCCTGCTCCATCTGTTCCGGAGTCAGGTAATGCCCGGTCTCCGGATGGCTTTCATGACGGTTCACGCCCTTCACCTTGACAGGCTTGCCGTTCACCAGGAACACGCTGTCCTTGATCACCACATTGCGGAAACCCACGCGGGAGGAAACCATTTCCTCCGTCTTGCCGTCGCGCTTCAAGGTCAGCACCAGGGTGTACAGGTTGGGGTCCTCCGCGGACCAGAGCTTCGGCTTGGAATAAATGCCCAGCAGGGAAGTTTTGAAATCCTTCATGCCGGTAATGCGCAGGGGCTTTTCCATCACGCCGTCGTAGGGAGCGTCCTTGGGCTTCACGGGTTCCACCAGTTTTCCGGCGGAATCGTAGAGCGCCATGGAAATCGTGCAGTCGTCCAGCTTCTGCGTGGCCGGGAACAGGTTGCGCACATCCACGTCCACCTGGAGACGCCAGTCGCCGTCCATGGTGCCGGGCTTGGTATGGTCGATGTTCAGGGCCCAGTCCCTCTGGTCCACCGGATTGGTATGCACAAAGAAATCGCGCACATGCACCTTCGGCAGGGCGAAGATGGAAACATTCCGGAAAATGCCGGAGAGGCGGAACATATCCTGGCATTCCAGATAAGCGCCGTCGGAATGGCGGTACACCTCTGCGGCCACTACGTTCTCGCCCTTTTTAAGGTAGGGGCTGATGTCAAACCGGGCGGGATTGCGCGAATCCTTGGAAAAGCCCACGTATTTGCCGTTGATCCAGAGATAGAAAAAGGAATCCACGCCGTCAAACTGCATATACACTTCCCGGCCGTCCCAGTCCGCGGGCACCTCAAACGTGCGGCGGTAGGAACCCACGGGATTCCGTTCCTTGTAGGACGTATAATTCTTATTGGAGGGCTCCTTCATCACATACGGCCACGCGCGCTCAAAAGGATAAGGCTGGTTGGAATAAATGGGGGTGCCGTAGCCCTGGGTCTGCCAGGAGGCGGGAACCTTGATCTCCTTCCAGTCCTTCACGTCGTAATCCGGCTTGTAAAAATCGGCCGGGCGGCTCTGCGGATCCTTGGCCCAGTAGAACTTCCACTGTCCGTTCAGGGACCTCCACCATTTGCTGTTTTCCGGCAGCACGTTCAGGGCGGACTTCAAATCACTGAAAGACATGAAGGAAGCCGTGGGGGCCTCCTTGTTCAAATGCAGGTTCTGCTCCTGTTCCCACTCCAGCCCGGTGGGGGCGGGTTCGGACGGAGGCGCATCCCCGCCATGGGCGGACAGGCCGCACATCACGGTGCCTGCCGCCAGCGCGGTGCAGGACAAACGCCAGTATCTGGTTGTTCTCATGAATATATGGGGTGTGTCAAAGGTTGTATGTACGAACGGATCGTCCTGTTACATACGAATCCGCGATTCTAATTCTAACAGCAAACCTGCATTTTGCAAGCTGCCGCCCCGCTATGCGCCCTGGCCATATGAAATGCGGGTATTAAAAGGTATGCCTCAGCTGAAGCACGCCTACGCACTGGAGGGACTCCTGCCGCGTGTATTCTTTGGTAATATAATGCAGCCCGAAAAGGAATTCCGTACGCTTGTAGGTGACGCCGAATCCGTAGCCCCATTCCGCCACCACGGGATATTTGTTCACGTAATCCGGGGAGGAATGGAAAACGGTGCCGTCCAGATACAGATCATGCGCCACGGCGCGCGCCGATGCGTGAAGATACCCGTAATAGCCCCAGTTGGAAACAGAAGTACGGTTGTAAACGAAGGGGGGAGCGGCGCTGGTGGCCCCGCGGATGCTGTTTTCCGGCGAGGTATTGCCCAGATTGTAGCCGAAGCGGAAGGTCATGCCCCCGCCCGCCTGCACCTTCACGGTGCCGGCATCCGCATGCCAGTAGGCCAGAGCGTCCGTCTCCAACCCGGAACCATAATGCCTTTCCAGCCCGCGGAGGCGGTAATAGCGCTTGAAAAACAAATTGGCGGTCATTTCGCTGGGAAGCTGGTTGTTCCAGCCGGGCCATTGCTCCATGCCCCACATCTTATGGACCAAGTGCTGGGAACCCTTGGCCAGGGAGGGCGAACCCGTGGTACCCAGCTGGAGCTCCAGGACATTTGCCCGGTCCTCGTTTTTAACCAGGGATATCAGACCCAGCGTCAGGTTGCCCACGTAGGGATGCTCTCCGTAAATCGGCTCGCGGAGCTTCCGCTCCGGTGTAAACATTAACTGGGTCAGGTCCAGGCCCCACTGCTGCCGCAGATTGGAGGAACCGTTCATTCCCATGAAGCGCCGCCAGGAATCAGAAGCATTCGTACCCCCCAGCACCGTTCCCAGCATGCCCGAAAACGTTCGGCTTTCCGCGGTGGTGCCGGACATCCAGCCAATGCGGACGCCGCTGGTATAATTATCGTCATCCCCTACGAACATGTCGTTCTCCACATGAAGGCTGATAACAGACCCTTCCTGAGGGGCTGCGGCAGGGGCGGTTCCTGCATAAAGAGAAGACGCTCCTGCCATTAACAGGCTGGCGCATACGCGCAAAGCTGCACATTTCATGCGGGGCAGTTTGTCCGTTTCCCATCCGCCTTGCAAGGAAAAATCAGGCATGCTTCCGGTTTGGACTTTTCAATAAGGGAAAATATCCACAGACTTCCGCTTTACCCCACAAGGGTTCCACACCATGATCATTGACACGCACTGCCATCTGGCTTCCCGGCAATTCGACCAGTCCCGCCGGGAAATTTACGTACGGCATGCCGCTGAGGCAGGAATAGACCGCATGATCACTCTGGGAGCGTGCATGGACGACTGGAAAGAAAACCTGTCCTGGGCGCGCCAATTCCCCGGCACGGTTTTCTGCGCGCTGGGCATTCATCCTGACGATGCACACGGCGCGCCTGAAAACTGGGCGGAAAAGCTGACCGCGGCCGCGGAAACCGTTCCCCTCGCCGCCATCGGAGAGACCGGCCTGGACTACTTCCACCCTGTCCCGGAAGGCTGGGAAACGGCGGACTTCCACCGCCGCCAGCAGGAACTCCTGGAAGAACACTTTGAACTGGCCGCGCGCCTGGGATTGAACATTGTTCTCCATACCCGGGACAGAAAAGGCTCCCGGAGTTTTGAAGACGCCCTGGCAATTGCCGGAAACCATGCGGGCCGCGTCCGGCCCGTCTTCCACTGCTTCATCGGGGACACCGCACAGGCAGCGCGCATCTTTGACAGGCTGGACGGCATGGTCTCCTTCACGGGGGTGGCTACCTTCAAAAACGCTCCCGTCGTGGCGGAAACGGCGCGCTGGTGTCCGGAAGACCGCATCATGCTGGAAACGGACTCCCCCTACCTCAGTCCGGAACCGCTCAGGGGCCGCATGAACGAACCCGCCCATCTTATCCATACGGCCCGCTTCATCGCTGCGGCCAGAGGGATGGAGCTGGAAGAATTCGCCCGTTTGACCACCCGGAATGCCGGAACATTTTACAATTTGCGCCAGCAGTGAAAAAAAATCCGCAAAATCAGCGTTAGCTCCTTGAAACCGAAATGATAAATTAGTAAGAACAGGCACACATGAAAGCGCACCTTATTTTAACCTGCACCTGCGCTGCCGCGCTGGTCCTTCCGTTTTCCTCCTGCTCCAGCCAGAAATCTTCCACGGCTGGCTACGATACTGCGGAACCCATAGCCAACGGGGAAATTCCGCCGTGGATTGCGGAAAGTTCCGATCCCTCGTATGAATCCGGCCATTACAGCCCGGTGGCGAGCAATTCGGACTACTCCTACAACCCGCCCGCCAAACCCTCCGTCAACAAGAAATCGACCACGCGGAAGCCGGCGGCCAAATCCACCAGCTCCTCCCGCAACGCCGTTGCCAAAAAAACTACGCGGAAGCCCGCTCCCAAGGCCCGGACCTATACCGTGAAGAAGGGCGATACCCTGGGCGCCATTGCCCGCAGAAACGGCACTTCCGTAGCCGCACTCAAAAAAGCCAACAGGCTCAAGTCCGACTTGATTCACATCAACCAGAAACTGACGATCCCACGTTCCAAATAATCCGGAGCCTTCGTTCCGGATCCGCCACTTATGAAGCGCCTCCTCCCTTTGGCCATCCTCCCCGTGCTCTGCATGGGGTGGATGTCCTGTTCCCACTCCGGCAAGGAACACTCCTCCCTGCCGGACCCCCGCACCCTGGACAAATCCGTTCCGGAATACAAAAACCCCTTCCATCCTTCCACGTACGCGCACTTCGTAGCCCGCAAGGACTACAAGAAAACTTACGATATTTACAAGGATGACACCCTGCTGAAGCGTACGCCGAAGAAATCGCGCAAGATCTTTGTCTGCCTGAATGACCAGCGGGGGCAGTACCTGGTGGACGGACTCGTCGCCATGGACTTCCCGCTCTCTTCCGGTGTCAAGGCCTACCCGACCAAAACGGGCGACTACACCGTCATCTCCAAAAAGGAGGACCATATTTCCAATCTGTACGGCAAAATGTATGATGCGGAAGGCAAATGCATCAACTACAATGCGGAATCCACCGATCCCGTTCCGGAAGGCGGCCGTTTTGACGGCTCTCCCATGCCTTACTGGCAGCGTCTCACCAACGCAGGGCTGGGCCTGCACGTCGGCAAAGTGCGCCGTTACCCCGTTTCCCACGGCTGCGTGCGCCTGCCGCGGAACGTAGCCCAAATCCTCTATAAGCAGACCAGCATAGGGACTCCGGTCACTATTCAGAACACGCCGCTGCCCGTGCCGGAGGCCCAGAAAACGCCCATGGTGCAATAATGGAAGTTTCCATTCCCTGTCTCAAAAAGGACTGCCTTACCGGCAGTCCTTTTTTCGGTCTTCATTCTTTTGAACCGCATATCTCGCTGTTCCACTGCACTAGCTGCACAAGGTCTCCTGTTTTCGTGTCGGCCAGACTCCTGTTAAAGTGTTGGCTGTGGTCTGGTTGCTATTGGTGTCATATGGCGGTACGAAAGGTTATTCCGGTATGGAGCGTTAAAAGTAATATAGGAGATGCGAATATACTGATTGAATTCATTGGATGCATGGGACAGTCCCCCTCACTTCCTGTGCCGTCTTGTGTTTGCCAATGTTGTAGAGCCCAAGGTGGCTCCGATGAGTGCATTTCTGCCGTTATAACTAAAATTGTCGCTGTAGCCTGCTTTTGTTTCTTGCTATTGCGTGCAGGTGCCGGGTGTCCCCGCACATCGTACCACTGGAAGCGGAAGACAAGAAATGATGCTCATAATTGGATTTCAGCGGTTATTTCTTAAATTCAAACAATCTGTTATCTATTTCATCCATTAATTGGTAGAGTTTATGCTTTGTTTCTTCATCCGCTCTTTTCCTGGTACATGGATAGTCCTAAAAAAATCATCAAACAGAATTGTGACAGAGTCATATGAAGTGATATTCACCTCTCCTATCCCATCCATGGCCATTTGTGGGACTGGCCCTTCTACATATTTATTTCTAAATTTTTTAATAAGTCTCAAAAAATCATTACGTTCCCGTTCGGTTAATTCTACCGGTTTTGTTTTAGCCTTTTTATCCTTGTGCTTGTAGCGTTTTATGATTGCTCATATAAGAATAGCATCCTGCAAAAAGAAAACAGCAACAGAAGAACAATATACCATTATAGTAAATATTAGATATTTTCATATTAAATATCCTTATTACATTTTGAATACATGAATGAAACATTTTCATATATTTGATTTATTTACAATGCTTCTGATACTTTAAACCATTCTATGAATTTATATAGTATCAATAACGCTTTCTCCGTTGCCTTGGGCTAGTGATATTCCACATCCATAAGTATTATTTCCACATCCTCTTTAAGAAATCCAGGCTGGACTTGGCGATAATATCAGCCTCTTTAATCTTTTTGGCCCAAGGTTCACCTTGGGCAATACTCTTTTCTAACAAATCGGAAATCATTTCTTTCTGTTTATCTATGCAACCCCAGGTATTTTCCCATGATAAATCATGATACTGGCTCAATATAAAACGCAATCTATTTTGCCGTTCTAGAATAAGAGCCAGGGCAAGGGAACATATCCCCTCGTTACTGTTTTTCAGTAATATGGACATGGCATTCTGATTACCTTCATAAGCTTCCTGGATGAGAAAAAAAAGACCGCGTATCAACCATTCTTTTTCATTGCCCTGTTTTATCAAATGGCTCCTGAAATTGTCATAATTAAACATATCACAATCCAATTCTGATAAAGACTTAAATATTTCCTGATCTACATCCCTTTCTGCTTGTTTTATCTCATTGCTCCTTTTAAGAAAAGCGGAAACAAGTTCCTGCTGATATTCAAATATCTTATTTTTTACATCATATTTTGTAGCGATAAAATTATTTCCGGGGAGGTAAAGTGATTCATGCAATCTCAATATCTTGCCACACGATATTAGACCTTTTTTACTTATGCAATTCCCGTCACCATACTGAATTCTTAAATAAGCATAGATAGATTCCCGTGCTTCATCAAGTATGCTTTGGGCGTCATCTGTACTATCCAGCCTGCTGGATATTTTATTCAGTTTCTCTAATAAATGAATAAAATGCAAACCGTCTTCATGTAAATCAATGTCAGAATTAATACACATGGGAGATGATTCTTGATAGTGAACCGGCTGGCTTAAACAAGAATTTGTTATGATGCAAAATGTTAAAAAATAAAAATAGTTCATTTATTATTAGAAATTTTGAGAATAATAAAACCATTCCTTTTTTGTAGCCCCTGCTTCTACAGTTTTCACACCTCCTATGTTTTGTTCTATGATATCGGTTAGATTAATAGCACCGAAATACTCCCGTTGAAGTCTTGATTAAGAATCTGGTTGCCCGAAGCATATATTGCGGTACGAAGGGCGTTTCCCTACTTTCTTCAATGCGGGTGTACGTTGGCCGTGTAGGCGAGTTCCTCCATGAGTTCTTCGCCGGAATTCGGAGAGAGGACGCGCAGGGCGTCCCCCGAGATTTCAACGAGGGAGCGCTCGTTGCCGGAATTGGAGTAGACGTAGGGAGCCAGGCGGGAGTGATCCCAGGCCTCCGCAAAGGAGGCCATGCCCCGGCGGCGGCGCAGGGAACCCATCTGGGAGGCGTCCCAGTTGACCAGGGTGGAGGCGCCGCGGTGGAAGGCGTCCAGATCGGCGCGCTGGAGGAGTTCCGGAGAGAGCTCCCCGGCATTGAAGGAGATGCGTTTCATGCCCACAGCATGGGGGGGGGGAGCATCCGGCCTCAGGGGGAGTGTTCGTGATATGAAGGGGGCACCTTGGTTTTGAATGATTCCTGATTCACTTTTTGGGCCGGGAGCAAGGTGTTCCTCTTCTGCTCTTCTTTGAGTTTCTTCAAATCGAACTTGCCTTCAGCTATTTTCCCCTTCTCGCCAGCATTATAGTATTCAGGCAACACACGCTCTGGCGTAAGCCTGGGGCTGCAAGAAATCATTTAAGGAAGTTCAGAACTGATATTTGGAGATAGTTGATAATATTCAGGATTGAAGATAAAATTGTATGAAAAAACTATTCCTACACAATTACGATGTTGAGATAGTACAGATAGATAACAGAAAACATCACCAATAGAAACGTTTTTATCAATACAAAAATTCAATCCTATTTTCTTATCTTTTAAAGAATTTATTTTTGTTTTAAAAATTATTACGCTGATTTTTCTTAGACAGTCATTCCTCCATGCATTTATGGGCCAATATATTAGTACATATTGACCTATCGAATGATTAATGCTGTCAATATTAATTTCTTTTTTTAAATTTATTTTTGTTTTTTTATCGACAGAATACCTAACTACCTTGATGTCATCTTCAATCCCATTCGATGAGATATTTATAATATCACCATTTTTGCCCATGCTGATATCTTTTACACCAATTGAATTAATTTTCATTAGATATATTAATACGTTATTCCAAGAAACATTGGAATCATCAATATATAATAAAATGCTAGAAAAATTAGCTTTTTCTATATCGGACATATTAGAAATATTAACAACTACCTCTTTTTCTGAATTTTTACCGAATAGACTATAAGAAAAAAATAAATTTAAAAAACAAAATAAAAATATATTCATAGATGAAATCTTCACTGATTTATTGGTCCGGATAAAATGCAAACATTCTTGCATGGGCAATCTTCGCTATTAAACAACCTATTCACTTCCGCAGTTAATTGTTGTACAGCCACAGTATGAGGAATTGTTGTTTTATTTTCTCCTATGCAACAACCAAATCCCTTACATAGCTTCCCATCTTTATTAAGATCATTAATACAAATTAATCCATCTTTTAATCTTACAAAATCTTTCCCATCTATTTTTATCCCATGTCCGATAATTAATTTTATATCGCATTTTTTGTTTTGTGCGTCTTTCAATATGGCTGATCTATTTTTAACAACATATAATTTATAACATTTTTTATCATCTACTGTTTTTTGGGAAAGAGCATTAACAGCGTCATAAAATTTCTTAATTTCTTCTTCTGAAGCATAGGTCATTTGTCCATACCCCGTATTTTCATCCACATAAGGAAATATGAAAATGGGATCTTGTTCATTTGGAACCAAACCTAAACCATCATTTTTACTTATGGCGTCGTTCTTAACAAATCCGTACAAATTCCATCCCCCTTCTTCAGCGATGGGATCACGATTGATCCACCTTCCGTCTGCAGGATTATAATAGCGGTAGTTGTAATAGATCAGGGAGAGTTCCCCGTCGTTCATCTCGCTGGACCATTGCACGGGCTGGACAAGGTCTCCCGTGGAAGCAACCTGTCCATAGGGAGAGTAGTCGTAAGCCGCCGCAACAGTTCCCTGCCCATCGAACACCTCCGTCACATTCTTGTTGAAGTCCCATCCATAGCAGAAAGAGAGGCATCCTGCACCAGAGCGAGCGGGCGGGTGGCAATCGGTTCCAGGGGATCCCACAACAGTGTCCGAAGCACGTTCCGGCTGTTGAGCACGTCCAGGGCCGCTACTTGCAAATAACCCCGATACAGGTAACGTTCATGGCTGGTGACTGTTTCGTTTACGGTTACTTTCTTCATACAGCGGCAGCCCTGGTAGTCATAGCAGCATTCTACCACCATATTGCCGTCCTGGCTGGTGAAACTCATCGCCCGGTTGACAGCGTTGTACACGACTATCCAGACTCTTATTAAAGTTTTGACCAAGATCTGATTGCCAAGGGCATTATATTGTAGCACGAAATGTTATTCCGGTGCAGAGCTTTGAAAGTGGCATAGGAGATGGGAATGTTCTGATTGGAATCCATTTTCATTGTTCCTTTCTATTTCAGAAGTGAAACGATGTCCATGAATCGCACAATTTATTAACTCGTCAGTCCCTCCAGTCGATTCCATTACCGTAAGTCCACAAATTATAAATCATCATTTCTCTCCAATTTCCCATTTTGAACCATTGCATATCAATTCTTTCATCATTCAAATAACACGCTATGTCATCATTGCCATATGAAGCTTCTATTTTAGAAATACGGTATCCTGCATTATTTAATTCAGTAAGCTGATTCTTTCGATCAAAAAATGTTAATACAATCTTCTGATCTTTTTTTTCATACAAGATTGAAGCAACGCCACATGGTAAGAAATATGGTTTTCTTTCTTCATTCAAAAAAAACATAACGGCCCTGTTTTGCGGAGAATCGTGTTTAATTATTACACTGGACATTCCCCATTCATTATGGGCAGGCTTCCATGATTCATTATACCATTGGTGGCACAAATACATGGTTTGCCCTATTTTTAAAACTTGATATATGTAAATTGCAGCATCTCGACCGCCAAACATACAGAAACTCGGAACAGGTTTTCTGGTTTGCCTATCTATTCCAATAATATCATTGGACCTCCCAGCTATATTGTCTTTTTTAAATTTGATAACACCAGAGGTAACTGTCTGAGTATTCTTCCACGCTTCAAACCTATCCCGATAATATGGAATCTGCGCAAATCTTGCAATGTCGTTCAAATCCTGATTGGAATCTATAAATTTCATCACATCGCAATCTTGAAATGAATCTATAGATTGAAATATCTGTTTTAAGGTTGCTATATCATCCCGTGCCTGGGTAACATTTATAATCATAACACTGAATATAGCTATATTAATGATATGGTTCATGTTTTATCAATCTAATCCTTTGTGCATTTTATTACAACGTGTAATACAATATCTAGTAGAAATTTCAACCATTCCTTTTCCTAAATCACTTTTTAAAAATACCTTTGCATATTCTGCCATGGCCAGACATAATTCAAAACAACTTGAATATGTCTTTTTCTTCAGCGTTTGATATCGTTTCGCTGCCTCATAAAATTTTTGATAAGCATTTTTTTCATCTGTTTTTATATAAATAATAAGTAAAAAATTACGAGTATAATTCCAGACTTATTAGGGTATACAAACTACAGTTAATGTCATAAATAGAAACAATAATAATAATATAAAAATGCTAATAATTACACACTTTCTTACTTTTCTGTTTGATAAAAATAACAAAGATATATAAAAGAATAGTATTAGAAAAATAATAAATATATGAATATTTTTCCATACGCTATCTACAATCAAATTTTGCATTTTACAGTATACTACTGCATAGTCATGTATCGCAAATAATGACAGTAAAATAAAAAAAACTAAAATGTATGTTAACGGATTTTTAGATAATTTATTCATTGGATTTAAATATTGTTCCGTCCGGATTGCAACATTTCCCAATTCCTGGTTTATCCATTCCATATGCTGCAGCCTTACTAGACCATATTATACAACTACTGAATATCAAGTTATATAATGGCGGATCTGCTTCATCCTCCTTCAATTTAGAAAGCATCTCGATATCTTGGCATGGAGATGAATTCATTGTAATGGGAGATTCAAGATTTAAACCTTCTGATGATACAATTTTTCCTTTTGCAATTACAATAGAAGATATGCAATTCAGAATATTCCCAACAGAACACCAAAACCCCGTTTTCTCTGTTAAAACAGCCGCAAAATCATATGTTACAATTCCATTCTTAATATATTTCCCCTCTTTTTCAATCCATTGATCTACTGCTACTCCAACATGTAGTGTTGTTGTTCCAGATCCTCCATACCCTGCTATATCAAAATGTGTAATATATCTGTTAAGCCCTATATAATCCGATAAATATGTTATACCATTTGAAAGATAGAGATTCCATCCCCCTTCTTCGGCGACGGGATCACGAGTGATCCACCTGCCGTCTGAGGGATGGTAATAACGATAATTGTAATAGACCAGGGACAGTTCCCCGTCGTTCATCTCGCTGCTCCACTGCACCGGCTGGACAAGGTCTCCCGTGGAAGCAACCTGTCCATAGGGAGAGTAGTCATAAGCTGCCGCAATACTTCCCTCTTCATCAAACACCTCCGTAACGTTCTTGTTGAAGTCAATGCCATAGCAGTATAGGGCATTGTCTCGCACCAGGGCCAGGGGGCGCGTGGCTACCTCTTCCAGAGGATCCCACAACAGTGTCCGAAGCACGTTCCGGCTGTTGAGCATGTCCAGCGCAGCTATCTGCAGGTAGCCGCGGTACAGGTACCGTTCATGGCTGGCGACCGTTCCGTTGACGGTTACTTTCTTCATGTAGCGGCGCCCCTGATCGTCATACCCGCATTCCACTACTATGTTTCCGTCCTGGCTTGTGAAGCTCACCGGGCGGTTGGCCGCATTGTACACGGCCGTCCAGATACCCGTTGATGTTTTGATGAGAGTCTGGTTGCCCGAGGCGTCGTACTGCGGAACGAAGGGCTGTTCCAGGGTTGAGAGTGGTGAGTTGAGAGTGGAGTTGGTGATGCTGGTGTACTGGTTGAGCTCGTTGACCGCGTAGGTAAGTTCCTCGGCCAGTTCCTGCGCCGTCTTGCGGTTGCCGATGTTATCGTAGCTGTAACCGTAGGGAGCGGTGCCCAGGGTAGCTCCGGTGAGTTCGTTTCTGCCGTTGTAGCTGAAGCTGTCATTGCGGGCAGCTTCGGTTCCCCGCTGCCGGGTGCGGGCAATCGGGCGTCCCAGTGCGTCGCAGCTCTGCGTTCGGGAAAGAAGCCCGGTTTCTCCCAGACGGCAGTTTATTCCGGTGATCAAGTCACGCCGTTGCTCGTAAGAAAGTTCCCTGACGATGCCGTTGGGCATCGCCAGACTGGAAAGCAGGCTGCTTCCCGCCAGATAGCCGTAGGCAAATGTCTGTTCTTCTCCCCCGTGCATGATTCCGGCGCTGGCAAGCCGTCCGTCGTCTGCGTAGCCCTGGCTGACTTCCTGAAGGACGTCGGTTCCCTGCTTCAAGGTATAGCCGGAGGACCGGCCGTAAGTGTCGTAGTTTTCCTGGAGTTGGTAGGAGGCTCCCCCTATCGTGATGCTATCGGTGTCCGGTTCGTTATAGGGAGTGTAGGCGATGGTGCGCGTACCGGAGGCGTCCGTGACCCGGGTCAGCTGGTTGAGGTAGTTGTAGGCGTACTGGATGCCGGGCGTGGCGTCGCTGTAGGAGACGGAGGTGTTGACTCCTTTTTTCAGGTTATAGCCCCAGGTGGTGACCACACCCCGCGCGTCCGTGAGCGTGGACCTGAGGTTCAGGGCATTGTAGGTGGTGTCCTCATGGGTGCCGTCCGCGTAGGTTTTGCGCAGAACCAGCCCGGTGGCTTCATCGTAGCTCCAGGTGGTGAGGTCCCCGTCCGTGCGTCCCGCGGGATCGGTGGTGATGTCGCCCGCGTCCTCCCGGAACGTGGTGAGGCTGACCATTCTGTCTGCCTCGTCGTAACCGAAGAGGACAGGCTGGGTGGCCGAGCCGTATTGCGCAGTGTTGCGGCCCCGAAGGTCGTATCTGTAGCAGGTCGTGTTCCCGAGAGCGTTGGTGACCACGGAAGGCTGGTCGAAGTAAGGGCTGTAGGCGGTGGTCATCGTGTTGCCCGCCGCGTCCGTCACCGAGACGGTGCGCCCGGCGATGTCGGTCTTCGTCGTGGTCGTGTTGCCCCGGCCATCCGTGCTGGTGTAGATGATTCCCACTTCTGTATACGTTCGGGATGCCGTACTCGTTAGCCCTGCGTAGTCTGTCGAACTTATGATGAATCCTTCTACTGCGTGAACAATCCCCATGATATCCGAGGTGGAAACGGCGCTTTTTTGCGTCCGCAGGGCACCCGCTCCGTATTCGCTCCACTGCGTGGATATATTTCCCCTGGGATCGATGGAGATCGTTTTGCTTTCCAGCGCGGAAGAGAGCCGCGAGATGAGTTCCTTTTGCGTTTCGTCATAGGTCGTGCCCTGGCCATTGTTTCTGGTCGCCGTGACGACACGGTACACGCCATCTTCTGCCTGTTCGACGCCGTAGCTCCACGCGGTGATGCGCGAGTTGGACACGGTGGCCGGATCGGCAAGCTTCCAGGTTTCCTTGACCTTGTTGCCGAAGGCGTCGTATTCCCACAGGGTCGGGGCCATCGTCGTGGCCGCGTTGCCCGCATCCGTCTGTGTTTTGGTGAGCTGTCCCTTGGCGTTGTAGGTGTTTCTCGTGTAAATGACTCCGCCGACGGTGTTGGGGACGCCCGTGCGCAGGGTTTCCCCGATTCCATTGACGATGCTGCGCTGCAGTTCGGTTTCCGTTTCACCGGACACGGCTTTCGTGAAGGTCCGCACACCGTCATTGGCCAAGTCAATGGAGTAAGCCAGATGCCGCTGTCCCGTCCCGGATTGTTCCATGACCGTTCTGTCCGGAGCGCTCCGCGTGACGAACGTAGCCCCGGAGGGGATGGTTTGCGTCGTCGTCAAACCGTCCTGGCTGTAGGCGTAGGTGGTGGTCCGGCCCAGCACATCTGTGGTGGAGGTTGTTCTGCCAAGAAGATCATAAGAGGTGCTTTCCTGCGTGGTCATCGCCCCTGTATCTTGGCGTGTGGAAAGAACGCGCCCCGCCGCATCCCGGGCGTAGGTGGTGATGGTTTCCGGCGTGACGACGGTTTCTCCGTCTATCACGGCGGAACGCGTGGTTTCCACCAGCTGGCGCGCCGCGTCGTAGGCGTAGTCCGTTCTGACGCCGTCTTCATCAATGTTCCACAACAGGCGCCCGTCGCACATCAATTCGCGCTGCGTCACTCGTCCATTGCCCGCCGTCCTTTTCACCCACCGGTTCTGCGTGTCAAATTCGTAAGAGGCGCTGTCTGTGATGGCCCATTCCCCGCTGCTGAGCAAGACGTAGTTTTCTTCCCTGACGCGCTGCCCTTCCGCCGTAATCCAGGCAATGGTGCGCGTGCTCTGGCCCGGCACGGCTTCCCCGTCAACGCGCGTTTCAACCGTTTCCGTGTAGAGGGCTTCGTATTCCGCGGCAGCCGCGTAGTCGTACCAGGTTTGCACGCCGTTGACCGCCTGCGTCATCCGGGCGCGTCCGCGGGCATAGACGTCGGGAGCCCCGGCCAGCCACTGTTCCGTAGTCGTCAGGCGTGTGCCCGTGCCCCCCAGCCCCGTGACCCGCTTTTCCGTCCTTTTGACGTGGTTGGCCGTCGTGTACTTGCAGGCGGTGGTCGTCAGCGTCTTGATGTGCCCTTCCAGCGGAAGCAGCTCCACCGTTTCGGTAGCGGGATCGTCGTTGAAGTTGGCTTCTCCCGAATAGGCATAGGTGTAGCGCGTGATGCGCCGTCCGCTTTCCGCCCACGGTTCGTCGCGGGTAAGCAGCCGGCCGTAGAAGTCATAGGTGTAGTGGATCTGGCTGCCGTTCGGAGCCGTCTCCGTCTTGAGCCGTCCGCACTGGTCGTAGGCGTACTGCGTAGTTTGCGCCTCCGGACTTTGGTAGCCTTCCACTTGAGTGAGCAACAGGTCGCCTACGTCCGTCGTTTGATAGATGGAACAGGTGCGCGCCGCCATGACCCCGCCTTTGGAAACTTCCGTCACCAGTTGCCAGACCGAGTCTTCCGCTTCCACCTCCGTGCGCGTGCGGAGGGTCGTGATCGCCTCTTCTCCCGTTCCCTTCCGCATGTTCCAGGCCAGGCCGTTTTTCCACCACGTGACGGCATAGGGCTGCCTGGCCGGCGTCTGTTCCGTGATGGTGAATTGGCCGTCCGTGGAAAGGGAGAGGGCAAACGTTTTGAAGGGAGCGCCCGTGACCGTATAAAATCCCTGTTCGTCCGTTCCGGTGATTTGCCCCGGCGTGTAGAGCGCGATGGTGTAGCCCGTAGCCGTGACATCTTCCACATTGAGCAGGCCGTCCCACAGGTTCCAGATTTGCCTGATGGAGCCGTCCTGGGCATGCCTGACGTCCAGATAAGTGGCGGCATTGGAGATGACCTGCCTGTCCGCCGTGGTGTAGGAGAGAAGCGTTCCTGTTTCCGCCGAGAAGAGATACTGGCTGCCGTCTTCCACCACCCAGCGCAAGCAGGATTGTCCTTCCACCGTGGCCAGCGCCGCACGCCCGCCGCCCGACGTGTCCACCCCGATGGGCAGCACGGACCCGTTGGTGTAGCAGCGCATCGCAATCACCCGGTCTCCCTGCACCAGATTAAACCGCACTCCGGGCACAATGCCTCCTTCCGGCACGTCCAGACGGCTGTTCAAGGGATGGTTGTAGGCCAGAGACGACGGGCTTTCCAGCCCGGAGACATGTTCCTCAGCCCTCAATTCCACGCGCCCCGCAGGAAGGTTTCCCAGCCCCCTGAATGCCCCAAAGTTGCACGACCAGTACATCAGCGTAGCCGTGCTTTCCGCCGTCACGCTGCACCCTGCCGAGGAGTAGTTCCCCAGTGTGCTGCTTTTCACACCCGCCGCGGATCCCGACCGGGCCAGCGACGGGGAAGGCGGCGTTCCGCCGCTATGGTCGCACGTGTCTCCCTCGCACGGGCATGGATCGGGTTTCTTCTTGCCGCCCGGTTCCGTCGGCACCACGTCGATGCTGTAGTTGCAGATGGAGACGTTGGCGCTTTCAGGCTTATAGTCGATGTTGGTCTGGTTGACTACCCAGCTGTAAGTGCCGGAAGGCAGCTGCGCCCCGCCGGTGCCCGTGTGGTATTTGTGGCCGCCCTGCTCGCCTTCCGTCTGCGAGTTTTTCTTCAGGTCCACCTGCGCCACCACCTTGCCCCCGGAGTCCTTCACCTCCAGGCTCCCCCAGTCGTCCACCCCCAGGAAGAGCGAGCAGGTGCCGTAAAGTTTTTTGCCGTCCGCTCCTTCCGGGATGGTGAAGGTGCCGTAGGTGCCGTACCCGTCCGCCGAGGTGCTGGGAGGTCCTACTTTATGGTTGTCTTTTTCGTGGATTGGTTCAAACGGCAGCGGATCGGGCTCCGGGGCACCGGATGACCGCACACCGCGAATAGAGTCGGACTGTTTTGCACCGGAACCAAAGTACCACTTGCGGTAAACAGGAACGGAAGAATGCCCACTTTCCACGGGAGCGCTATTATTGGGTGTGTTCATAGGATATACAAGGTTGGGAATGAATGATTAACAAAAGAAATAAGGGCAGTTCTCAAGAATCATTTTTTCAGTAGCATATGTCCGCATCCGATGTCAACGCAATTCTCCCGAATTTACCAGATTTACGTTATGTAATAATGAAAATCCATCGTTGGATAAACCAACCTACTATTTTTAATATCAATTCATTTTCCTCATAGATATCAATATTTTCTATTTGTTAGATAAAATAAGAAGAAAGGAAAACCAGGTATGAGAATCAACTAAATTCTTATGCAAAAGATTCTCATAGGGGAAAGAAAAATACTCATGTCTTCAGAAACAGGTTTCATTCGAATTTCTTACACTCTGCAAAGCGTCAAACAAATGCTGCGCACTTGCCAAATTTTTTCATGTGAAAAACCAGAAGGAGAAAGATTGCTCCTTTTCCATGGAATCCGTACACTTTTGCCATGCCTGTGACTCCGGCACATATTCTCCAAGACATTTTTTCTTTTTACCGGGAAAAAGAACTCCCCGTGCTGCTCGACCAGTATAAAAGATGGTTGGAAAGCCGCCCGCTGGAAGGATGTCGGGTGATTGACGCCTCCCCTGTATTCCGGAACACCTGCGCCAAATACGCCGCCCTGCTGGCGGCCGGAGCGGATTTGACGGTGGCCGTCTCCCGGGTCATGCCCCATGATCCGGAAATCCTTCTCCTGCTGGCGGCCTATGGAATTCCCGTGATAGGCGCGGAACGGACCGAAGGTCCTTACGATGTCGTCCTGGATTGTGCGGGCGCCCTTTCCCATGTCCCCAGCCTCTGCGGTTATGTGGAATTGACGCGGTCCGGTGCGCAACATTATGTGGGATGTACGCAGCCCGTCTGGATGGTGGATGCGGGGAAAATCAAACAGATTGAAACCTGCCTGGGCACCGGGGAAAGTTTCTTCCGCGCCCTGGCCTCCCTGGGATTTGATGACTGGCATGGGAAAACACTTGTCGTCATCGGGTATGGGAAAGTGGGCCGTGGCATCGTCCTGCATGCCCTGAACAACCGGATGCGCGTCATTGTGGCGGACATAGAAGAAAAACGCCTTCCTTCCCCGTCCGTTTCCTTTCTCCGCGCGACGAATGGCGCAGCTCTCAGCCACGCGGTAAAACAGGCCTTCTGCGCCGTCACGGCCACCGGCAGGCGGCATGCCCTGTCAAATCTGATTGATCCCGCCCTGCCCTGCTCCTCCGGTGTTCTGCTGGCGAATATGGGTGTGGAAGACGAATGGGGGCCGTCCATCCCGAAAAACAGCATTCTGAATGAAGGGCGTCCCCTCAATTTCATCCTGCCCGATCCCACGCAAATGTGCTATATTGATTCTTCCCTGGCTCTTCACAACCAGGGCGCCGTGGAACTGGCCGCAGGCCGCGGAAAGCCCGGCCTGTTTCCGCCTCCTCCGGAAACGGAGGAATATTTCCTGTCCCTGGTCCGTTCCGGGGGAATCATTCCAGAGCAACTGCTGGACTCCCTTTCCTGACTTATCCTCTTGCGTTCGGAAAGCCGGAAGAGTATCGTATAGAGTACGGCTGAAAACTCAACATTCCTGCCGGATCCGTTTCATTGGCTTCGCAACTCATGAACACTTATTATTCCTACCACAGTTATCACCTGGCCGGAAAACTCTACGGCACTCTGGGGTGCGCTCTGGCATGGGGCATTTTTGGAGCCGGCTGGTGGGTTCTTCCACTGGCTGCGGTTCTAATTTGCCTGTGGCTTCCCGTCATCCTCGGCAGGCCGCATTTTCTGACTGTCACGTCCGTCTTCATCGCATGGGGCAACGGAATCACGCGCAGGCAAATTCCCTGGGAAGCCATTGAAAGCATAGGATATACGCCGAACCAGGAAAACAAGCCGGGACTCAAAATAGAGTTGAAAGACGGCAATATTCTGGATGTGGATTCCTCCTGTTTCTCCTCCCTGGCCGCCGTACGGGAAGCCGTCCTTCACGCCTCCGGCAAATATCCCGTGCATCTTGCTCCGGACCTGTTTGCCGCTCCGGGCATGCTGAGCGAATAATCGTTCCAAATGCCTGTTCTGCCACTGGGAAAAGGAAGGTGTTGGCTTTTTATTTTCTCCAGGTCCATACTTCATCTCATCCGGGAAAATGAAAAATGTTCCACGTAGAACATTCATGTGAATAACATATCCATTCCATTCACTTTCAAACAATAAAAAACAGGCGCCATGTTTCCACGGCGCCTGTCCCTTTGTATGAATGATTTTGTGCCAGTCAAAATCAGTTGGGAGATCTCATCGGCATGAGCACGTACAGGAACTCATCGCCAATCTTCAGCACGCCCGGGCTCATTTCATCAATGAGGTTCAGCGTGATCATCGTGTCGCCGGGCATGGTTTTCAGGGGGGCCATGAAAAAGTCCGGATTGAAGGAGATGGAAAGGGGCCTGCCGGAATAAGTGATGGTCACGGATTCGTGCGCTTCACCCACGCCTTCCGCGCTGGATGCCACTTCCAGCTCGTTTTCCCGGAAGTTTAGCTTGATGTTCGTGCTCTTGTCCACGGAAAGGAGGGAGACGCGGCGCACGGTTTCCAGCAATTCTCCGCAGGGGAGTTCGATGCTTTCCTTGCAGTCCGTCGGAATCACCTGGCGGTAATTCGGGTAATTGCCGTCAATCAGCTTGCTGATCAGCAACGTATCGTTGATTTCAAAAGCAGCCTGGTTACGGGTGAAACGGATCGTGACAGAGCCCACTTCATCCAGCAGGCGCCTCAGTTCCCCTACGGCCTTGGTAGGCAGAATGGCGTCCAGCTGCTGTTCTTCCGGGAAATCCAGAGCAGTTTCCGCCAGGGCCAGGCGGCGGCCGTCCGTAGCCACCAGAGTCATCTTCCCGTTGCGGAAGGAAAGGGAAATGCCATTGAGCACGTAGCGGGTCGTATCCGTGGAAATAGCGTATTCCGTCCGGCGGATGCAGTCGCGCAGAAGGTTCTGCTCCACCTGGTACACAGTCGCCTGTTCAAAGGAAGGAAGCTCGGGGAATTCGTCCGCCGGAAGGCCGTTCAACTTGAACTGGGAGCGGCCGCATTCCACAGTCGCCTGGTTGCGCTGGTTGACATCCACCTGCACTTCCGCCTCAGGAAGTTCGCTGATAATGCTCACCAGCTTTTTGGCGGGGAGGGTAACCGTACCGTCCCTCACCACGTTGGCAGGCACCACGCCCGTGATGCAGACGTCGAGGTCGGTTGCAGTAAAGCGCACCTGCCCGTTTTCAGCTTCAATCTTTACATTGGAAAGAATGGGCAGCGTCGTCTTGGAAGACACCACACTGACTACCTGTCTCAGGCCATCCAGAAATACTTGCTTGGAAATAGTAAACTTCATGTGACTGTGCTTTTATCTGCCTCGCATCCTCTCACAAATGCCTCCCTCTCTTCAAGTTCTTTCTCCGTCAAATCGGCATATTTGGCAGTATTTTTTATAAAAGCATACCATATATAGTAATTCTCCATTTTGAAGGGCATATCTTGCATGGTGCGTTTTTTGAGATTATTTAAGCATTCTTAAAAGTCTGTTCCACAAGCCGTGCGTCTCCGGCATTTCCGGTTCGCCGGAGCATTGGAAATGCAGCTTCAGCAAGGTTTTCGGACAGAAGTTTTCACAAATGCAGGAAACGGAAAGATATAAAGTGGTAAAAACTTTTTCATCCGTACTCATTCCGGAAATCTTTGAATGAAACAAAAAACTTTGTGGGTTTCCACTCAGGATACCCCCGTTCACGGGCAAACCATGTGTTCGGTTCCGGAAAACCGTCCTACCGGAAAACTTCGCCGGGCATGGTCCATGTTCCGGGGGAAACCACTCGTCCCGGCAGTACAACGGTATTGGCTCCAAACCTGACGTGATCTCCAATGACGGCTCCCAGCTTGTTCCTTCCCGTTTCTACCAGCCTCCCTCCAGCCATCATCCGCTGCTCCGCCCCGTCGTGCCTGAAATTGGAACAAACCGTTCCCGCGCCAAAATTGACATCGTTTCCGATGATGGAATCCCCGGCATAACTCAAATGAGAAATAAACGTCCCGTCCCCCACAATGCAATTCTTCAACTCAACGCCCTGCCCCACAACACACCTGTCTCCCAAAGAAACATATCCCCTCAAATAGCAATTCGGACCAACCCTGCAACCGTCTCCCACCCATACGCAGCCTTCCACCACCACGCCGGGCAACACTGCGGAATCCCTCCCAAGCCGCAAGGTTCCCATAACATGCGCGCCGTCTTTTATGAAACCGCCATCTCCTTCCATTCCCCTCATCACTCTCTCCTGCCAGTCCAGCAGATCCCACGGATATACCAGCCGCTCCACGGCCATATCCCTTTTCAAGGAACTCCGCCGTACTCCCGGAGCCCCTTTCCCCGCCAGAAAACAACCCTCCGCATTCCTTAGCTCGCATTCCCCCGGTCCGTAATCCGCCAGCCACACAGCAGCCTCCGGTGAAAAATCATGCATGGACACCTCCACAGCTCCATCCCCGCTCCCGCGCTCTTCCTCTTCCGGTCCCAAAACGGCTTCAAAGCCCGCTTCCCGGAGCTGTAAGGCACAATACGCACCGATGCTTGTCCCGGCCACGGAAAACGCGTGGAAGGGCCTTTCAGGACCCGTTGCCGGAAAAGTGAGATCCCTCTCAGGAATATAAATCAATCTGGCAATCCGCATGCAGGAATGATATTCCCTGTTCCGTACTTTCTGCAAGAGCAATGCAGTCGGTGCCCGGAGTGACCTCTTCAGGCAATAACTGTGTGAAAGGAACAGTGAATCACGGGTGAACAATCTGTGAATAACTTATTCGGACATTATTCACATTTCTGTTAACGGAATTTATTCACATTTGAAAAAAGACAAACCACACTCATTTTAAACGCGGAACCAGTGTTGTTCACAATTGCCACAGGGTAGAAGAAGAAGGAATTTAAATATTGTTAAATCTAATACTCTTCAACGCACATCTCTATTGTCCTTTTTCCATGATCCATGATACAAGGTCCCCATGAACGCAGAGGATCGGGATGCCCGCTGGATGAAACTGGCCATTGAACTTGCCGGAAAAGGGCTCGGACTGACCAGCCCCAATCCCTGCGTGGGCGCGGTCATCGTTCACAAGGATCAGATCATCGGCTCCGGATTTCACGAAAAAGCTGGCCTCCCCCATGCAGAAAGAAATGCCATTGCCGACGGTATTGCCAAAGGCAATGTCGGGCTGTTTCCGGATTCCACCCTTTACGTTACATTGGAACCGTGCAGCACGACGGGAAAAACTCCCCCTTGTACGGAAGCCATTATGAAACACGGTTTCAAGAGAGTAGTTTACGGTTCGGAAGATCCCAATCCCGGTCACAAGGGAATTGCCGCGGAAATCTTGAAGAATGCGGGCATTAAAGTTACCCGGGGAGTTCTGGAAAAGGAATGTGACTTTTTGATCAGGGCTTTCCGTCTGAACATGATGGAAGGCCGTTCCTGGGTAATCGCCAAAAGCGCCATGTCCCTGGACGGACATATTTCCCGCAGTCCGGAACGTTCCCAATGGCTGACCGGAAAAGCGGCTAGGTCTTTTGTGCATACGCTCCGTTCCGAATGTGAAGCTGTCATGACAGGAGGAAACACGGTGCGCATGGACAATCCGTCTTTGACGATCAGGAATCCGGAAAAACCCGTTTCTCCCCTTAAGGAACAACCGTGGCGCATTATCCTGACCCGGAATGCCGCTTCCATCCCGAAAAATTCCATCTGCCTGACGGATGAATTTCGCGACCGCACCCTGATCGTAGAGAATGTATCCAATTATTTGGAATTGTTACAAAATTTGTACACGGAAAGAAAGATAAGCTCCCTTCTGCTGGAATCTGGAGGTGTTCTGATGAAGGAATTTTTGAAAGCCGGGCTGGTGGATGAATGGGTGGGGTTTTATGCTCCCGTCATTACGGGCGGCGGTGTTGATGGAGTGGAAGGAGGGGATTTCCTGGAGCGTGAAGCTCATCTTGTAAAGCCGTCTGCAAAGATGTTTGGAGACGACGTGTGCATCCGGGGTGAAGTGCGTTATCAATAACAGGAAGCTTTGTCTCCGGATGCCGTAACGTTATCTTCCTTTTTACGGCAGACTATTTCCGTTTTTCTTCTGGAATTCCGTTTCAGATCCTGGTGAGCCTGCCATTTGACCATCTCTTTCATCATTGCCTGGTGCCTGTCGTTGCTTTCTTTCTGCAGGACAATTAATATGGCATGGACCATGCCGGGAATGTATCCGACAAGGCAAAGGATGATATTGAGGATAAAGCTTCCGCATCCTCCATAAGCCAGTGCCATGGAAGGCGGCAGCAAAATGGCCAGAACGTACCGCATGATGTAATGATCATATGTCGTTTTCTATAGGTCAACAAGCACAATGATTTTTATCTTCGCGTGCTGAAGATTTCCAAGACAGGAAATTTCACCCGGAAAAAGTAACGCGAATGCTATTTATCTGTTCCGTTTCTTCAAATAGACAAGCAGAAGCGCTATATCCGCCGGAGTAATGCCAGGAATGCGGGAAGCCTGTCCTATGGTGGCAGGACGTATTTTACCCAGCTTGATGACGGCTTCCTTTTTTAAAGCGTGGACGGATTCGTAATCAATATCGTCAGGGATATTTTTTTCCTCCATCCGCACGATTTTTTCTGCCTGTTTTTTTTGCCTTTCAATGTGGCCCTCATACTGGATGTCTATAGCTATGGCATCCCAATGTTCCACGTGGAACATTTTTTTCATATTTTCCGGCAGCATGGACCATTCGTTTCCGGGGCGCTTGAGCCAGATGGAGACGGGAACGCCTTCATATTTCATTGCTGCCGCCTGCTTTATTCCCTCTTCAATAGCCTTCCGCTTGTTTTCCGTTTTCATGAACAGATCATGGGTGATGAGGCCGTTTTCAAACGCCAGGGGAGCCAGCCGCAGGTCCGCGTTATCCTGCCGCAGCAGCAGCCGGAATTCCGCACGGCTGGTAAACATGCGGTATGGTTCGTCCGTTCCTTTGGTAACCAGGTCGTCAATCATGACACCTATATAAGCCTGGTCCCTCCGGAGAACCAGCGGAGGCTTTCCGAGAACTTTCAAGGCGGCGTTCGTTCCCGCCATCAGGCCCTGTGCGGCAGCTTCCTCATATCCGGAAGTCCCATTGATCTGTCCGGCAAAATACAGGTTCTCCACGAGCTTAGTTTCCAGAGTGGGGTGAAGTTGGGTGGGTGGGCAGAAGTCGTATTCCACCGCATACCCCGGGCGTATCAACTGGGCATTTTCCAAACCGGGAATAGTGCGGATAAATTCGCGTTGAGCGGAGTAGGGCAGGGAAGTAGACACGCCGTTGAGGTAGAATTCCTCCGTGCTGCGCCCTTCCGGTTCCAGAAAAACCTGATGGCTCGTTTTTTCTGCAAACCTCACGATTTTGTCTTCAATGGAAGGGCAGTAGCGCGGCCCTATCCCTTCAATGATACCGCTGTACAGGGGGCTGAATTTCAGATTATCCCGGATAATGTCGTGCGTGGTCTGGTTGGTGTACGTGATCCAGCAGGGCATCTGCTCCATCCGGAAATCTTTGTCTCCCCACGTGTTCAGTGTACAATAGGGTTCGGAAGAACGCTTCAGCAGGTTGCGTGAGCGGTAGCTGAACAGGGCAGGGGGAGTGTCCCCCGGTTGGAGTTCGCAGACGGAAAAATCAATGGACCTGCCGTTGATGCGGGGAGAAGTGCCTGTTTTCAGCCGTTCCACCTGAAAGCCCAAATCCGCCAAGCCGGAGGAAAGCGTGGAAGGTGCACAACCCATGCGACCGCCCGTGATATGCTGCAGTCCTACATGCAGCAGGCCTTTCATGAAGGTGCCGGAACAGATGACCACGCTGCGTGCATAAATGGTATAGTCCAGGGAAGTGACGGCGCCCGCGGCCTGTTGTTCTCCATTGACAAGCAGCTTGACGACGTCTCCCTGGAACAGCTGTACGCCGGGAGCGGTTTCCAGCACTCTTTTCATGCGCGTACGGTAGGCGGTCTTGTCACATTGGGCGCGCGGTGCGCGGACGCTGGGGCCCTTGGAAGCGTTCAGCATCCGGAATTGAATGGCGGTGGCATCCGTATTCAGGCCCATGGCGCCACCCAGAGCATCTATTTCCCGGACAATATGCCCCTTGGCAAGGCCGCCGATGGCAGGATTGCAGGACATTTGGCCGATGGTGTCCAGGTTATGGGTAAGAACGGCTACGGAACAGCCCATGCGGGAAGCGGCTAAAGCCGCTTCAATGCCCGCGTGTCCTGCGCCGACGACGAGAACGTCGAACACGGAAGATACTTGGGTGGAGGAATTCATCAGGATGCTGAACAAATGGCAAGACGGTGCAGGACCAGCCGAGGATCAAGAGAAGAGGAAACCAGGGCCTTGTCGGCCTTCATGCACTCCTTCAGGGTCTGTTTCAGTCGCTCCGTCTTGAATTTGGCGGCATTTTGGGCCGCCAGGAAAAGCGGGTAGGCATTCGGAGTGCCGTCCTTCTTCAAGGGAATCAGCGCGGATGCATAGGAGGGCAGGGAAGAAATTCTGGCGGTGAAATCCTTGAAATTGGTAGGCTTCAAATTGAAAGCATCACACAAAAGCTTGGCGGCCAGCAAATTTCTAAGGGTCGGAATAAACGCGGCACGCATGATGGTGACGGCATTTTCCCCGCGTTCCAGTTGAAAATCGATCAGGGAAATGGCCGTGTCGCTCTTCTTGTTTTCCAGCGCCCGTGAAATTTCAAAAATTACTCCCGTGCGGGTGAGTGGAACCATTCTTTCCACATCCTCCGGCATGACCGTCCGCCGTTCCGCTCCCAGGAAAAGATCCAGCTTTTCAATTTCGGAAATAATCTGGCGGGAAGACTCGCTGACGCGGTGGATGAACAATTCCAGTGCGGAAGGGTCGAAGGCCATCCCTCTTGCGGCCGCCTCCTTGTTTACCAGGGGCATCAGGCTGCCTTCCCAGCCGGCCTTGGTAATGTCCGGCTTGTTCAACTCCGCCGTGGCGGAATGCTGGAGCAGGAATTTATTGAAGGAGCGGCGCTTGTCGAATTCGGAAGCGGAAACAACCAGGATGACGTCCGGACCCAGCCCGGCTTCCAGCAATTGCCTCAGGGAATCCAGGGCCGCTTCCGTGGCAGAGGACTTGCCGGTGACAGAATCCCCCAGGAAGTTGCAATTCTTCATCCAGACCACCTTGCGGCCTGGGAAAAAAGGCAGTGTGCGCAGGGCCTCCATGACCTGGCGGACAATTTGGGCCGCTTCATCGGAATCTCCGCAGCCCGCTTCCAGGATTTCATGGGAAAACTCATTCGTTCCTTCCGTCAGGGCGGCAAAAACGCCGGAAGCCTTTTCACGCACCATCCCTTCATCCGTGCCGAAAACGAGATGAATGGCCTGTTGTTCTGGAATGAAACTGCCCATAAAGCGTGCCCGTTCATACCACAAAATCCGGTTTTTTGAAAGACGTATTTGTCATTAGAAAGTTTTTTCATTTGAAGAAGATAAGCTTAAATAGTATCAATGGGAAAGGAATGAGGGGCATAATCCGGAGTTTTTCCGTTCCTTTCCTTCCCATACCCTTGTGATCAAGCCGAAAACCGTTTGATCATCACCACGGCAGGGCATTTTCATGAGATCGAACATCTGGACACGGACTCTACTTGTCATCATGATGACGGTTATGATGACCGTTGTCGCCGTGGCTTATTGGAGGTGGGACAGCCGCGTCACGGAAAGGAACATTTCCTTCCGGTCGGAAGTATTCACCACCGCCCAGGAATCCGAATTGAAGGATACGGACATTCCCACTCTCCATCAGCTCAATGAGGAATACTCAAAAGTGGCGCAGCTCGTGGAGCGGGTGCTGGTCAGCATAGACACCACGGGCGTAACCAATGTCACCCAGCCTTCGGAAGACGGCCAGTCCGTCATTGAAAAAAGGCTGGCGGTGCACGGCCTGGGTTCCGGAGTCATCGTCACCAAGGAAGGGCACATCATCACCGCCTACCATGTCATCCAGAACAAACATGCCCTGCGGGTCACCCTGAGCGACGGAAGGAGCGTCTCCGTACATCTGGTAGGCGTGGACCCGGAACTGGACATCGCCGTGCTGAAAGTGGACAAGCCGGACAACCAGACGACCTTCAATCCTCTTCCCTTCGGCAACAGCGACAAAGTGGCTCCCGGCATGATCGTTCTGGCCTGCGGCAACCCCTACGGACTGGGCACGACGGTTTCACGCGGCATCATCAGCGCCCGGGAACGCAAGCTGATGGATTCCGGCCTGGATCTGATTCAGACGGATGCCAGCATCTTTCCCGGCAATTCCGGCGGGCCTCTCATCAACATTCGCGGGGAAATCATCGGCATCAACAAATCGATTCTCCCCAATACGGAAAAAAGTTATACGGGTATCGGTTTTGCCATTCCTTCCAATCTCGTCCAGCACTCTTTCCAGCAAATATGCGTGCATGGCCGTCCCATGAGGGGGTATCTGGGACTGGACATCGTACCCAATACGCCCCCTCTCCGCAGTTTTCTGGACTATCATGAAGCCACGGGCGCTGTCGTGAACATGGTCAAATCCGGATCCCCGGCTGAACAGGCCGGTCTCCGGACGGGAGACGTCATGCTCAATTTCAATGAAGTTCCCATTCTGAATGTCCAGGACGTGCTTGACCGCATAGAAAACCTTTCCATTGGCGATAAATTCCGGTTGAAAATCTGGAGAAAGGGGCAAAAAATGAATCTTACCCTGAAAGTTGGTGACAGCATTCTGCAAAATGCCCCCTCTCCGTGGGCGGACTTCATGGACGGTGTGGGCATGCACTTGCGCGAACTCACGGCGGAAGAACAATCCATTGGCGCACGGGGCTTGCTGGTCATTCAGGTGAACCCAAAAAAATCCGTGGGCCAGATCCTCCAGACGGGAGACATGGTCTTTGCTGTAAACCACCAGAGCGTTAGTACCATGGAAGCACTGGTCAAGGCCCTGCGGGAAGGGCCGGCACTGCTTACTGTTTCCCGTGACGGACAGCAGTTCAACGTGAAAGTGGATGCCCGTCCGGTGTCGGAAAAAAACCTGCTCCCCCGCATTCCCACGGCTACGAAAAACAATGCCATCTTGCCGAGGGAACTTTAAATTCCGCCGCTGCGGTTTCCATCGGAACGCTTGCTCTTCCGCCGCATTTTGCGGCATTCCCCGGCACAGGCTTGACTGCCAGATAAAAACGCATATAATATATCACCTTTAAGAAATTAAACTTATGACTCGTCATACCATCTCCGTACTTGTTGAAAACAAATTCGGCGTGCTTGCTCGCATTGCCGGTTTGTTCAGTGGACGGGGCTACAATATTCATTCGTTGAACGTTGCCCCTAGCCAGGATCCGCGCTTTTCACGGATGACCATCGTCGTACGTGAAAAGGAAGACGTCCTGGACCAGATCATCAAGCACCTGGAAAAACTCGTCAACACGGTGGAAGTGGTGGATTTCCGCAACACGGACAACGTGTACCGGGAGACGGTATTGACTCGCATCGGCGTGGATTCCGCCACGCGGCATGAAGTCATTGAATTCTGCCAGATCCTGGGCGCCTCCATTGTGGACGTCACCAAAGACGCCCTGACCATCGAGGTTACGGGCGGCGAGCATAAAATCGACCGCTTCCTGTCCCTTATTGAAGACTACAACGTGCAAATGCTGACGCGCAGCGGCCGCATCGCACTTCCCAAACCCCGGCAGTAAGAAACCTTTCCGGCTTTTCCATCAAACCCTGCAGGACGGTCTTGCAGGGTTTTTTTCTCCCTTCCTTCCATGAACATCACTTATCCTGACCTTCCCATCTCCCGCCGCCGGGATGACATTCTGGCGGCCCTGCGGGAGCATCAGGTCATGGTGGTGGTCGGGGAAACGGGTTCCGGCAAAACCACCCAGCTTCCCAAAATGGCTATGGAACTTGTCGGAGACAGGCCGGGCAGAGTGGGCTGCACCCAGCCCAGAAGGCTCGCCGCGGCTTCCGTCTCCCGCCGTGTGGCGGAAGAACTGGGCTGCGAACTGGGCGGCCTGGTGGGGTACCAGGTGCGGTTTGAAGAAAAGGCGGGACCGGATACGCGTTTGAAATTCATGACGGACGGCATCCTGCTGGCGGAAACTCAGCATGATCCGGACTTGCGCCAGTACCATACCCTGATCCTGGACGAGGCTCACGAACGCAGCCTGAACATCGACTTTCTGCTTGGATATCTCAAGCTCCTGCTGGACAGGCGGCCGGACCTGAAGCTGGTGATCAGCTCCGCTACGCTGGACGCGGGGGGATTCTCCGAATTCTTCAACGGCGCGCCCATCGTGCAGGTGGAAGGACGTACCTACCCGGTGGACCTGCACTATTTGCCGCCCTTGCATGAAGACGAAGAGCTGGCCGCCCATGTGGCGCGCGCCGTGGACTGGCTGGACACACTGGACGACCGCGGGGACGTGCTTGTCTTTCTTCCCGGCGAACGGGAAATACGGGAGGTGGCGGAAAAACTGGAAGGCCGCCGGTTGAGGAACACGCGCATCCTGCCCCTTTTTGCCAGGCTGGGGCTGGCGGACCAGCAAAGAATCTTCCATCCGGAGCAGGGGTACAGACGCATCGTGCTTGCCACGAATGTGGCGGAAACGTCCCTGACCATTCCCGGCATCATTTACGTCATTGACTCCGGTCTGGCGCGTGTCAGCCGCTACAGCCCCGCGCGCCAAGTGCAGAGGCTCCAGGTAGAGCCCGTCTCCAAGGCCAGCGCGCGCCAGCGTGCGGGACGCTGCGGACGCGTGTGCGAAGGCGTCTGCATACGCCTGTACAGTGAAGAGGACTGGGAAGACCGTCCAGACTTTACGGACCCGGAAATCAAGCGTAGCGCCCTGGCCGGAGCCCTGCTCAGGATGAAGGACCTGGGATTGCCGGAAATGCCGGAATTCCCGCTGCCGGACCCTCCTTCCTCCAAACTGGTGACGGAAGGCTACCGCACCCTGCGGGAAATAGGAGCCCTGGACAAGGCCCGGCAGCTCACGCCCGTAGGTAAAAAACTGGCACGCCTACCCATTGATCCGCGGCTGGGCCGCATGCTGCTGGAAGCCCGGCATGAACAGGCCCTGCCTGAAATGCTTGTCATCGTGGCCGGCCTGGGCATCATGGATCCCCGTGAGCGTCCGTCGGACGCCGCCCAGAAGGCGGACCAGGCTCATGCGCAATGGAAGGACGAAGACAGTGACTTCCTGTCCCTGCTCAAGCTGTGGAAAGATGCGTGGCAATTCAGGGAAGGGCGGCGTTGGCGTAAAAACCAGCTCCGCAAATGGTGCGGAAAAAACTTCCTCAACTTCAACCGCATGATGGAATGGTTCAACCTGTGGGAGGACCTCTCCCGGCTGGTGAAGGAAACCTTGAGGTGTAAAATATCCCCTCTGGAACAGGAAACGGACCGCCAAGCCTCCTTTGCCATGATCCACCGGAGCATTTTGGCCGGCGTGCCGCGTCAGTTCGGCCTCTGGGATGCGGACAGCCGGGAATACCGCAGCGCGGGGGGGCGTTCCTTCGGCATTTTTCCCGGCTCCGGCCTGTTCCGCCGCAAGAAGCGGAGCGAATGGGTCATGGGCGTGGAACTGGTGGACACCACCCGCCTGTGGATGCGCCGCGCCGCCCGGCTGGAACCGGAGTGGGTGGAGCAGGTGGTTCCCCATCTCTGTGAATCCCATTACTCCGGAGCGCGGTGGGACAAGGAACAGGGTGCGGTTTACGCGGTGGAGCGCGTGGTATGCGGCGGCCTGCGTATCATTGACAACAGGCGTGTTCATTACGGACGCATCAATCCCTCCCATGCGCGGGAAATCATGATCCGCGAAGGACTGCTTGGCGGTGGCTTCCGCACGAAGCCCGCCTGCATCCGGCATTTGGAATCGCTCCGCGAGGAAGTGCGGCAGATAGAACTTAAACTACGCCGCCCGGACCAGGTCTGGTGCGAGGAAGGCGTTTTTCAATTCTTCAACGGCCTTGTTCCGCAGGACTGCTGCACGGCGAAGGCCTTTTTGCGGTGGGCCGCAGGCATGGAAAAAAACAACCCGGAATCCCTGCATGTTCCGGCGGAGGAAGCCATGTATGAATTCTGGGGGAAGGACTTGCTGGCCGGTTTCCCGGATGAAATTTCCTGCAACGGCGCGGAATACGCCGTCTATTACCAGAATGACCCCGGCGCGGAAGATGACGGCGTAACCTTGGGAGTCCACATCGACCAGCTTCCGGACGTGCCGGAATGGCTGCCGGAGTGGGGCGTGCCGGGCCATTTGGCCCAGAGGGCGGAATGCCTGCTGCGCACCCTTCCCAAAGACCTGCGCGTCTTTCTCCAGCCCATCAGCCAGAAAGCCGCCTACTTTGCCGAACTGCGGTATGGGCTGGAACCGGACGGCCCGCTGGCGCGGAAGCTGGCGGAATTTGTGGAAGCGGAAACAGGGAGGTTCTGTGCTCCATCCTTCTTTGACATGAACCGTCTTCCGGCGGAACTGGTTACAAAAGTCTGGGTGTGCGACGATGAAGGCGAAGAACTTGCCATGGGTACGGACATTGCGGAGCTGAACGGCCGCCTGGATAAAAAACTCTCCCGCCGGTTCAGGGAAACAGCGGCGGACATCGTATCCGTGACCGGCATGAAGGAATGGAGCTGCGGAAATTTGGAGCGTACGGTGAATGTGGCGGGAAGGCCGGGTTATGTGGCCCTGGTGGATGAAGACGGATCTGTGGGCGTCCGTGTTTTTGAGGATGAACTGCGCGCGGCGGAATCCCACCGGAAAGGGTGTTTGCGCTTCATGCGCCTGCGCCAGACGGACCAGCTCAACCATCTCCGCAAGAAATTTCCTCTGAGGCTGGAAGGGAAACTCTCCCTACATACGCTCGGGCAGGTGCCGTCCACCAATGCGGACGACTTGGTGGACGTTTCCGCGGAGATGGCCATGGGACGCCCCTTGCCGCGCACGGCGGAACAATTTGCTGCTGCGGAAATGAACCTGCGCCAGAATCTCTTTGACGCTGCGCATCATGTAGCAGAGATATGGGAACTGGTGGCGGCTACGGAACATGCTGCCAGAGACTTCATGGCCGCACAACAGGGAGTGCGCCATACGGAGCGCATCACGGCTGATCTCCAGAGCCAGCTTGACTGGTTGCTCCGCCCCCGTTTCCTGTGGGCGCATGGAGCGGAGCGCCTGCCGGACCTGAAGCGGTACATGCAGGGCATCGCGGAGCGCATCAGGCGTATCGACCAGCAGCCTCTTGCCAGAGAGCTCGAACGTCTCGACCTCTTTGAACGCGTATATCTTCCCTGGCATCAGGCCCTGCCGGAGCATTCCGGAGACCCGCGCTGGACGCAGTACGGCTACCTGCTGGAAGAATACCGCCTGGCCGTCTTCGCGCCTGCCGTCTCCGTCAAGGGCCGTATCTCTGAAAAGCGCCTGGGAACCGCTTTTGAAGAATTAAATATTAGGTAGAAATTGAAGAGATTTTTTACCACTAGCCGTATTTTTTTCTCATACCATTATTTTACTGATTTAATTAAAAATCTTGCCAAACTTGTAGATCACAAAACGGAGGAAATACAAGAATTGAATTATTGTCTCCGAATATGGTTCATTAATTCACTCAATAAAAAATCCTGTTTTTTATTTGAATGAATACAATACGAATCTGGCAGATGGAAAAAATGCCGTCTTATTGTAACGGGGCTGATGGGACGAAATAAATTTGAAACATTGCGAAAGCTGAGAATTTAAAGCAATGGATTGACGTTCAGTATTTTTTTTGTGGATGATTCAGGGATTTTTAGAAATTCTTTCTCTCCTATGGGCATGGAAGCATCGGGAAAATAATCCCTTGCTTTTATCTGTTAACTGTTCATCCTTCCTCTGTCTGGTTGCCGGAATTTATTTAAACCTGCCTCCTCCGCTGGCCGTAGTCTTTTACTGAAGGCGGGAGGATATGCTGGATTTCCATTAATACCAATCCGCAGGGATACATGATTTTTAAGAAATTTGCCATTCGGAAAAAGACGGCAAATAATCCGGGAGAATCTTATTCTCCATTTCTTGCGGCAGTTTCAATAAAAAATGCGGGTTCCGGCTTGAGCCGTGGTCCTCTGTCCATGGAAAATGTTTCCGGACTACAGCCCCTTGGACAACTGGGCGAAGTCGATCAGGTTCGTTTCCTTGCCGAACAGCACGAGAATGTCGTGGTCCTCGAACACGAGGTCCGGGGACGGGGTGCCGATCACGGGAATGCGCGGGATGGAAAGGATTTCACGGCGTCCCTGGGGCGTTTGGGCCTCTCCGCGGCGTACGGTGAGCAGATTGAGGTGGTGTTCCGTGCGCAGGCCCACATCGCGGAGCTGCTTGCCCACCCAGATGCGCGGCACGGCTATTTCCACAATGCTGTGGTTTTCATCCATGGGGGAAACGCGCAGAAATTCGGGGGACTCCAGCTGGCTGGCGAGCTGCTTGGACGCCACGCGGGACAGGTTGATGAGCGCGTAAACGTTCATCTGGCTCAGAATATGTTCGTGTACCGGACTCATCACGCGTGCGTAAATGTAGCGCACGCCCATTTTCTGGAGGTGAGTCACGACAAGAAGGTTTTCTTCAAAGCTGTCCCCGATGGCCACAATCACGGCGGACTGGTCGTCCAGCTCCAGTTCCCGCAGGGCGGCCGGATTGGTATAATCCGTCACCACGGCGTAAGTCACCAGGTCCTTGACCTGCTCCAGTTCTTCATCGGAGGAGGCGACGGCCACCACTTCAATATTGCGGGCGGAAAGCTCTGTGCAGAGTTCCTGTCCAAACTGGCCCAGGCCGATAACGGTGTATCTCATAACGGTATATTCAGGTTAGCGGGATTTTGACGGATGGATAGCGGTAATGCCGCGGGGTGGGGGTGCCGGCCAGGGCGATGAGGAAGGCGAAAAGCCCCACGCGGCCGGCGAGCATGTTGATGATAAGCAGGTATTTGGAAGGGTCGCCCAGATGGGGCGTGATGCCCCGCGACACGCCTACCGTAGCAAAAGCGCTGCAATTTTCAAAGAAGATATCCAGGGAGCTCAGAGCTGGCTCCAGGCTACAGATCAGAATGGTAAAACAACCGATCCACGCGCAGGACACCACCACGGTGATCACGCATCGCGCGACGGTCCGCTGGTCGATGCGGCGCCGGAAAAACTCCACATGCTCCCTGCCTTGGAGAATGCGCAGGATTTCGGCCCCCGCAATGGCGCAGGTGGTGGTGCGCATGCCCCCTGCGGTGCCTCCGGGGCTGCCGCCCACGACCATCAGTCCGCACATGATCAGGCTGGCGGCAGGCAGGTAGCGGCTGTAATCGCTGATGTTGAATCCGGCCGTGCGCGCCGTCACGCTGTCGAAAAGGCAATTCCAGAAATGCTGGGCCAGTGGTTCGGAGGCATGTGGGGCGGATACAGTGAAAATCGCCAGTGTTCCTCCGACCAGAAGAATGCCGGTGGTGATCATCACCAGCCTGAAATAGGGAGTCCACTGCATGCGCAGGCGGCGATGCCTGGCCGTAAAACGGTTGACCAGCCGGGCATAGAGTTCCTTGTAAATGCCGAATCCCAGGCCGCCGCAGACAATCAGGGTCATGATGACCGCCTGCCCGGTGTGGCACAGGCGGATGCCCGGTTCCATCAAATTCATCGGGAACGTGGAAAAACCCGCGTTGCAGAAGGCGGAAACGGAATGGAAAAGGGAATGCCACCACAGCGGTTCCCCCATCAGGTTGATATCCCTTCCCTCCCAGGAAAAATAGAGCAGTACGGCTCCGCACAATTCGATAAGCAGAGTGCTGGCGATGATGGTGGTGATGAAGGAAACCACGGAACCCAGGTTCCCCTCGTCCAGCAGGTCCGTCAGCAGCACTCGGTCGCGCAGGGAAAAGCCCTGTCCGGCCACCATGGCCACAAAATAAGCGAAAGTCATGATGCCGAACCCCCCGATCTGGATCAGCGCCAGCACGAACATTTCCCCTAACGGCGTAAACACGTTGGCAAAGTCAACTACGTTCAGCCCCGTAACGCAAACGGCGCTGGTGCTGGTGAACAGGGCGTCCGTAAAGCCCAAGGTAATGCCGGGATAGGTGGAATTGGGGAGCAGAAGCAATCCGGTCCCGGCCAGAATGACTATTCCCAGGGAGGCGACGAACTGCATGGCCGGAGCCATCAGCGGCTTTCCGTGTTTCTGCTTGCGCAGCAGCCATTCGAAAATTCTGGTCAGGGACATCAATGTGGGAATGGCGATCAGGCCCGCCGTGATGACCAGACGGGACAGCTCCGTAAAACGCATGAAATTGTCTTCCTGCTGCTCCCGCGCGATCAGGGCGAAAATAAGCAGGCAGCTGACAATCTGGAAAACAAGCAGCCGCGGCCGCGGCCGGTTGATCTCTTTCCGGAAGTAGGAACCCAAGACGCCCGTCAAGTGCCCGAAAGTGGCCACGGCGGCAATCAGGCGCGCCCATTCGTGTTCCGCCCGGTCCAAAGGCCAGCCCAATTCCCAGATCACCGACCCCAGAAGGATGGCAATGCAGATGGCTGCAAGTTTGGTGAATCCCGAGCGCGTGGTTGTCATGGGTGAAATGCCTTGCGCGGAGTCTACCACCTGGACATGGAAAGAAAAGCTCTTAAGCCGTTTGCCGCTCCCCACCCGGGTTCCTTAGATTAATTTCGGGACCTATGCCGTGAATACGGCTGAGGGAAAAGACCGGCCTCTCGGGAAATTCCCGGCATGATCCGGAACGGTTCTGGAGAACTGGAATCCGTTCTTTTTGGGTAACTCACGGGCAGATAAATATCCGGGAGAAAAAAATCACCCTCGGCGGCGCATGGTCAGCAGGGCCGCCATCCCCAGGAGTCCCAGCAGGGCTGAAGACGGCTCGGGAACGGAAAGCGTTACGATTCCTGTGGAAGTGTCGTAATCCAGCACATTCCAGCCATGGGCGGCGTCCGCCATGGAAAAATCTTGCGCGGAGGAAAGCCCTTTCAGGCTTCCCCCTGAAATGTCCATGATCTTGAATGACATGGTATCTGCGGCACTCACAATTCCGCTGATGTCCAGCGTCAATCCGTTCAGCAAATTCAAGGTTCCGCCCGTCATGATGATGGCGGCCAGCCCTTCGCCTCCCTCTACCAGGTTCATGGATGAAAGTTCCACGGTAAAGTTTCCCGCCGTCAGACCGTCGCCCGTTCCGACCGTCATGGAATTGCCGGCCAGGATGCGGGAACCGTCGGACAAGGTGAGTATTCCTGCCAGATGCTGGTTGGCCCAGACAACCTGGTGGGCGATTTCCACCCGTGCCGCCGTTCCCCAGTTCAGCACCTCTCCTCCGGCCAGGCGGATGATGTTGGAAACATTGTAATGGTTCAGGTTCAGCGTGCCTCCAACGTTGACTGCTGCCGTTCCATTGCCCAGGGCACCCTTGTTCCCCAGTTGCAGCGCGCCTCCGTTAACCTGAGTGCCTCCTTTATACGTATTGGCGTGGGCCAGCACCAACGTGTTGTTCGTGGTCTTGGCCAGCGTCCCTTTTCCAGAAATTTCACCGTCCAGGGTAAGAACCTTCCCGGCGGTATTGGAAGATCCGCCGAAAGAGGATACGGTACCTTCCTCCAGAATAAAACGGTTGTTCCATGTATTGCCCGCATTTTCCCAGCCGGCAAGAACCGTGGCGCCCTGCAGGGTCACCGTTCCGGTTCCCCATCCGGACCCCGCTGTCTGGGAACCGGCTCCGTTCATCGTCATTTCGACACCGGGGCCGATGGACCAGCTGCCCGTGAAAGCGGGGGCGGTCGCGCTGAGATAGGTATTCACCTCCACCCGTGCCACGCCGGAAGGGCTTTCCACCAGCGTGGAATTGCAGATGGCGATGTCTCCGGTTCCCGTGATGAACGTGAGCTGGTGGTTGCCGGAGGAACCGCTTCCCCGGATGGACAGGGCGCTTCCTCCCGCAATGTCCCATTGCTGGGTGCCCTGAAGTTCCAGTACGGAGGCGATGGTCAGGTTTTTTCCGGCGGCGATGTCAATGCCGCCGCTCTCCAGGATCAAGTGGCCGTCCTGCATGGAGGGAGCGGAACTGCCATCAGCGGCTACCCCACGGATGGTGATGGTATTCAGGTATGTATCTTCAATCCTGATGCCGTAAAGCGTGGCGTTGATTCCGGCGGCTGAACTCACCATATTATCCTTGGCGGAGGAGGCTACGTCCCAGACGGCCACGCTGTCCGTCGGCAATTTGCCGTTCATCCAGGCATCCGTGGAGGAAAGGACGGCGTCGTAATTCCCGCTGCGGACCGTGCCCACGTCATAGCCGGCCAGTCTGGCCGCCTCATAGGCATACCGGGCTCCGATCGTAATCTGGGACTTTCCGTCGTAATGAACGCCCATGCTGTCGCCGGAGGTGATTTTGGCGAGGTCCCGTGTGGGAACCCAGCCCATCTGGTCGTTTGCCCGGGCCAGGGCCTCCTGCTGTTCACGGGTCGTTCCGGAGGAACCTTCATTGCCGTTGAATCCTCCGGTGACGTCTCCCGTTTCGGCATTGGTGACATTCGTTGTATTCCACTTGGCTTGTTCTCCCAGTATGGCTTGGTGCTCCGTCAACCGGGAGACATCCACCCCTGCCTGTGCCACATCCCTTTGCAAATTGTCCAGAAACGTTAACAAGGAATTGGTTGCATTATTGCTTTCGGCGGCTGTGTTGGATTCCCCCTGCAGGTACATCACGCCCATGATCTCCACCTTGTCGTAGTTATTGGCCAGGGCGTTTTCACAGGCCTTCCTGACGGTTTCCACGACCACATTGTAGGCGTTCGTACCCTTGTTCCAATAGGAATTGCCTCCTCCGTCCAGGGAGGCTTTCACGATCCCCATGTCCGCATTGCCGGAGGACGGTCCGCCCAGGGACCATCCCTTGCGCTCCATCACGGCAGCGAACCCATACTCCGGCCCCATGCAGTTGTAAGAACTGGCGGCCGTTCCGCATACCTGGGGAGCGACGGAGCCCCAGGAGGAAGAGGGTGGAGGATTGTAATCCACGGAATTGCCCGTATTTTTGTTGAAATTGTTGTGCCAGAATTTGGTACTTCCGTCGGACTTGTACTGCTCCAGCAGCTCTGCGGACGCCGGGGAACCCTTGACGGCTCCCAGGGAATTGGATTGCCCTGTCAGGATATATAATTGGAGCGTTTTGGCTTCCGCCGCGCTGATTAAAGCCGCCGCCAGACAGGCGTACAGCAGGCTGCGGCAAAAGGGAGTCGGTTTCATTGTTGTTGTAGTTAGAAGGGTAAAAATGAAATCCGTTGGCAGCGCAACACGGTCAGCGGCTTTCAGGGAGTGGAAAAGCCGTGGCCTATTTCCTCCGGCGGTGCAGGAACAATGCGCCAAGTCCCACAAGGCCCAGAGAGGCGGTTGCCGGTTCCGGGACATTAATGATGGCGGCCAGGTCGTCCTGGGTTGCCGCTCCCTCCCAGAAGCTGATGCCGGATATCGTTGCGGCAGACTGGTATCCGGGAAGAGTAGCCCAGGAGCCGAGGTACAGCGTGTTCAAAGTTCCGGATTGTTTTTGGCTGGGCCAGGATAAGGCTTGAGCAAAGCCGTTTTGTGTAATAAACAGCGTGTAGGCACCCTCCGCCTGGACGGAAAGAGTCAGGGAAAAAGGATTGTTGAAGTCAATGGCTGTTCCGCTTAATCCGCTTCCGGGGCGGCCTGTACTGCTGCCGTTGTTGGCAATGCCAATCTTGTCTCCATTTTCGTAACGCCCTATCAGGGAATTGCTATTGGCTTCTCCTATGGAAGCGCAAAAAAGGGAATCCTGATTGTTGAGGTCCGTTGCCTTTTGAAAATTGATGTTGACAGTGTACCCGCTGCCTCCGGCCGCACCGGAAAGTCCCAGAGAAGATACGTCCAGCATCGTTTTCGTATTATTCGCAGGGTCGGTGGTGAAAGTCCCGTCGTCGTTTCGGATGGCATTGGCAAGTGACAGGGAGATAGATTTGGAACCCAGGTCGGAAACTGCGGTTTCTCCCTGTCCGAAATGGGAAAATCCGGAAACAAGAGTAACGGCCGCTTGTGCGGCGGAAATTGTGGCGGCGCTGATGATCAGCATAGAGAGTGTTTTCTTCATTGGCATAATGCTAGTTCGAGTTAAAAACATTTGCAAATAACGCTCCTCTTCCTCTATCGGATTATAAATCCGGTTTCTTCCGAGTATGAATTAGACTTGATACAAGTCCGAGAAAGTTTGGAAAGAGGAGAAATTAAAAAAGACCAGGTGCAATTCAATGATCTTATTTTCAATAGATTAAAATATATAATATATTGATTGTTAATTTTTCTTATTGTTTGCGGATTTATAATCCGGAAGTACTTGTTTCATGAAGGGAGATAATTTAATGGAAAATGCGTTAATACATAATATTATTTGTTGAAATACAATGTACATTTTACAGAAATGAAGGAATTCGTCGGAAGGGAAGAAAAAGATCTTGGGTAGAAAAAACGGCACACTCCTTTTTGAAAACATCCTGAATCAAGCCGCACTTTAGGCTTTTCCTTTGCTGGCGGGAATGGCTTGATAAGACCGTGCTGGCTAAAAGAATCATTCCGTGTCTGGACGTGACGGACGGCAGGGTCGTCAAGGGAACCAATTTCGTCAATTTGAGGGATGCCGGGGACCCGGTGGAATGCGCCAGGGCGTACGACGCCCAGCAGGCGGACGAGCTCGTTTTTCTGGACATCACTGCTTCTTCCGACGGCCGCGCTACCATGGTGGACGTCGTGCGCCGCACGGCTGCATGCTGTTTCATGCCGCTGACGGTAGGCGGCGGTATCCGTTCCGTGGAGGACATGCGGGAAATGCTCTTGGCCGGGGCGGACAAGGTTTCCCTGAATACGGCGGCCATCAACCGTCCGGCTTTGATTAACGAAGGGGCGGCGGCATTCGGCAGCCAGTGCATCGTCGTCGCGATTGACGCCAAAAGGCAGGCACCCGGCAAGTGGGGCGTTTCTACCCACGGCGGCCGGAAATTCGTGGGACTGGATGCGGTGGAATGGGCCATGGAGGCGGAACGCCGCGGCGCCGGGGAAATACTGCTCACCAGCATGGATGCGGACGGCGCCAAAACCGGGTATGACATTGAACTGACCCGCGCCGTCAGCGAGGCGGTGCGCATTCCCGTGATCGCCAGCGGCGGAGCGGGCAATCTGGACCACATGGTGGAAGTGCTCATGGAGGGAAAGGCGGACGCCGTACTGGCGGCCTCCATCTTCCACTTCGGCGAGTATACGGTACCGGAAGCCAAAACCTACTTTGCCTCCAGGGGGATTCCGGTGCGACCCTTGGCGGAGTAGTGCGGATGTTCTTTTTTCTTGAGAGAAAATGGAATTCCGGTACGTAATGTACGCATGCGCCACCTTTTTTTTCCTCTGTGCTCAGTTATTGCGTTAGCGTCTGTTGTTCAAGCCCAGTCGCCGGACAGGCACCCCCTGTACGAACCCGCCCTGGTTTCCGCCGGAGCGGCGGGTGATGCGGGCAATTTGTTTGCCGGAGCCAAAGTCACCGCTTCCGGACATTACGGCAATGACCGTCCGGAACTGGCCGTGGACGGGCAGGCGAACAACGCCGGCAAATACTGGGGCTGTGAAGGTGTTCCCGTCTGGCTTCAGGTAGACATGGGGAAGCCCCGCACGCTTTCCGCCCTGCATGTCTGGCCGTATTGGGAGGGGGGTCGCATTTACAAGTACAAGATAGAAGGTTCGGAGGATGGCAAGAACTGGAAGATGCTGGCGGACCAGTCATCCAACAGCATTGCAGCCACTTCGGAGGGCGTACCCTTCAAATTCAATCCCCAGACGGTCCGGTACGTCAAAATCACCTTCTTGGGCAACAGCGCCGGCAATGACAAGGGAGGGCATTTGGTGGAAATCAAGGGTTACGGTCCTGATGCTGCTCTGAATCTGCAGGCCGCAGCGGTGAAGGACTATGACCGCATCCCTTACAGCGGCGCTCCCAGGCAGGAAATGCTTCAGGATGCCGTGCGCCTGTCCGGATGGAGGGGCGAACGTGCCGCCGGCCAAATTGCCGTTTGGTCTTCCCAGGTGCAGCCCCAGTTGTCCGCCTCCTGCGCCGGAGTAAAAAACGCTGCCGGGCAGGTTATTCCCGTCCGGACCACCATGATACGCTATACCAAGGGCGGCAACAGGATCATTTCTGATATTATCGGCAGTGAAAACGGCTGTGACCTGCAGGCGGGAGGCGTCCGGCCCGTCTGGGTGGAAGTCAATATCCCCCCGTCCGCCAAACCCGGCGTGTACAAGGGAAAAGTAGTGGTTTCCGCTGAAAGCGGCTCTCCAGTGAGCGTTCCCGTAACTCTGGAAGTGGCTCCGGAATTTCTGCCTGCTCCCTCCAACTGGCAGGTTCATCTGGACCTTTGGCAGCATCCGCAGGCTGTGGCCCGCTGGCATGATGTGGAGCCGTGGTCCCCGGAACATTTCGCGCTGATGAAGCCGGTGATGAAAAGGCTGGCGGACGCCGGGCAGAAGGCCATTACCTGTTCCCTCATTGATGAAGCCTGGAACGCCCAGACTTACGACTGGTTCCCCCCCATGATCGAATGGATCAAGGGCAGGAACGGAACCATGCGCTGGAACTATGCCAACTTTGACAAATGGGTTTCCTTCATGATCAACGAGGTGGGCATCAAGGGGCAGATATCCTGCTATACCATGATTCCGTGGAACATGAAAATCCGTTATCTGGATGAAGCTACCGGAAAATACAAGTTCCTGGACCTCAAACCGAACGATCCTTCCTACGAAGCCATCTGGGGACCTTTCCTCACGGATTTCCGCAAGCACGTCAAAAGCAAAGGCTGGCTGGACAAAACCTGCATCGGGCTGGATGAACGGCCGGACGCCATGGTGAAGGCGGCCAAGAACGTGCTGGACAAGTATGCTCCGGAATTCAAGATCGTCTCCGCCGTCAACCGCCCTACCGCCATGACCCGCGACGTGTATGACGTCTCTCCCGTGATCGACCATGCGGGCACAGTCACGGGCGATCTGCTGGCGCAGCGCAAGAAGGAAGGGAAAAAGACGACCTTCTACGTTTGCGTGTATCCCAAAAAGCCCAATACCTTCACTGTCTCTCCCCTCGCGGAGGCGGAATGGCTGCCCCTCTTTGCCGCCGCCAACCATCTGGACGGTTTTCTGAGGTGGGCCTACAATTCCTGGAACCGCAATCCGTTTGAGAAGACGGACTTCGGCAACTGGCCCGCGGGGGACTGCTACCTGGTTTATCCCGGCAATCTCAGTTCCCTGCGGTTTGAAAAACTCCGCGATGGGTTGGAAGAATTTGAAAAGGTCAATATCCTGCGCTCCCGCGCCGCAAAAAATCCGAAGGCGAAAGCCGCCGTGGCCCGCATGGATGAGGAGCTTTCCAAACTCTTCACCGTGGAAAAAAGCCGCGGCGATTCCCATGAGGACGACGTGCGCAAAGCCCGTGAAATCATCCGGAAGACGGCAGAAGCCACTAGGTGATTTCATAGATTCCGCATTTCTCCATCTTTATCTGATAAAACGCTTGTCTCTGTCTTTCCGGCTGCCGGAAACAACGGACAGGCTTTTTATTGTTCTATCACCGATGGAAAGAGGGCAATTCTGCAAATACTCTCCCTGTTTTCCTGATGATCCCGGGAAACCCGGTCACTATTGATCGTGATTGAACGCTTCTCGACAATGGCCCATTTCCAGATATAATAATCACGGTTTTGATGACGAGGACAGGATTCTGACCGGAATAGAACAATTTAGCATGAACGTCTTGCTCACAGGGGTATGCTTTTTATGTTCTTCGGCCGCCTTGTTAGAGGCGGCAGAAATCCCTGTTTTTTCTCTTTCTTTTTCAGAGCTTCCCTCTTTTCTTCAGTGGAACATACGGAAACAAGTTTCCAGACAGGGCGACCTTATTGAATCCTGGACGGGCTGGAATTCTGCATTAAAGAATTCGGAAGGCCCTCACGGAGGCCTTGTTTTTATGCAGGAAATCGATCTTGTGGGGGATGAGCGGAAAGAAAGAATCTTCTTGTATCAAAGCCCCGAAGTAGCCCGAACCCTTCCACGGCAGGATGAACATGTGAGGGTCATCTGCAATGCAGATGGTACCTGCCTTTATACAATTCCTTCCTTCTGCCTGCGCGGGAAGAAAATCGGCAATGTTTTCCGCGGTGAAGAAGCCTATTATTTTTGTCCTGACAGGCATGTTAACAGGTTTCGCTTTACCTATGGATGGAAGCAATGGGAACTAACGGAACAGTATGGCAGGGTATTGGAATGGAGTGGCTGTGAAGAGACTGATCCCAAAGATGGAACCCACTGGAAAAGCGGTGTGGAGCAGACGGAAAGCGTTTATGTAACTACGGGCGTCATTAAGGAAACATGCTCCCTTTCCCCAGGCAGACGCCGGGTCCCTCTTTCCCAGATAGCCGAAGGTGAAGATCCGTTTGAAACAATAGTAAAAGAAAAGGCAAAATCGCCTGCATCACCTGAACAGGAAAAATTGAAAGAAAACAAGCCTTCTGAAACAGTTTGGGTTGTTTCCCTATTTGAGCTTCTTACGCAGGATATTCCCCATTGGAAATGCTTTAGGGAAGTTTCTTTAAAAGAGGCGGAAAAAGAATGGAGGAAAGTTTCCGGTCCTGCCATTGAACAATCCCGGCAATGGAACCAGAAAGAAGCCGTGCGGGCCATGGATGCGCTTCTTCACGTAAAAAATCTCCGAGAAGTAAAAGCCTGTCCCTTATTTCCATCTCCGGCTGAAACTGTATTTGAAAGAAGTTCAATGAAGCCGGAAGGAGCTGTGGACCGGGAAGAGCCGTAAAAACAGGAATATTCTTTGTCTAGCGGGCTTGGTGGATGTCCATTTGCTGATAGGCCTTTCCCCAGCGGGACATGGAAGCCAGAATGGGATGCAGGCTGTAGCCCAGTTCCGTAAGTGTATATTCCACGCGCGGGGGGACTTCGGCATAAACCTTGCGGGTGAGCAGGCCATCTTCTTCCATGGCCCGCAGATTGGCTGTCAGGACTTTCTGTGTTACGGGACCGATGGATTTCCGGAGTTCTCCGAATCGTTTTGTTCCTTCCAGCAAATCCCGGATAATCAGGACTTTCCATCGGGAGGAAATCAGTTGGAGAGTCGTCTCGACGGGACATGGAGTCATTTTGCAAGTCATTGGTTTCAAATGATGGTTTCCTTTTGGTAACTAAAGCACAATTTTCTGCCTACTTTACAGATGGGATATTCAGGCCTACTGTAGGGAAGGTTTGCCGGACAGGCAAGCATGATAGGGAATAAATCACAAACACGGGAATAAAATGAAACGAATGGAAAAAATAGCCGGCGGTGAAAATTTCAGCGCGTCAAGTGTCGGCAAATTTAATGAATTGGGCGATTATGTTCTGGAACTTTCTCCGGAAGTGAAAATTCCGGGCAAGGTATTCGGAGGAGCTGCCCTGCATACAGGCGGGGGGGATTTTTCCTTCCAGCTTTTTCAGCCGGGCACGGAAACGGGATTCCTGCACACGCACAAGAATCATGAGGAACTCTACTTTTTCCTCAGCGGCAGGGGAGAATTCCAGGTGGACGGTACAGTTTTTCCCGTAGCTGAAGGTAGCGTTGTCCGCGTAGCGCCGCCGGGGAAGCGTTCCGTGCGCAATAATGGTTCGGAGCCGCTCGTGATGCTCTGTGTGCAGTATCGCGGAAATACGTTTACGAGCGAGGATGCGCTGGACGGCGACATTCTTGATGAACCTGTGAAGTGGCAATAGCAGACTGCGGCGCGGTGCTCCCGCCAGGCAAATCACGGAAAGAATGCCGTTTCGGATTGTCCCGGAGCGGCGTTCCTTTTGGCTGTCAGCCGTTGGGAGGAAAAATTGGCCGGGATTCATGGCGGTTTTAAACTCGGGCATGCTTTATGCGGCGCCTGGCAAACAAGGGAAGGGCGGGATCATGAAAGCATCATGCCCGGACAAGCCGTAAATCAATAAAAAACGCCCCTGGCGGAAGAACCGCGCAGGGGCGTTGAAATTCAGAAGCGATGACCCTTATTCCGCGTCCGCGGGTTTTTCAACGGGCATCGCGGCCATGTTCTGGTACAGGTTCCAGCGGCGCCAGACGTCCTTCTGGGCCTGTTCAAGGAGGTTTTCGAATTCTTCCTTGTTGGTCTTGGCCAGAAGCTTGAAGCGGTTTTCGCTGAGCAGGACGTCGCGGAGGTCGCCCTTCGGTCCCTTGCCTTCCACGATCAGCGGATTCTTGCCCTGGAGGGCCAGGTCCGGATTGTAGCGGTACAGGAGGATGCGGCCCGTGTCCACCCAGGCCTTCTGCTGCTGCAGGCCCTTGGCCATGTTGATGCCGTGGGAAATGCAGTGTGAGTAGGCGATGATCAGGGCGGGACCGTCGTAGGCTTCCGCTTCCACGAAGGCTTTCAGCGTATGTTCGTCCTTCGCGCCGAGGGCGACGGAGGCCACGTACACGTTGCCGTAGGTCATGGCCATCAGGCCCAGGTCCTTCTTCACGCTGTGCTTGCCGGTTGTGGCGAATTTGGCCACGGCTGCGCGCGGGGTGGATTTGGAGCACTGGCCGCCGGTGTTGGAATATACTTCCGTGTCCATGACCAGCACTTTCACATTCTTGCCGGTGGACAGGATGTGGTCCAGGCCGCCGTAACCGATGTCGTAGGCCCAGCCGTCGCCGCCGAGAATCCAGACGCTCTTGCGGACCAGTTTGTCCGCCAGGGTAAGGAGGCGCGCGCATTCCGGCTTGCCGGTGATTCTCTGCTTCAGTTCCGCGATGTTTTCACGCTGTTCGGCGATGTCGGCTTCGTCCTTCTGCGGATTGGCAAGGATCTTGTCCACCAGTTCCTGGCCGACGATGCCGGCGGCGTCATGAAGGAGCTCGATGGCGTGTTCCATCTGCTTGTCCAGGGAGACGCGGAAGCCAAGGCCGAATTCGGCGTTGTCTTCAAACAGGGAATTGGACCAGGCGGGGCCGCGTCCTTCGGCGTCGTGGGACCACGGGGTGGTGGGCAGGTTGCCGCCGTAAATGGAGGAGCAGCCCGTGGCGTTGGCGACCACCAGGCGGTTGCCGAAGAGCTGGGAAAGCATCTTCACGTACGGGGTTTCGCCGCAGCCGGCGCAGGCGCCGGAGAATTCGAACAGCGGGCGCAGCACCTGCATGGAGCGGATGTTGTCCGTCTTCACCTTGGTGCGGTCCACGTCCGGCAGGCTCATGAAGAAGTCCCAGTTGGCTTCCTCCTTGTCGTGGATCTTCTCGTTGGGAACCATCGTCAGGGCCTTGTGGGTCGGGTCCGTCTTGCTCTTGGCCGGGCAGACATCGGAGCAGAGCGTGCAGCCCGTGCAGTCGTCCGGGGAGACCTGGATGACGAATTTTTCGCCCTTCCAGTCCGGATGCTTGGCATCCAGGCATTCAAAGCCTTCAGGAGCGCCGGACAGGGCGTCCGGGGAGAAGAACTTGCTGCGGATGGCGGCGTGCGGGCAGACGGCCGTGCACTTGCCGCACTGGATGCAGAGGGTGGGGTCCCATTCCGGCAGGTCCAGGGCGAGGTTGCGTTTTTCGTACTGGGAGGTGCCGTTCGGGAAGGTGCCGTCCACGGGCATCTGGCTGACGGGGATGCTGTCCCCTTCACCGCACATCATTTTGCCCAGTACGTCCTGGACGTATTCCGGAGCGTTTGCGGACATGACCGCCGGGATGACGTGGCCGTTGACGGTCTTGCCGGTGGTGTCCACCTGGTGCAGGTTGTCCAGCGTGGCGTCCACGGCGGCGATATTCTTGTCCACCACTTCCTGCCCCTTCTTGGCGTAGGTCTTGGCAATGGCCTTCTTGATGTAGCCGATGGCCTCATCTGCGGGAATCACGCCGGCCAGCTTGAAGAAGCAGGTCTGCATGATCATGTTGATGCGGCCGCCCATGCCCGTCTTGCGGGCCACGGAGAATGCGTCGATCGTGTAAAGCTTGATATTCTTGTCCAGGATCTGCTGCTGCATGCGGGCGGGCAGCGTGTCCCACACCTTGTCCGCCGGATGCGGGCTGTTCATCAGGAAGGTGGCGTCGTTGGCGGCGTTCTTCAGGAAATCGAACAGGTTCAGCAGGGAGGGCTGGTGCAGGGCCAGGAAATTCGCCTTGGTGATCAGGTACGTGGACTTGATCGGGCGCGGGCCGAAACGCAGGTGGGAGATGGTGGAGGAACCGGACTTCTTGGAGTCGTACACAAAGTAGCCCTGAACATACAGGTCCGTGTGCTGGCCGATGATCTTGATGGCGTCCTTGTTGGCGCCTACGGTACCGTCGGAACCGAGGCCGAAGAACATGGCGCGCGTCACGTCGTCCGCTTCCGTGGAGTAGTCTTCGTCGTAGGGAAGGCTGGTGCCCAGCACGTCGTCGTTGATGCCGATCGTGAAGTGGTTCTTGGGCTTGTCCTGGGCCAGGTTGTCATAAACTCCCTTGACCATGGCAGGGGTGAATTCCTTGGAGGACAGGCCGTAGCGTCCGCCGACCACCGTGGGCATGCCGTTGGTGAAGGCAAGGTCTCCGCTGGCCTGGGCGTCAAAGAGGGCCTGGATAACGTCCTGGTGAAGCGGTTCGCCCTGGGCGCCGGGTTCCTTCGTGCGGTCCAGCACGGCGATCTTTTTAACCGTGGAGGGAAGGGCCTTGATGAGCTCCGCGGCGGGGAAGGGGCGGAACAGGCGCACTTTCAGCACGCCTACCTTGGCGTTTTCACGGGCGATCATGGCTTCCACCGTTTCTTCCACGGCTTCGGCGCCGGAACCCATCAGGATGATGACGTTTTCAGCGTCCGGCGCGCCGGTGTAGTCCACCAGGTGGTAGGAGCGGCCCGTCAGGGACGCGAATTTGTCCATGGCCTTCTGCACAATGGCGGGGGTGGCGGCATAGAACGTGTTGACCGTTTCACGGCCCTGGAAATAAACGTCCGGATTCTGGGCGGTACCGCGCAGTACCGGGGCGTCCGGCGTCAGGGCGCGTTCGCGGAAGGAATCCAGCCATTCCGTCTTCACCATGGCGTTCAGCGTATCGTCGGAAATATCGGCGATCTTGCCGATTTCATGGGACGTGCGGAACCCGTCGAAGAAGTTCATGAAGGGAATGCGGGATTCCAGCGTGGCGGCATGGGAAATGGCGGCAAAGTCCGCGGCTTCCTGCGTGGAGGAACCGCAAAGCATGGCCCAGCCGCAGGAGCGGGCGCTCATCACGTCGCTGTGGTCGCCAAAAATGGAAAGGGCCTGGTAGGCCAGGGACCGGGCCGCCACATGGAACACGGCCGGAGTCAGTTCCCCGGCAATCTTGAACATGTTCGGAATCATCAGCAGGAGGCCCTGGGATGCCGTGAAGGTCGTCGCCAGGGAACCGGTCTGGAGGGCGCCGTGAACGGTGCCTGCGGCGCCGCCTTCACTTTGCATTTCCACGACGGAGGGAACGGTCCCCCACAGGTTCTTCCGGTTGACGGCCGCCCAGCTTTCGGCGGATTCACCCATCGGAGAAGACGGGGTAATGGGGTAAATGGCAATGACTTCAGAAAAACGATAGGCTACAGAGGCTACGGCTTCGTTAGCGTCAATCGTGCTGTAAGTTACGGTTTTTTGATCACTCATAAGTCTGCACGGATAGTATAATTGATAAATAAGGTGCGTCTTAACGGGGCTGGTTATAACATGTCCGGCTGCAAAGGTAAAAGCAATTATGCGTATGTGCCCCCCTGCCGTTCATTTTTTATAATAAGACCAGATACGAACCAGAGAAAAAAATGCCGCTTGCGGCGTATGATATTGGTTTTCTTAGAGAAAGCTTGTCTTTTTAAAAAGAAGGCAGGACGTTAAAAATGCAATTTCAGAATATTTGCCTGAACTTCCTCGGCTGTGGAAAAAGCGGCTCTTCTCTCCGCCGCAGGCCAGTCGCGGAGCATGGAATCCTCCCCGTGGGATGCCTGGGGTAAACGGCATTTCATGCAGGGCGGGCCGCCAAAAATGGATTCTGCCTGACAATCCGCTAGCCAAAACGGAGTCAAGCCTTTAAAATCCCCGCACTATGTCCGAACAACAGCAGGCACATCCCAATACGACGGAATCCGAACTCATTGCCGTGCGCCGCGACAAGCTCGCCAAAATCCGCGAGCTGGGAATCGACCCCTACGGTGCAAGATTTGACGCGACCACCACGCCCGCCGAGTTGAAGGCCGACTTCCAGGAAGACAGGCAGGTGGCCGTGGCCGGGCGCCTGCTGGCCATTCGGGACATGGGCAAATCCCAGTTCTTCGTCATTGGGGACGTGCGCGGCAAAATCCAGGGCTTCCTGCACCGGAATGAAGTGGACGAAACCACCTGGAACCTGTGGAAGCTGCTGGACCGCGGGGACTGGGTCGGCATTACGGGAACCACGTTCCTGACGCGTACCGGGGAGCCTACCGTCAAGGTCTCCGGCCTGGTCATCCTTTCCAAGAGCCTCCGCCCCCTGCCGGACAAATGGCACGGCCTGGCGGACAAGGAAGTTACCTACCGCAAGCGCCATCTGGACCTCATTTCCAATGAGGAAAGCGCCTCCCTGTTTGTCACCCGCTCCCTGATGATCGCGGAAATCCGCCGTTTCCTTCAGGACCGCGGCTATCTGGAAGTGGAAACCCCCATGCTCCAGGACGTGGCGGGGGGCGCCGCCGCCAAGCCGTTTGAAACGTACCATAACGCGCTGGACATGCCGCTCACGCTGCGCATTGCCCCGGAACTCTTCCTCAAGCGCCTGATGGTGGGCGGATTCACCAAGATTTTTGAACTCAACCGCAGTTTCCGTAACGAGGGCATCGACCGCCGCCACAATCCGGAATTCACGATGCTGGAAGCCTACTGCGCCTGCGGAGACTTTGAAACCATGGCGGACATGGTGGAAGAGCTCATCTGCCATCTGGCGGAAACGTTCTGCGGCGGCCTCCAGATTGACCACAAGGATGCGGAAGGCAACGTGCTTTATACCATTGACCTCACGCGCCCGTGGAAGCGTGCCGACTACCAGGACCTGATCCGCGGCGTGGCCGGCCGGGACTGGTTTGACATCACGCCGGAAGAACGCCGCGCCCGCTGTGCGGAACTGGGTGTGGAAATCAGCCCGGACATGAAGGACGTGGACGTTTCCCAGCAGGTATATGAAAAGCTGGTGGAGGAAAAAACGATGAACCCCTGCTTCGTCACCCACGTTGCCAAGGACCTGGTGCCCCTGGCCAAGCTCAACAGGGAAAACCCGGACGTGGTGGATGTGTACGAGCTGGTGATCAACGGCCAGGAAATCTCCCCCGGCTATTCCGAACTCAATGACCCGGACGTCCAGAAGGAACGCCTGGAACACCAGGCCGCCGGGGAAACCCAGCGCGTGGACTACGACTTCATTGAAACGCTGGAATACGGCATGCCCTCGGCGGGCGGCATCGGCATCGGCATTGACCGGGTCATCATGATGCTGACAGGCGCGTCTTCCATTCGCGACGTCCTGCTCTTCCCCCAGTTGAAGCGGAAGGACAGTTAATTTTACCGCATGCCGCATGGCCCGACGCACTCCCGATACCCTGGACTGCGCTTCCGCTCAATGGATCGGCAAACGCCGCGAGCAGGAAGACGTGGTCAAAAGCCTTTCCGTTGACGGCGGAATGCTGGGAATCGTGTGCGACGGCATGGGCGGCCATCTCCGCGGCGCCTGCGCCTCCTGCGTGGTGGCGGATGCATTTGCCTCCGCGTTTGCGGAAAGCGGCCAGCAGGAAATCCCCGCCCGCCTGGCGGAAGCACTGCACGCGGGCAATGAGGCGCTGGCCGCTACCCAAAAGGAACCTGAAGAATCCGGAACCACCCTACTGGCCGCATTCATCCGGGACCGCTGCCTGTGGTGGATCAGTGTGGGGGATTCCCCCCTTTACTTGTGGAGCGGCACGGACGGGTCCTGCATGGACCGCCTCAATGAAGACCATTCCATGAGACCGATTGCGGACTGCCTTTACCGGAAGGGGGAAATGTCCCTCCAGCGGGCCCTGCGGCAGCGTTGCGTGCTCCGCTCCGCCGTGATGGGCGGCCCCGTGGAGCTGGTGGACATCAGCGCGATGCCCCTGCTGCTCCATCCCGGGGATGCCGTTCTGGCCTGTTCGGACGGCTTGCAGGTCTGGTCCGAACTGTTGAGGGAGCCTTCATTCTTGGCCCTTAAGGCGGCGCGGGAGCGTTCCAGCCGGCATCTGGTGGAAACCGTCATGGAGCAGGTAAAGGACATGCTGGAACCCCAGCAGGACAATGCTTCCGTCTGGGCCGCCGTGGTTAGGAAGTCTTGAAAACCTTCCTCTACAGCCGTTAAAACGGATTCAGCGTGAACCACAGGGCGGGCGCCACCTTCCCGTTGCGTCCCTTGGCAATCAACTCCGCCAGTTTGGCGCTCCACATGTCGATCGTCTTCCGGTGGTTGCCGTACATCGTGTAATCCCTGGCGCTTCCGAAAACGGTCGGTTCGTCCGAACGGTAGTCGCCAAACACGGCCAGGCGCTCCCCGGTGCGTGCATCCGTCACACGGCCCGACATCGCCATGTCCCCTTTGGAGATCAGCCCCAGGCCGTAGGAAACCCCCGGAATGAAAAAGGAGGATCCCAGGGACAGGAGATTGACGCCCACCAGGGTGCGGTTGATGCTGACAAAGGCTGTCTCCAGTACCAGGTCAGCTTTTTGACGGCTGTCCGCCAGGGCGATGGGAAGTCCCGGCTGTGCGGCCAGATCTTCCCGGAGTTTTCGGTCAAACTCTCCCGCCAGTTTCATGGCCTGGGCCTTGAACTCTTCCGGATGCCAGTGCCGGTTCGCTCCCGGCGTCAGGTAGTCGATGGTCGTTGGAGCGATGTAAAGCCGCTTGTAATGCTTCTCTTTTCCCTGGACTTTCGGGTTCACCCAAAGTCCTTCAAAGGGGGCGTTCCACGGTTGCAGGGTCTCGGGGGCAAACTCTGTCTTCGGTATTTTGGCAAGCAGATGTTCCGTGCATGAGCAGAACAGGCCGGCCAGGGCGGCGCAGGCGAATGCCAGCGGGAAAAAGGATTTCATCAGGGTTTTCATGAGGACGGAATTTGTGTGAAGACTAGCAAAGCTCGGGAAAATCGGCAAGGGAATCCCTCTGGTGAAGAAAAATGCTGCGGACTGTGCGGAAACGGCACGGTTCGCGCTCCGGAAACCGGGAATATGAGAATTCGGGTTGAAATCACGAAAAAACGGACTAATGATACAATCCTGTGAGAACTATCCTTTGCTCTTTATTGCTGGCTTCCTCCGTTGCCGTTGCTGCCCCTGTTTCCATTGGAGTGGCTCCTTCCGGCGTCGTTGTACGGTTTGATATGCAAAACTCCCCCGGCTTTATTTTTGTAAGCGAGCCTTTTCCCGGTGTGGAAGTAGGGTTGATCCTGACTCCCTCCGGGGAAAAGGTACAGCTGGCCGCCGGCAGGGAGGACGGACGCCTTGTTTGTACGGATTCCACAGGAAAGGACTTGGGCAAGGTAATGATGATCCCCGTTTATTCCATGGGGGTTGTCCTGCCGCCGCAATACGGATGCGCCGTGGCTGCCCGGGAAGCGCCTGCCCCGGAAGCGCAATGGATTCATGTCAAGGGAACCTTGCCCGTGCAAGTGCTGGACGGAGAGGAACAAATGGAGCCTGTCGCGCTTGAAATGAAAAAGGGGGCAACTGCTTCCGCGGGCCATGTGGCGCTCACGGTGGAAAACGCTGTTGTCAAGGACGGTTCCGTCACGTTGAACTTGAAATTATCCCGGAAAAACAGGGACGTTCCGGTAGATAGAATTCTCTTTCAGAAAATGGATGGGGCCGCGCTTGAAGCGGAGGGCAATCCGAAACAAGTCCACATGGCAAATGAGAACTATACGGTTGAATACGAATATGTCATCCCTTCTACGGATGCGGAACTTAAAGTGGTGCTCTTCAAAAAGACGGGCAGGGAAGTACAGGTGCCTCTTGACCTGAAAGTGGGTCTCGGAGGCCCCGCCAGGTAGGGAAGGCCGTTCCGGCGTCCGGGGCCGGGAAATTCTCAATTGTCATTTCCCCGGTGCAGGGGTAGAATGCTTTCCACACGAAATGACTGCCTGGATAGTTCTCTACATTGCGGCCTCCTATCTGGTGGGAGCGGTTCCGTTCGGCTACCTTGCCGGCAGGTGCAGGGGGCTTGATCTCAGAAAGGAAGGGTCTTGCAACATTGGCGCTACCAACGCATGGCGCGTGTTGGGCTGGCGGTGGGGCGCACCGGTATTTGCCCTGGACTTTCTGAAAGGGTTCATTCCCGTATTCGGCGCATTGCACTGGCTGCCGTTTCTGACCGGGGACAGTGCCGGATGGGACTTCAACACGGCGGTGGTCCTGGTATGTTTTGCCGTGGTGCTGGGCCATACGTACACCTGTTTTCTCGGATTCAAGGGGGGAAAGGGCGTGGCGACAACGGCGGGCGTTCTCTTTGCCCTCAATCCGGCAGTGGCCTGTACGGCTTTGGCTACATGGCTGGTGCTCGTAGGAATATCCGGCATCGTCTCCCTGGCCAGCATTCTGGCGGCGGTTGCGATGATCGTGGCGGGATGGTGGATGTATCCGCTCGCCGAGGGAGGAAGCATCTCGTCCCAGGTTCTCTATATTGCCTTCTTTACGTTGATCGGCCTGCTGGTCATTTTCAAACACCGTTCCAACATGGCAAGACTGTTCAACGGAACGGAACACTCCTTCTACTCCAAAAAGTCCAAGTAAGATGATAAATCGGTTACATAAAATAGCGGTGATCGGCGCCGGTTCCTGGGGCACGGCTTTGTCCATGGTGCTGGCAACCAGAGAATGCGAGGTTGTGCTGTGGACTCCCGTGGAGGCCCAGGCCAGGGAACTGGCGGAAACGAGGCGCAACCCTGTTCTATCTGAAACCGCCGCTCCCCTGGCTCCCAACATTCATCCCACTTGTGATCTGAACCTGGTGAAAGATGCGGAACTGATCGTGGTGGTGGTGCCTTCCGTAGCCATGCGTTCCGTAGCGCAGCAGCTGCGTGATCTGCCCGTGCGGCCGGATGCCGTCATTGTCTCCTGCACCAAGGGCATTGAACAGGGCACCCATAAAAGGATGACGGAAATTCTCCAGGAATATCTCCCTTCAAACCCCATCGGCGTGCTTTCCGGTCCCAACCATGCGGAGGACATTTGTCTGGGCCTTCCCTCCGCGTCCTTGATTGGTTTTGAGGATCCGCAATATGCGGACTGGGTGCAGCAAATATTTGCCTCCAAGACCTTCCGGGTTTATTCCGCTACGGATATCATCGGAATGCAGCTCGGAGGAACCATCAAAAACGTTTTTGCCATTGGCGCCGGATTGTGCGAGGGGCTGAACCTGGGGGATAACGCCCAGGCCGCCCTGCTGACCCGCGGTCTGGCTGAAATGACGCGCATCGGCGTAGCCAGCGGTGGCCGGAGGGAAACTTTCATGGGTCTTTCAGGCGTGGGTGATCTCATTGTCACCTGCTATTCGCGCCATTCCCGCAACCAGACGGTGGGGCGCAGGCTGGCGGAAGGAAAAAGCCTCCAGGAAATCCTGGATACCCTGGGCATGGTGGCGGAAGGGGTGCCCAACACGCTCTCCGTATATGAAATCGCCCGGAAGCTGAAAGTGCGCACGCCCCTGATAGATGCGGTTTATGCTGTGCTTTATGAATCCAAGGCGCCGATGGAGGTCCTTACGGAACTAATGACGCGGGACCCCAGACCGGAAATGGATGCGGACGATCATTGATCGGGGCTGTGGTGGGGGTGAGCCGGCACAGGCTTGCTATGGAGCAGCAAAAAATTTCGTTCGCGAACCGGAACGGCCAGGGTGTCACGATGGCGGCCTTCATCAATTTTCCCGACGGGTTTGATGCCTCCCTGCAAGATCCCGCCGTCATCGTCGCCCATCCCGGCGGCGGCGTCAAGGAACAGACGGCAGGACTGTACGCCCGGAAATTGGCGGAACAGGGTTTTTGTCACCATTGCCTCTGATGCCTCCTACCAGGGTGAAAGCACGGGTGAACCGCGGCATCTGGAAAATCCTTGCGTCAGGACCGAAGACATCAGCGCGGTGATTGATTATTTGACTATGCTTCCCTATGTGGACAACGGCAGGATAGGAGCCATGGGCATTTGCGCCGGAGGCGGCTATGCGGCCAATGCGCAATCAATGACCGCTGCATCAAGGCGCTGGAAACGGTAAGCGCCGTCAATATAGGCGCCATGCTGCGGAATGGCTGGGAAGGGAAAGGCAGTTCAAGGGACGCCTTTCCGTTGCTGGAGGCCGGCTCCCAGGCCAGAACGACGGAGGCGAACGGTTCCGCCCAGGTGATATTCCCCCTTGCTCCGCTGAAGGAGGAAGACGCCTTCAGCGAAGAACTGCGCGAGGCATGGGAATATTACCGGACTCCCCGCTGCGCGTGCTCCACGGCTCCAAGCATTGCCGCGTCAAGAAGTCTGACCCAGCTCGTTACCTACGATGCGTTCAACATGGCGGACGTATTTCTGACGCAGCCCCTGCAGATTGTGGCGGGCAGCGCAGCCGGGAGCAAATGGATGAGCGATGACCTGCATGCCCGCGCGGCAAGCGGGGACAAAAATTACCATGTCGTGGAAGGCGCCGACCACATGTCGTTATATGATGTGCCGGAATATGTGGATGAAACCCCCTCCGTTCTGGCCTCCTTTTTCAAAAATCATCTTTAATTGTGGCCGGAAGCCTTTCTCTTCCTTTTGCGGCATGCCTTGCCGTGAACCTGTGCCGGAAACGGGGGAGGAACGGGCTGCCGCCCCCGGCTTTTCCCTTTCCAGGGGAGCCAGGTACAGGGGACGGATGTTTTTTTGTTTTTTTGAGTTGCTTTTCCTCGACAAATTATACTATATAAACAATCAGTATGAAACGTGCCATCATCTCCGCTCTTTTCGCCGCCGGAGCCCTTGGGGTTGCCAGTGCGGACATCCAGGCTCCGCCCGCTTCCGAATACACTCCCACCCGCAAGCTGGGCCGCGCCCTTGCCAACATCATTTACTCCGTTGAAGAAATCCCGCTGGGGATCATCAACTGGACGAGCCGCGAAGGCGACTACGCCGGATTCTCTGTCGGCATTGTGGATGGCACCGCCACCATGTTTGAACGCATGGGCTACGGCATCTATGAACTTGTCACTTTCTGGGCGCCTACCTACAAGTGCACCTACAGGCCTCCCTATCAGGGCCGTTGCGGCATGAGCGGCCTCAAGGAATACAATCCCAATGGCGGCCTGAGCGAATTCCCTGCGGAACTCAGCTTCCAGAGCTACTATAACTACTCCCGCCAGCAGCGCGACTAAGCCGGGAAGCTGGTTGATCAATTTCAAAAGGGTTGCCTGTACATGCGGGCAGCCCTTTTTTATGGCAGCCTTGTCCCTGCCGGGCGGAGAACCCTTTTTGTTCCGGAAAGGAAAGTTGCGCTCTCCCTTGAGGGAATGAAAAACAAGCCCGGGAGAAACGCTATTCCGGAAACAGCAACGACTTTTGGAGAAAAGAAAACAGGGCCGGTAGCGTTTTACATCACGTGACGGCCGTCACGGTTGACGGAAGACAGGGAAAGAAGTACCTTTTCACAACGGAAAGGCTTCCATACCATGAATAACACAGTTGCTTTCATCGGCCTGGGCGCGGCAGCCTGCATCACGGCGCCTGCATTTGCCCAGGATACCCATACTTCCCTGACCAAGCAAAGCGTGGCCTGCATGCAGGAAATCACCGCCGCAATGGACAAGGTGACGGATGAGCCCGGAGCTGCCGCCGCGGTGGAAACCGTCAAGAAAGTGCATGAAAAGCTGGTGGACCTGGGAAAACGGCAGTTGGAGCTGCCCGGCGCCACTCCCCAGGAACAGGCCCAGATTGCGGCACAGATGGTGGAAATACAGAAAGTTTCCGGAGAACTGGTGAAATCCCTTGCCCGTCTCAAAAAGGAAAACCTGCTTACTCCGGACTTGCAGAAAGCCTTGATGAATTTGCAGTCCGTTCAGACGGAACTGGCGCAGGCTTCCAAAGACAAGGCTGCCCAGGCGGAGCCGTTCCCGAAGGATGCGGAAGGCAATACGCATGAAACCCTGCTGGAAAAAACCGTGGAAGAAGCAAAGAAGCTGGATAAAGCGCTGGCGAACGTGAAAGATGCGGAAACCAGCGCCGCTGCCGAGGAGCAGGTCAAGCACTACCGGGCTGCGTTGCTGGACATTGCCAAAAAGCAGGCCGCCCTGCCGCCCCTGACCAGAAACCAGCAGGCCAAGCTGATGGGAACGCAGCAGCAGCTTGTGGAAATGATGCAGCCCATCATCAAACACATGGCGGCTGTCATGCTTTCTCCCAATGCCACGCAGAACCTGAAGGATTCCATGAAATCCCTCTCCGAACTGCCCAGGGAAGTTCAGAAAATTCGGGAAGAAGCGGCCAAGTAGCCATTTTTGGAAAATGCCTCCTTTTGGGCTGGTCAAAGATAATAATTGTTCTAAAGTGGCAGTCCTGAGGAATGCGACCGACTTTTAGTGAAACAGATCTCAATGAACGTCCCTTTCTGGTTTTCTGGGAGGTGACGCGCGCTTGCGCCCTTGCGTGCAAACATTGCAGGGCCGTAGCCCAGCCGCGTCCGCATCCTGAGGAACTGAACCATGAAGAAGCCTTGCGGCTCATTGACCGGCTGGCGAAACTCCGGCCGCCCATGCTCGTGCTGACGGGAGGGGACCCCATCATGAGGCCTGATATTCTGGAACTGATCCGCGCGGCGGCGGACAAGGGGCTACATGTGGCCTTGAGCCCTGCCGCCACGGCCAGGCTAGTGCACGCGGATTTTCATGCGTTGAAAGAAGCGGGGGTGCAAAGCATGTCCCTGAGCCTGGACGGCGCCCATGGAGCCACGCATGACGCTTTCCGGGGCGTGCCGAACACGTATGAACGGACCCTTCGCGCGGCGGAAATGGCCAAGGAGGCGGGCATGCACCTCCAGATCAACACCACCATTACCAGGAGCACGCTGGGTGAGTTCGACGACTTTGTAGAGCTGATGAAAAAAATGCAGCCGGGCATGTGGAGCGTCTTCCTGCTTGTTCCTACGGGCCGGGCGGCAATGGATGAAATGCCCGCCGCGGAGCAGGTGGAAGCCGTCTGGAAAAAACTCAGCGAGGTCAGCCGGGAAGTCTCCTTCGGCGTCAAGACCACGGAAGGGCACCATTACCGCCGGGTGGCCCTTCAGGAGGCACGTGCTCAGGGAGCCACGCCGGCGCGGCGCGCCATTCCCACGCGCGACGGAAAGGGCATCATGTTCATCTCCCACACCGGTGACATCCAGCCCTCCGGCTTCCTCCCCATTACGGCGGGCAATGTCCGCACGGACGATGTGGGCGAAGTGTACCGCACGCACCCTCTCTTTCTCAAGCTCCGGGACGACAACGCGCTGCTGGGCAAATGCGGCCGCTGCGAATACCGCACCATTTGCGGCGGCTCCCGCTCCCGGGCATACGCCGTGTACGGAGACATGATGGCAGAAGACAACCTCTGCCCCTATCAACCCAGGCTTTCACAACACCATGATTAACATCACCAGACTTTGGACAGGGGCGGAACAGCCCGCGGACCATTTGAGATACGGCCAGGGCCACGGGCACGGCCGTTCCGCCGGGGGAGCCGTGGAATCCTGCGCTCCCGCCTCTTCCCGCGTCCGCAAGCCCATTGTAGTATGGAACATCACCCGTACCTGCAACCTCAAATGCGTTCATTGCTATGCGGACGCGTCCGCCCGGAAATTTGACGGAGAGCTGGACTGGGACCAATGCTGTACCGTCATTGACGATCTGGCGGACTACAAGGTAAACGCCCTCCTGTTCTCCGGCGGCGAGCCCCTGGTGCATCCCCGTTTCATGGACCTGCTGGAACGGGCCACGGGAAAAGGGATGAAAGTCACCATCTCCACGAACGGCACCCGCATCACGCCGGAATCCGCCGCGCGGTTCAAGGAACTGGGTGTGGCGTATGTAGGCATCTCTCTGGACGGCATCGGCGCCGTTCATGACCAATTCCGGGGGGTGGAAGGCTCCTTTGACCAGGCGGTGCGCGGGTTCAAGCTGTGCAGCGACGTGGGCCAGAAAACGGGCCTGCGCCTGACTCTGACCCGCAACAACGTGCAATGCATGGAGCAGATTCTGGACTTCATTGACGCCAACGACATTCAGCGCGTCTGCTTCTACCATCTGGTGCCTACCGGCCGCGGCGTGGAAGTGCAAACGCTTACCCGGGAGGAAGCCCGCCATGCCATGGACACCCTCATTGCCCGTGTGGAAGAATGGAAGGCGAAAGGCAAAAACCGGGAAGTGCTTACCGTTACCCAGCCTGCGGACGGCATTTATCTGCTGCTGCGCCAGCTCCGGGAAGGTTCCCCTCTGGCGGAGGAAACGTTGAAACTGCTTCAATGGAACGGCGGCGGAGCGAACAGTTCCGGCCGCGGCATTGCCAACATCGACACGCAGGGCATGGTGCATCCGGATCAGTTCTGGCAGTCCGTGACGCTCGGCAACGTGAAAAACAACCTGTTCTCCGACTTGTGGGACGCCAAGGCGGGAGCCGCGGCGGAAATGCTGCCCGAATTGCGCGGGTCCGACGACCCGCTGGAACGGCAGAAAAAAATAGAAGGCCGTTGTGGCCGTTGCGTCCACTTTGCCCTGTGCGGCGGCGGATTCCGCACGCGAGCCGCCTTTGCCAACGGGCACTGGTACGGTTCCGACCCCGGCTGTTATCTGACGGAAGAAGAAATCTCCACTCCGCTTCCGGAAATCAAATAATCCTATTGGTTCCGGTAGGGGCGGAGCGGCATATGCTCCTGCCCCCTGAAACCATGGGCGGAAAACAATCTTTCACCGCAGAAAACGTTCTACATGGAAGAAAATATTCCGTTGTGAAAAGGAAATGGCCTTGAAGGCATGGAAACCCGGGAATTCTCCGGTTGACAGTTGCGTAGTGTAAAGCCTCCGGAACGGGCAGATCCGTTCCAGTCCCAATTTTCGGCAAAAAGACAGCTTTCGGAAGTGCTTTAGATAATAAGTAAAAGTGGCTTTGCGGCTCTGTTTTCCGGAAATCCGGTGTTCCTCCCTGATGAATGGAACACTTCTCTCCACTCCGGCGGAGAAGGCGCCGGCGGAACAATTCACCGTAGAAATTTCTTCTCAATAAATGCACGGACCCAATGTCCGGCGAAGGAGGGAAACTCCAGTAAAAACACTCCGCGGGACGTCCCTGAGCAATCGCAATATTTTGTTCCCCGGCCCATTTGAAACCACCGCATTCCCGTCCTGTTTTTCCCTGCTTTACAAGGATGGGAGCATCGCATAGCATCCCTGCATCATGAGTCAGGAATTGAGACCGGAAACCCTGTGCGTGCAGGCGGGCTGGACGCCGAAAAAAGGCGAACCCCGCGTGCTTCCCATTTACCAGAGTACGACATTCAAATATGAAACCAGCGAACAGATGGCCAAGCTGTTTGACCTGGAGGAACCTGGTTTCTTCTACACGCGACTGCAAAACCCCACCAACGAGGCGGTAGCCAGGAAAATAGCTGACCTGGAAGGCGGCGTGGCCGCCATTCTCACTTCCTCCGGCCAGGCAGCCTCCTTCTTTGCCGTCTTCAACATCTGCGAGGCCGGTGACCACATCGTCAGTGCCGCTTCCATTTATGGGGGAACGTACAATCTCTTCGCCGTTACGTTCCGGAAAATGGGCATAGAAGTCACCTTTGTGGACCAGGACGCCCCGGCGGAAGAAATTGCCAAAGCGATCCGCCCCAACACGAAAGCCCTGTTTGCGGAAACCGTCTCCAACCCGACGCTCTGCGTACTGGACATCCATAAATTTGCGGACATCGCCCATGCCCACGGCGTGCCCCTCATCGTGGACAATACGTTCACCACGCCCATCAACTGCCGCCCCTTTGAATGGGGAGCGGACATTGTCACCCATTCCACCACCAAATACATGGACGGCCATGCCGCCGCCGTGGGCGGCGCCATCGTGGACAGCGGCAACTTTGACTGGGAAGCCCACAGGGACAAATTCCCCGGGTTGACGGAACCGGATCCGTCCTATCACGGTCTTTCCTACAGTAAAAGCTTCGGCAAGGGCGCTTACATCACCAAGGCAACCGTCCAGCTCATGCGCGACCTGGGTTCCATCCAGTCTCCGCAAAACGCCTTTCTGCTCAACCTGGGATTGGAAACCCTGCATTTGCGTGTCCCCCGCCATTGTGAGAACGCGCAGAAAGTAGCCGAATTCCTGCAGGAACAGGAAGACGTGGCCTGGATCAACTACCCCGGTCTGCCTTCCAACAAGTACCATGATCTGGCCCAAAAGCAGTTCCGCGGCGGCCAGTCCTGCGGGGTGGTGACATTCGGCATCAAGGGAGGCCGTGAACGGGCCATCAAATTCATGGACAGCCTGAAACTGGCCGCCATTGTCACCCATGTGGCGGACTCCCGCACCTGCGTGCTCCATCCCGCCAGCCACACGCACCGGCAGTTGACGGACGAACAGTTGATGGAAGCAGGAGTCAGGCCGGATCTCATCCGCTTCTCCGTAGGGACGGAAGCGGTGGAAGACATTATTGCCGACCTCAGCCAGGCTCTGGAAGCCATCCGTTAAATCTGTCTTACCTTCCTGTACATGCAGCCGTTCCGTGGAAATGTCCGGAACGGCTGTTTTTCATCTGTGATGGATGAAGCGGACGGGATGGCGGAGGAACGTTAAACGGTACACCTGAAAAAATAGCCGGTACATCCATCCCCGCTGCAAGAAACGGACCTATGGCAACGAAGGCCGGTCACCTCTTGTAAAATCTTGCAGAAAGTCATGAAGGGGCAATAATTTCATCTTCTCTTTGTTGGAAAGTTTGTTTTTACGTAAAAAACGGATTTTAATGACGTTGTGCAGAGAAAGACAGAAACGGAGTTTCCCCGGAAATGGCTCGTCTTTTCAGTTTCAACAGGATGTGATTGATTTCAGAAAAGGAGGAAATTTCAACTTCTTTTCTTCGTAATTGTAAATTGACATACCGTAATAAATTTATTACAGTGTGGTACTTATGAAAAGTAGATATTGTGCTGTATTAATGAGTTGTACCAGTGTGGTGGCTGCAAATGCCGCTACCATCATTGCCGAACTGCCTGAATCCGTCAATCTGTCGCAAACTGCGACGATGGCGCCGCAAACAGGAGAGCAACTGCTGAATAAGGTAAAAAACAGCGGGATTGGCGTCTATGCGGGAGGCAACAACAACAGTCTGGCCAATTGGCCCCAGAACGGGGAGGGAACCTGGATCAACAATGATAATATCGGCTCCATCATCCTTTGTGGCAGAAGCGGAGTGGCGGGCGATTCCTTTGCCATGGTGTTGGGCGGACCCCAACAGGGAGACCTTGTTTCCTCCATCGTCTTTTCCTGTGATACGCCTACCTCCGTCATCACCAGCTACACCATGGTTCTGGCGGTTTATGATTCTTCCGGAACGCTTGTCCAGAACCTTTCCACCGTGCAAGGCTTTACCTTTGATTCCACGTCAAGAACCACGTCCGTTTCCTTGAACATGGCGGATTCTCCACTGACGTGGGGTGAAGGGTACAAGCTGGTTGCCGGGGTACGCGGCGGTGCGGGTAGCGCTACCTCTCCCTACACGCTCACCAACATTCAGGTAACCTATGAAGTTGTTCCGGAACCGGCCACCGTCTCTCTGGGCCTGCTTGGTCTGGGAGCATTGGTTATCCGGCGTCATCGGGGCCGGTGAGCAGCAAGCGTGCCCATCGGGAGAAACTTGTTCGAAAGCCGTCCCTTTTTCCTCTCCCTGTCCGGGAGAGGCTATCCTTTGGAACGGAACGTGACCTTCTAAAGGCCGCGCGTTTTCCGGGATGAGGTCATTCCCGGAGGGAACGTTCAAAGGTCCGGTACTGGACGGCTTCATACAAGTGGTGATCCTGGATTTCCGCGCTGTCCGCCAGATCTGCTATGGTGCGGGCCACTTTCAGAATACGGTCGTACGCCCGTGCGGAAAGGGCCAGTTCCTCTACCGCGCGCAGCAGGATGGCCTGCCCCTCCGGCCGCAGGCGGCAATGCTTGTGCAGGGCTTTTCCGGAAAGGGCGGCATTGCTGCGGATCACGGTGCCTGCATATCTTTTCTGCTGGCGTTCCCGCGCGGCCACGACACGTTCCCGGATGCTGGCGGAGCATTCGCCGGAAGGAGCCGCCGCCAGCATGGCGGGATCTACGGCGGGAACCTCCATCAAAAGATCAAACCGGTCGAGAAGGGGACCTGAAATCTTCTGGCGGTAACGCGCTATTTGGGCCGGGGAGCAGATGCAGGTTCTTCGCCGGTCGCCCAAATAGCCGCAGGGGCATGGATTCATGGCTGCCGCCAGCATGAAACGACACGGAAAAGTCATGGTCCCGGAGGCACGGGAAATGATTGCGTGGCCGGACTCCAGAGGCTGCCGCAGCGTTTCCAGCGTCGCACGACGGAACTCCGGCAACTCGTCCAGGAACAGCACGCCGTTATGGGCGAGAGACACCTCTCCGGGCGTGATATTGTTGCCCCCTCCCATCAGGCCTGCGTCGGAAATAGTGTGGTGCGGGGCACGGAATGGCCGCTGCGTCACCAAGCCGTTTCCGCGTTTCAGCAGGCCGCACACGGAATGGACCTTGCTGGTTTCCAGGGCTTCTTCCCGGTTCAGAGGCGGCAGAATGGTCGGGAGCCTTTGAGCCAGCATGGACTTGCCGGACCCCGGAGAACCGCTGAGCAGGATATTGTGGGCGCCCGCCGCCGCAATCTCCATGGCGCGGCGCGCGTAAGCCTGCCCCTTGATCTCGTCGAAATCGACATTCGCTTCGGAAATATCCCCGGCCTTTTGCGGTGCCGTAAAAGGCGCAGGCAGTGCGGCGGACGTCAGCAATTCCCAGGCTTCCTGCAAGGTGGAAACGGGAAAAATCTCCACGCCGTGAACGGGTGCGGCCTCATGCGCATTGGCGTGAGGTAGCATGATGCGTTTCCTGCCCATGCGCCGCGCTTCGATCACCTGCGGCAGGATGCCCTGTACGGGGCGCACGGTTCCGTCCAGGGCCAACTCCCCGATGATGCACCAGAGAGAAGCGTCAACAAGCTTCTCCGCCGCTCCGGCAATCATTCCCAGGGCAATGGGAAGATCGAAACCGGGGCCCTGTTTCTTCAAATCCGCGGGAGCCAGATTCACCACGAAAATCCCCTGCTGGAACGGCAGCCCGCTGTTCTGAATGGCCGTGTCCACGCGCTGCCCGCTCTCCTTGACGGCCGTATCCGGCAAACCCACGATAAAGGTGCGTTTTTCCGCCATGGGGCGGAAATCCACTTCCACCTCCACTTCTACGCCTTCCACGCCCAGGACGGTGGAGGAATATAACCGCGTCATCATGCCCGTATCCTAGGCGGAAACGGGGAAAAATAAAGAAAAATGGAATTAAATATGGGAAACTCCAATATAATCTTCAGCGCCGGGAGGCACGCTTGAGGATTTCCCTCTCCTTCTCCGTCAGGCTGGACAGGCCGGAACGGGAAATCTTGTCCATTACTTCATTCACTTCTGCTTCCGTAGGGTAGGGCTCCCTTTCGGAAGAAGGGAAAGGTCGCGGAGCGGGTCGGCGGCTGTAGGAAACGGGTCGGGGAGAAGACAGCTTCTCCTTCAGCAGGATCAGCAGCGTTAAAATAAACCCGGCCAGCATGCCGCCCAGGTGGCCGGCTTCGCCGCCCGCATTATTCCACTGGAAAATCACCACGGCACAGGCAATACCCAGCACGACCAGCGCAAACTGGCGTACGCTCAGGTTCACGGGGGGGAACAGAAGCTGGACCCGTGCATGGGGGAAAAGCACGGCGCAGGCGGCCATGATGCCGTAAATGGAGCCGGAAGCGCCCACCATCGGGATAAAGCGCCATTCCGGGTCAAAAAAGCCCATATAACCCAGCAGGGAGGAAAACAAAGCCGCAGCCACGCCGCAGAACAGGTAATACAGCAGGAAGCGCAAATGCCCGAAACGTTCTTCCACCACGGGGCCGAAAAACCACAGGGCGATCATGTTGAACAGGATATGGCCCAGATTGGCGTGCAGAAACTGATAGGTGAACAGGCGCCACAATTCCCCCTCGTGAAAACACATATACTCGCTGTAGGCCCCATACAGCTGCACCAGGTCCAGGCGCCCCGGCGGGTAAATATCCCGCGGAACCTCTACCTGGAAAAAGAACCCGAGGAAAAAAATGACCACATTGAGCAGGATCAGCCAGTGCACGACAACGGCGCCGCGCTGGTCGAACAGGCGCTCCTTCACCGTATTTCCCCAATTTTCCTGCTCTGCTCGCATATAAGACCGCATGTAAACGTGTTCAGGGCGCTTTGACAAGGAAAATGCATGTCCCGTTCAAGGTAGGCCGGAAAGAGGGAATACTACTTCCACAGAGCGGCGGGGAGCAGGTCCGGAGGCAGTACCGCTCCGTGAACCAGGTGTTCCGCCAGTTGCGCCGCAGTCCAGGGGGATGTCGTAACACCCTTGCTTCCCAGCCCGGAAAAGACGAACTGCCTTTCCAAACCGGGAATGGGTCCGGCTACGGGCTGGCTGCGCCGGATGATGGGACGAACAGCGGCACGGGCGCGGATAACGTTCATTTCCCCGGAATAGCGTTTAACCATGTCCAGCATCAGTTCCTGGACGGCTGGCGCTTCCGGAACGCCCGGGGCATCCCAGGCCCAGGCGTACGTGGCGCCGAACCGCCAGAAAAATCCGTTGTGAACCAGCCAGTGCCCGAAATGCAGAATGCCGGCGTGCCATTCCAGATCCTTCAGCTCCAGATCCAGAATCGTTCCCTTGGATGGCCTGCCCTTCAGGGGGGCCATGTCCGGATGCATTCCGGCCTCCCAGCCAGTGCACCACACAATATGTGAAAAAGAGTCCCCGCACCAGTGAAAAAAGCCGTCTGCACCCGGCTGAATATCGCCGGGAGCCACCTCCGCTTCTACAAACCGGCCCTCTTCCGAGAAAAAGCGGCGCATGGCATTCACCATCGTCTCCACATGCAGGACGCCGGAACCGCGTGTGTAGGCCGCCTGTCCTTTGCCCTCCCAGTGCTCCGGCCACGGAAACAGGGGACCGGCGTAAGAGCAGGACTCCGGGGCCGTCTGGCGTTCCTGCCATATCTCAAGTTGATCCTCCGTTTCCAGCTCCCGGAAAATGGGAGTCTTCTGCCACCATGAACCTCCCAGTTCCCGTTCCGTTTCCGGGTAAAAAGAGGAAAGGGCAGAAAAACACTCCTCCTGCCGCCACCCGGGCCGGAAGGCGCGGCCTGTCAGCGGATTCACCAGTCCGGCGGCTACGCGGGATGCCGTTTCCGCAATGGGACGGTCGGCAATCGTAAAATCCGCTCCGCGCCGTTTCAGCTCCCATGCCAGGCAACTGCCGGCAATACCTTGGCCGATGATAAGAACTTTCATGACTTGTTGTGAAAAGGGACCGGACATAAGCCGGAATAAATGGAAAAGAAAGGCGGTAGTACTCCATTCCCTTCCTGGAAGGGAAAAGGTCCGCAGGTGCATGAAGCGCCTGCGAACGGTAAAAGGAGCATTTACAGGGCCGCCACGACGGCGTTCCCCATCTCCGCGGTATTCACGCGGATTTCCCCGGCGGCGCCCGTAGCCAGGTCTCCCGTGCGGTAGCCCTGGTCAATCACGCTGCGGACGGCGGAATCAATCGCGTCCGCCGCCTTCTTTTCTCCGAGGGAATAGCGGAGAAGCATGGACAGGGAAAGAATCTGGGCGATCGGATTGGCAATGCCCTTGCCGGCAATATCCGGAGCGGAGCCGCCGGAAGGCTCATACAGGCCGAAAAACAGCCCGTTATCCTTGGCGCCCTGGCAAAGGCTTGCGCTGGGCAGCATCCCCAGGGAGCCGCAAATCATGGCCATCTCGTCGGAAAGAATATCACCGAACAGATTCTCCGTGACCAGCACGTCGAACTGGCGGGGATTGCGCACCAGTTGCATGGCGGCATTGTCCACGTACATATGAAGCAGCTCCACGTCCGGGTAGTCCCTGGCAACCTCCGTCATCGTTTCACGCCACAGGAGGGAATTGGTCAGGACATTCGCCTTGTCCACGCTGGTGACGCGCTTGCGGCGGCCGCGGGCTGCCTCGAAAGCCACTTTGGCAATGCGCACCATCTCGCTCTTGTGGTAGCGCATCGTATCCACGACGACTTCGTCGTCCCCTTCCTCTTCGCGGAAACGGGGCTGGCCGAAATAAAGGCCCCCCGTCAATTCCCGCACGCACAAAATGTCAAAGCCGCCTTCAATCAGCTCGTTCTTGATAGGAGAAGCATGCGTCAGGGCGGGGAGGCAAACGCCGGGACGCAAATTGGCATATAGGCCGAAATGCTTTCTCAGCGGCAGCAGGGCGCCGCGTTCCGGCTGTTCATTGGCGGGCAGGTGTTCCCACTTGGGACCGCCCACGGAGCCGAACAAAACGGCATCCGCCTCTTCACAGGCGCGGATGGTCTCCTCGGGAAGGGCCTTGCCGCAATGGTCGATGCCCGCGCCGCCCACGAAAGCCTCCTTGCGGCTCACGGTAAATCCAAACTTGGCGCTCACCGCGTCCAGAACCTTCAGGGCCTCCGCCATAACCTCGGGCCCGATGCCGTCGCCGGCCAGAACAGCAATATGATGGTGATGTTCACTCATGTCGCTGACAGACTGAGCGTTCTCCCCCCAAAGGTCAAGAAGCACCGTTGCCATGCCTGCGGTGCGGAGTCCTTTTTGCGTCAAAAAACGTGCAGGAACAAAAAAGTACTTGCCAAACGTCTGAGTCTCCGCTAAAAACCCCTCCGCGTTCTATGGAACGCAAACTCCCCTGTAGCTCAGCGGTAGAGCGGGTGACTGTTAATCACTAGGTCGTTGGTTCGAGCCCAACCGGGGGAGCCACTAATAAGAGCCTCATTCCGAAAGGATTGAGGCTCTTTTCTTTTATCTGTATCAGCCTTCTTCCATATCTGTTCGCTACCCTGAAAAGCGCCTAAAACGGCACAAAAAGGAATATATTTTTCTGACTATTTTCTGACAATAGATACCATTTCTATTCAGTAGTCTGGTAGCAGATAAAAAACATCACCGTAGAGTTACCCCTGCGATGATGTTGATGTGATTCCCTGAAATCAGTGGTCAGGGAAATATTTCTGACTAAGGGCATAGGTGAGGTCTCCCCAGTAGGAATCATCCCCACGTACACTTCGTGCCGTTAATATGATTTTCTTGTGACTGACTTTCAGCACGGCATGTTCTACTTGCCCAGGAGAGACCAACTTCTTGAGGTCACGTTTTGATAAAGGGCTGTCAAGAAGAAGGCTGCCCTGCTTACGGAGTATCCTACCAGAATTCTTTCCTCTTAAAAGTGGAAGAGAATCAAGAAGGATGACTTTCAATCGGACGGATGAAAGGGAATCCATATGCAGATTCTGCATTTCTACATAAGCGTAAGGGGCATCTCCTATTAGTCCGGAACATTCAATTGAGAGAATGCAGGCAATAACAGGAGGACATTGTTGTGAATGATATAATATACTCATAGCAAGTATATATGGCATTTCTGAGATGTCTTTTTCAGGCTGCGGAAACGATGAAATAACGCTGTTGACAGCGTCATCTATATGTGACGGCTTCATTATCCGCCGTCATGTTCTCATGACTCCATTCTATGCACTCCGCCATCAGGTGAGGCGGCTGGATGAAGAACTCTGCGGCAATGGCGGGAAGTATCCGACCGGAGATGTTCTGTTTTCAGGTGAGGGGAAACGAATCGTTCTGGGAAAACCCATCGCGGAAGGCGGGGAGGGTTCCGTCTTCACTGCCCATGCAGCATCGGAAATACCACTCGTTGCCAAGCTCTATCATCCAACGCAACGGATGCGTTGGCGTGAGCAGAAGCTTAGGCTGATGTGTTCCCGCCCCATTCGTTCCCCGTGCGTGGCGTGGCCGCGCGAGATTCTGTACGACGAACTGCGGCGCTTTGTCGGCGTGCTGATGCCCCGGGTGGACGGTGTTCCGCTCGGGGCGTTTGCGTTTCATGCGGAGCTGCTGAAGAAACAGTACCCTTCATGGAACCGTTACGATCTGACCAGGCTATGTCTGAACTTGTCGGCATCCGTCCATACTCTGCACCGATACGGTGTCGTTCTGGGTGATCTGCATCCCGGCAATGTGATGGTTTCTTCTGATGGCTCAGCTTGTTGGGTAGACGTCGATAGTTTCCAAATCGAAGACTATCCCTGTTCCGTCGGTACGGAGCGTTTCCGGGCTCCGGAGCTCCACGGCAACTTCGGAGACTTCCTCCGTACCCGAAGCCACGATGCCTACGCCTTGTCCGTCCTGCTCTTCATGACGCTGACGCTCGGCCTGTCTCCCTTTGCCCGGCAAGGGGGAGAAGGAGACATGCGGGAAGCCGCCGGAAAGGGCATACTGCCATATCCGTTTGCTTCGTACAGACCGCCAGCGGGATTCTACCCGCCCGATACCCCCGGACGCTATGTCTGGTCGTATCTCCCCCGCAAGCTCCGCGATGCTCTCGGTCACAATCTTACCTGTGTCCAGCGTCGCGATTTGCGTCCACGCGCCATGCCGGAGTATCTGACGCGTTGTTTGCAGCAATACCTCAGGGATATGGAACCGGGAGGAAGAAGGGATCATCCCATGTACCGGGATCTTCTGCACGACCAGCCCTGCCCACCCCGAAGTCTGCTGGTACAGATGACACCCAACATCTGTACGGACTGCGGGATTCTCTTCCGGGAGGCTCCTGACGATGTCGCACGGCGTTTACGGCAATCTCATGCCAAATCTTTATGCAGGCTCTGCATACGGCGTCGTAGCGCATTGAATCAGGTCTCCCGAAATACAACCACCAACCATTAACTCGAATCATTATGTCCCTATCATCGACACAACCAAACAAACAGGAACAGCTCGCCGCCATGCGCGAGTTCAGCAACAACACCAACGCCCGGCTTCCCGTTCTCTTTCTGCTGGATGCCAGCAGCAGTATGAACGGTATTGTCCGGGGCGACCATCAACAAGTCCTCCGTCAGGAGCACTCCGACGGAATCGATTGGAATATCGTCACGGGAGACAATCTCGTTACCCGGATGGACGAGCTCAATACCGGGCTTCAGCGGTTCGTCAGCGACATTCTGGCCGATCCTCTGGCAAAACTGGCCGCCGATGTAGCGGTGATCACATTCGCCCGGACGGTAGCAACAGTAAAGGAGTTCGGTCCGATCCGGGAATCTGACACAGTCCTGAAGATCTCCACGTCACAGGAGAATGAAACGCTCCTTGGTGAAGCCGTCGAATTGGCTCTAGCTGAACTCGACAGCCGCAAGCGTACCTATCGGAAACACGGAGTGGAATACTACCAGCCCTGGCTCGTCGTGATGACGGACGGGGTTCCGACCAGCGCCCGACACCGGGAGCTGGAGGGACGATTGAAGGAACTGACGGCTGCCCGCAAGCTCAGTGTGTTCGTTTTCGGTATCGGCCGTGCCGATCTGTTGGAGCTTTGCAGCATCAGCCCGGGGCGCCCGCCCATGCAGGTCAATGAGCAGAAGTTCCCGGAACTGTTCGCATGGCTGAGCCGTAGCGTCCGCATGGTCAGCATGTCCGTACCGGGCGACGGGGTGTCTCTAACTCCTCTCCCGGAGGATGTGTGGCAGGTGTAGGACTGGCAACATCAGGAAGTCTCTCTCATGGGGGGCTTTCTTTTAGATAGCCCACAACATGAATGGTGTTATCTCCACTATTTCAAGTTTATGCGTTTTCCTAAAATAGCGGCTGTAGTTATTTCGAGAAATGTTCCCATGGGAGCGACGCCTTTTGATGAAAGTCGTCGGATGATGTGAGCTTTGAGCTTTGCATGCATGCCGGTTTTGCTATGCTCCATTGGGCTTGTTGTTCCAGAATGACTGCCGTTATTCGGGTTGCAATATGGATTGATCGAAAAGAAGACAAGGTATGACCCATCTGCCGACAGAAGACGAAACCCCGGTTCCCGGAGAGCTGTTATTGTATACTTCTCCGGATGGCAACATCCGTCTGGATCTTCGCATCCATGATGAGACATTGTGGATGACCCAGCAGATGATGGCCGAACTGTTCCAGACATCCGTGCAAAACATCATCATGCATGTGAAGAATATCTACGAAGAGACTGAGCTTGAAAGGGAAGGAACTTGTAAGGATTTCTTACAAGTTCGTCAGGAGGGTATGCGTCAGGTTAGACGTTCCATCACGTTTTACAACCTCGATATGATCATTTCCGTCGGTTACCGGGTGAATAGCATACGGGGCACTCAATTTCGCATATGGGCGACCCAGAGCCTGAAGGAATACATGATCAAGGGGGTTGCCATTGATGACGAACGTTTGAAGAACCCGCCGATTCCCGGAACGACACCGTTGACGGCCCACTTTGATGAATTGCTCGAGCGTATTCGGGACATTCGTGCCAGCGAACGGGCATGTACCTGCGCATCAAGGATGTTTTTGCCATGGCGGCTGACTATGTGCCGTCCGGAAAGGAAACGACGGAGTTTTTCAGCTCAATTCAGAACAAACTGTACTATGCCATTACCGGACACAGTGCTGCGGAATTGATGATGATGCGGGCAGACGCATCAGCGCCCAACATGGGGTTGACCAGCTGGGCCGGAGACCGAATCCATGTCAGCGATGTTACGGTCGCAAAGGAGGAAGAAATCAGCGATTTCAATCGTTTGACCTCCCTGTGCCTGGACTTTGTCGAGGATCAGGCAAAAAAACGCCGTGAGATATTCCTGCATGAATGGGAAGACGAGCTTAACGAACTGCTTCGTCTCATGGGAAGGCGTGTACTAAAAGGCAAGGGAAACCGGTCAATGAAACAGGCTCGGGAACATGTCCGGGAACAATACCGCTTCTATGAAGAACACCGCAGGTTATTGGCCGAACACCAGGCGGAACAGGACTATGTGAAAGAACTGGAGCAGGATATCAAAAAGCTGGAGAACAGGAAGGGTCGCAAGTAATTTTCAATTCCAGGCTGTTAAAAACTTTTGGAAGCATGACGAATCTTTCGCCAAAGGTAATTGTTGGCATCCTGCTCCCATCCTTTAAGCCCTTTTGTAGGCCGGTTGACAAGGCCAGAAAGTTCATTTGCAAAGTTGCCTATCCAACCGACTTCGTTGGCAGGAACAAGTGTTTTGATGCGATCAAATGAGTTGAAATAATCTCCTGCCTTTTCACGGTAATTCTGCTCCATTTCAGCGATCCGGTCATAGTCCTTATCCAGCGCCTTCCCTTCTTGTTCCAGTTGTCGGATTTCGTCTCCCTCAGACCATTCTCGTAATTCCTGACGGGTCTTGAATGAAGAAATTATGTTGTCCACCTTCTCGAAAAAAAGTTTCTTCTTATCAATTTGCTCTGCTGCTTGTTGAATGATTTTCTGTTTAGATTGTCCTATCTCGCCGAGAATAGCATCTATTTTATACTTTTCACGAGCCTGCCATTCTTCCGTTACAATCGGTTGAGCATAATAGTTTTTTCCTATTTCATAGGCGTAATCTCTGATTTCCTTCTCTGATGTCTTTAGGTAATCACTGACAGAGTCCTCCAGTTTATTTAGATTGGTGCGTTCCATGAGCAATTTCCGCTTTTCATGTGATGCGATTTCTTGCACAAACTCTTTTTCCCGGATGGAGGTAGAAGGGTAAAGTTCCTGCCATTGGGCTGTTTTTGCAATCATGTCATTCAGGCTGTTGGCGACATGTTGCCATGAGTCCCGACAAGATTTCAGTAGAACGGAGTCATACCATACGGGAGAATAATATTTTCGCTGGCTATCGACGATCACTTCTTCCATGATACACGGAGGAAACTTCAATTGGTCAATATATTGCTTTCTTGTCGCAACCTCTTGTCGAATAAACTCTTTGAATTTCTTATCGTCTTGCGATGCCTTATTGATTTGGCCTCTAAACCTTTTTTCTTGTTCCTCCCATTGGAAATAATCCAGCACCTTGGGTAATATTGCTGAAGCGTCCTTGCTTAATGGAGGAATACCCATGACAGGGCTTTTTATTTTCTGGACAGAAGAATCTGATGTTCCTTGATCAATTTCAGGCGTGGAAAGTGGAGTAGATGGTATGCCGTTACCTCCTGTTGTTTCTGACACAAGTTGATCAGGAGGCTCAACCTTATCGGCGGATAATCGGTTTACCGTCCATATTCCGAGTATGATGATAACCACCAGTAAACCGAGGGAAGCAACGATCAGAGTATTTTTCCGTGAATTTCCTTTGTGTAGCTTTTCTGGTTTCCCCTGTTGCAGCCATTCCTTCCACTGTCCGGCTGTCTGGCAACGCTCTTCAGGCCTGAGCCGCAGGTTCCGGTCAATGGATGCCAACAGTTCCCGGGGCCATGGCTGGGAAAGAGCCACGCCCGAGAGCGGGGCGACATCATCCCGCATCAGCCTCCTGTCGGCCGATTCAACAGAAATTCCCGAGATCAACTCGTACCAGGTTGCGGCCAACGCATAGAAATCCGTCCATGGGCCGATTGCTCCTTTCCCGGTGATTTGTTCCGGGGAGGCATAGGCATACGAGAACTCTCCCTGAGTAATCGTACAGGTCACTTCCGGCTTGTTGAGCGCCGCCCCGAAGTCGATCAGCACAGGCACCCCCCGTTCATCAAAGAGGATGTTGCCGGGCTTGATGTCGCGATGATAAATCCCCTTGCCATGCAGATAGTCCAGCCCATCCAGCAGGAGCAGAAGCCACTCGGCGGCTTGCTTCGGGGTGATCGTGCTCTTCCCGGAAACGGCTTCGTCCATGCGTTCCCGCAGCGAACCGCCCTCCAGCCACGGCATCACATAGAAGATGCTGCCATGGGACTCGAAGACGTCGTAGACCCGGACGATGCGTTCATGGTTCAGGGAAGCCAGCGTTTGCGCTTCCTTGCGGAGTGAATCCATAGCCGTCCGGTAAGCCTGCCGGGACGTATGAGGCAACGGGATGATCTCTCCCGTATCCGAATCCCGGCTGCACAATCCCAGAGGAAAGCATTCCTTGAGAACAATGTTGCGCCTGAGCTGGCTGTCCCAGGCAATGTAGGTGATGCCGAAGCCTCCCTGGGCCAGCGCCTTGAGCAACTTGTAATTGCCCAGCAGAGATCCCGGAGGCAATGCGAAGCCGGAGGCGTCCATACAATCAGGCAAGCGGGGGATTGCCGAGCCTCGGCACTTCGTCGGCCAGGAACTCCTTCAGGGTCTTGCCCTGGGAGAAGGCTTTTTTCTCAAGGACCTTGCGGGTATCCGGATCGAGCTTCAGGGTAATCAGCGTCTCCTCTTCCACCTGCACCCGGCTCGGGAGAGTCAGCGGGAGCTGCTTGATGAGTTCCCGGATGATGTGTTCCTTGGCGGCGGGAATGGGCTTTTTCGCCATCCAGTTGCGGACGGTCGCTTCCGTCACGAAACATCGTTCGGCAAGCCATGCGTAGTCGAAGTTGTTGGCCTTGAGCCACAGCTTGACATTCATTTTCAGCTCATCCTGATTCGCTCCCGCCATGTTTCGGAATGTAGCACTATCGCTCAGGAATGGCAATACGGTTATATAACATCCCTATTTTTGAGATTAAAATGAGATTTTCAGGTTGACTAAAATCGTAAAAAGGAGATATACAGGCAATGTAAACGAGATGCTGGCAATGAAAAGTATCATCCAGTTCACCTGTCCCCGATGCGGAGGCCATCAACTGATGCTCATCGAACGGGCCATGCACCGTTATGTCGTCCAGAGTCTGGAGGCCGACCGGCAGGGCGGGCTGGCTGTCGGACACAAGGTTCTGGTGGACGATTTATGCGGAGAGCCGCTGGGGTACCGCTGCGCGGACTGCCGTCATCCGGATTGCCATGGGAATGATTCATCGGAAGGGTTTCAATGGCATTCCCTGAAGGAGGTGCAAAGCGCCGGAGTCATCGCCTGGCCGGACGGGATGGAAACGGTAGAGCACCGGTGCATGGTTTGTTTCCCCGACGGGAAGATGACGCCTGTGATCGTCGAGGTCGTTCATCCCGGTACTCTCACCGAGAAGGAACGCCGCACCGTTCTGGAACGGGAGCAGGCAGTGCATGGCATCCTGATCAGCCAGTCGGATTCCGGGATTCGAACGTTGGCCTGCCGCAACTGGAAGCGGGTCAAAAAGCATGTTCTGCAACCATCTTCTTCCATTCTGGAGTAAGCCGGATTTTGTGGCTCCGGTTCAACAGCTACATAAACGAAAGGAAACAACATGAAGAAATACATTACAGGCGGCATTGCTGCACTTATTACGTTGACGGCTATTTCCATGATGACTGGTCAGTCACAGGCCTCCCATCAGCAATCTGTGGGGGACGCCATTTGCCATCAGCAGAATCAGGGAGTGATCGTTTGCCCGGGGTGCCAGGGCAAAGGCAATATCGGAGGGCAGAAATGCCAGCGCTGTAAGGGCCGTGGCATTCTCAAATCGAACGGTATGCCCCTCTGATGATTAAGATACTCCATAAGTAAATCTCAGTATGAATGCGAAAATATATCGAATCTGTCAGGCTGTCGTTCTTGTATTGATTTCCACATTACTTCTTCCTTCTTGTGGAAAGTCCAAGAAAGAAAAGGCCCTGGAAGAAATCGCACAGATTGACCGGGAAGTGACAGAACTGAATGTACGTATTGCCCAGTACAACAGACAACAGGATGAAGTCATTGTTTCCGGCATTATCAATACACTTGCCGGTCAGTATGGATCCACTTTAGGTGATATAGCGACAGGATCAGGACTGAACCAGGAAGTTCAGATTTTGCTGGACCGAAGGAATCAGCTTCTTCAGAGGAAACAGCAACTGATCTTTTCTGACTATGAGATTTTGAAGCATCAAACAGAGATGTTACGAAAGTAATCGTAACCACCAATCCCGGACCTTTAATGCCAGAGTCCTTCTCACCATCAGAAAAATTCGAATATTAATGTCGCCGAGAAGAGAGCATATGAACATTCAAAACATATGAGAAAATACATTACAAGTATCATTGCCACACTTATTGCTTTGTCATGCTTTCATGGACAATTGTTGGCAACCGAAAATAAACAACAAGGACAAGTTTTGATCGAAAATATTGAATTGGATCACTTGTTAAGTTTTGAATGCGGAGAGGGTAATGTGGAAAAAGTAGAAAATCTTATTCATTTAAAAGCCAACGTAAACGTCAAAGATCAACACGGCATGACTCCGCTTATGCAGAGCGCCATAAAAGGACATGACAAAATAGTTCAGACATTGATTTTGGCAGGAGCTGATATCAATGCTGAAGATGAACTTGGGATGACCACTCTTATGTGGGCTTCATTTCAAGGATACGACAAGGTAGTTCAGATATTGATTTTAGCGGGAGCCGATCTTAACACCAAGAACAGGCAAGGCAACGATGCTCTCACATTGGCTCTCCTGAAAGGCCACAATAAAGTAGTTCGAAGTTTGATCCTAGGTGGGGCTGACATTAATGAAAAAGATCAGAATGGTAGAACTCCTTTTGTTATTTCTTTACAAGGAGGTCAAGAGAATTTAGCCAATAGTCTGATTTTGGCAGGAGCAGACATCAATGTAAAAAATCAGAATGGTTTGACTTCTCTTGAACTAGCTTGCTTGAAGGGTAATGATAACCTTGCTAGGTTATTGATTCTCGGAGGAGCTTCATTAGAAACAAGAAATGTTGGACAAACTCCTCTTGAAGCAGCTTGTTTCAACGGATATGACAAAATTGTCCGGTTACTAATTCTAGGTGGAGCATTAATAGAGACAAGAGATAAAAATGGAATGACTCCTTTGATACTGGCATCAGCGGAAGGGCACATCAATGTAGTTAAAATGCTTATAAATGCTGGAGCCAATATCAATGTAAAGGATAAAGAAGGTAGAACTCCTCTTATTATTGCATCACAAGCTCATGAACAAGTAGTTCGTAAGTTACTTATATCTGGAGGAGATGTCGAAGAAAAAGACAAGTTGGGTATGACTCCTCTTATGTGGGCGGCATTTACAGGTCATACCAACATAGTCCAAATGTTAATTTTAGCGGGAGCTAATGCTCAGGCCAGAGATAATCAGGGTATGACTGCCCTTATGATAGCCTCGGAGGCAGGTCATCAGGAGGTTGTTAATATCCTGAAAGAATCAGAAAATAAGAAATGATCTTTCTTTTGTTTGGTTTTATATTGAAGGTAATTTGTAGTCATTTCACAATACCATACCGTACGCGGGACACACACTAGGCTCTCCCACACTACAAAGAATACTTGCTTTTGAATAATTCAAAGAAAGGAGATTCTTATTATGAAAGACAAATCAACCAAACAACCCTGGCCCCGGAGTGCCAAAATCACTGTGTGGGTGCTGGCGGCTACATTGCTGGTTCTGGTCGGGTTTTGTATGAAGTGCAAAACCGACGTCGATACATATCGGTGGATGCTGCAAGAGCAGCAAGACGGCCCACAAAATTTACCGACATTTGTAATGCCGGATGGTAACTACTAATTATTCTTCCAACGCAGTGCCGGCCTAATAAAGGCCGGCACTGCGTTGATATTTAGCTCTTGAGTGTCAGCATGAACACTCGTAAAATATTGTCATGTCGTACTTTAGAAAGCTTGCATCTACTGCTTCCAGTAATCCGAGCGGAACTTATATTGGCAGGATTCCTGAAATGGCAAATGATCCGAAGTTCGCCCGGGCTGTGACGAATGCGAGTGACTTTGAATAACAGATCTCCCACAATTTCCGACAAAAAACACCCCTTCACCAATAAGCAAAGGGGCGATAGACTGAGATGAAATCACGAATTAACCTTTGGGTGGATAAGGATCGTTTCCATGACTGTCTCTCCATTGGATTTTGCCATCTTTTCCGTGACTGAAGAGCTCTCCTCCTTCACGTTTGGATAACCCTCTTCCTTTATCAATGGCTTCCTGTTTCGTCGAAGTTGTGAAAGAAGGACGAGTTGCTCCTTCTCTCTTGACCTGCCATCCTCCACCTGGAGCAGGCACTACATGTATGTTATTTTTATTCATTCTATTTGGAATAGACACCACTTCGCCTTGACAAAAGAAGCCCCTTGCCTCACAAGGTCATTAGCAACTATGCAAATGCCCTGATTGTCTCCCCCTGTGGTGTGTGATCGGGGTTGAAAGGATGAGAGTCTGATACACTCTCATCCTTTTTTGGCTAAGACGACTTTTACTGTTTACATCCGGAATGTAAAGAACTATTTTGTAAACATGTCCTCGACCATGGCCTTTATTCCCCAACGCCTGACCCAGGCACGTAAGATGTCAGGGCTCTCATTGAGAGCCTTGTCTGAAAAGTTGGATAATACTCCGTCACATACCATGCTCGCGAGATATGAAAAAGGAATTGCATCGCCCAATTCTGAAATTCTGGCTCGTCTGGCCCATATGCTGAAAGTGTCTCCCGACTTTTTCTACAGCACCTCCTCCGTGCCTCTGGACGGCATTCATTTTCGCAAGCGCTCCAAGTTGTCCAAATCCGCTCGTGAAGCGATTGAAGAGCGAGCAAAGGACTATTTTGCCAGATTCATGGAGATTGAAGACATTACGAATAATGCGATTTTCTTTGATACCCGGATACAGGCGTCAACTGTCGATGAAGCGGAACAGGCTGCATACACATTACGCGACATGTGGAACATGGGAGAAGATCCCGTGGTCAACCTTCTTCAACTTATGGAGAACAAGGGTATCAAAATCTTCATTTACAGTACGGACAATGAAGCTTTTGACGGATTTTCTGCGGTCTACAACAAGATTGCCATGGTCGTCATCGCTTCATGGTTAGAAGGCAATTTGCCCAGAATGAGAATGACCCTTGCCCACGAGTTGGCTCATCTGGTTTTAGACCTTCCGGAAGACATGTCGGAAAAGGAACATGAAGATTGCGCTAATGTCTTCGCGAGCGCGTTTCTGATGCCTGAAGCTCCGTTTTCTGAAATGTTTGGCGGTAAACGGGATAGGATCCTTATTCATAATCTGCTTCCAATCAAATCGTATTTTGGTGTCTCTTTGCCGGCAATCGTCATGAGGGCTCATCGATTGCATTTAATTGGCAATAATCTCAAACAGCGCTTTTTCATCTATTATAATAAAATGGGGTACAAGAAAAAAGAACCCGGAGATTATTGCGGAACGGAAAGCAGTGGCCGTTTTGAGCAATTAATTTCCACTGCTGTTATAGACGGTGAAATCAGCATGTCCAAGGGCGCAAGCTTATGGGGACATTCTCTTTCCGAACTGCGCAGACTTGTTGCAACTCTTATCTAACTGTTATCCGTGGATAGGATCTATATTCATGACGCCTGCGTGCTCCTGGACTTGATAGAAGGTGATCTCCTTGATTTATGGTTTCAGCTGGGGTTTGAGACCCGGACGACACACCTTGTCTATCAGGAGATTCTGGAAGAGGAACAGTTTTCTTTGCTTCAAACCTATGTGGATGCTGACAAATTGATTTTGGAATCTATTGATGAATCAGATCTTCCTGCTCTTAATGCGCAAGCGAAAGAATGGAAAGTAAGCTTGCAGGATGTATCGGTAGCCCATCTGGCCAAAAAGCATGGTGGTATTTTGCTTTCCGGTGATAAAAGGCTACGGACAAAATCTGCTGAAGCCGGGATCGAAGTCAAAGGAATTTTATGGGTTCTGGATATCATTGTGGAGAGGAAGCTATTGATTCCACAACGTGCATTGAATGCCCTAGAAGCTATTCTTGAGGCCGGAGGTCGTATCCCCTCCGAAGAATGCGGTGAAAGAAGACAGCGCTGGGGAAAATAAGAACAGCCGGTTCCTCCCTATGAGAAACAGGCTGCTGTCGTAGCTCTTATATCATCCCCCCCAGTATTGCTTACAAGATAACCTCTTTGTCATAGTATTGCCGGTCACCCAAGATTTGTTTGAGTGAATCAATCAGGTTCATCCTGACTGACAGAATGTACACAGCATCATGAAGAGAGATGCAATCGGAATGTTGTGTGCAGAACTCCCAGGCTCTGTCATATCAAAAAACTAGGTATACAATTTGAAATTGTCTGTTGAGGGGATGATAATTACCTGGATGAGGGTCAATCAAATACAGGGAGAATAGGCGGGGAAGGCCTTCCTTGAAGAAGCCCAAAAAAACTTGGAAAAAATAACGGCAGGAACTAAGAAAACGAAACCTATGTATGAGAAGAGGAAGCCGAGTGTCCCTCAAGAATAGGAAAGGAGTTCTTTGATTGGTATGCTGAACTGACTAAAGGAACCAAATACGTCTATTACTGTCAGATATTGAGAAAACTATCTGACGTTTGGAATAAAGGAAAATAACGCCATAACCTTATAAGGATAGGGAATTTGTTTTTGATGTATTACCGTAATCCCGGTTATCGGGAAGCTGGTTGGATGCAGTACCATGGTTTTCTTCTTGGACATTCCTTCAGGAAATACGCTTACTAAGCCGATGAGCATCAGAAGCATTGAAAACATTTCAGGGCATCCATCCGGTATTGTAACAAGGGGATGCGTCTGCTCATTCTAACGAATAATTGCTGGGAATTGTTTAGAATAAGACGATCTCTAGATCTTGATTCTGCTTGATTTGTTTAAATAACCTTAAAATCATTTCTAAATTTAAAAAATATGGGGATGAGTGAGTTATGAAAAGTAGTCTCGTTCAATTGAATAAAAGGAATATGGAGGGCTTTCACATAGTATACCTACAGTTTAATTTTTTGAAAGTGTTCCCAAGGTCAATTAGCTTTGTACGAAGGTGCTTTCGAAAATGACATATTAACACCATTCATATAAACTCTTGACTGTTGGAGGCGAGCTTAGGTAACATGCATATGAGAGAAATATTATGCAAAGTAACTTTGAATTCGGTGATCGCCATATTCGTCTTCCAGAATGGGTAATTCAATACAAACTTGACTGTGGTATTATAGAACAAATTGTCGTTGAGGAAGGGGAATACCTAATTACAGGTAGTCGCAACATTGCATCAAAAATCTTAGAGTTAGATATTAAAGACTGTTTTTTTAGGACAATATTGTTACAGGAAGGAAAAAAACGATTTGTTGATACGGGGATTCCTTGCGCATTTACCCTCCATTCTTCTGGCACACTGATTGAAGTAACTTCATGGTATCTTAAAGATCAGCGTCGGCATTTTAATATGGCAGGACAAGTCATCAAATCTTGGAAGAACGCTTTACTTCTTAACCGAGAGGTACCAGATGTTTCTCAAGGATTCAGGAATGCACAGGTGGGAGCAATTCATGCTGTGCTTGCTCACTGGTCTATATCCCATCAACCTTGTACTGTGGTTTTACCAACTGGAACAGGTAAGACAGAAACTATGCTCGGTCTTACTATTGCAGAACAAGCGAAGCTTGTTTTAGTCATTGTACCAACAGATGCTTTGCGCAATCAACTAGCAACTAAATTTAAAAAATTAGGAATTCTCAAAAAAATTGGGGTGCTTAACCAAAATGCTTTGTTGCCTAAAGTAGCTACACTCAAGAAAGGACTCACCAAAGTTGGTGATCTCGAAGTGTTACTTGAATGCAATGTGATTGTAAGTACTCCGATGCTTCTTAATAAAGATACTATTCTTCGTAAAAAACTGGCCAAGGAGGTAAGCCATGTATTTTTTGATGAGGCTCATCATCTCAAAGCTGCCTCCTGGGAAGAGCTGAAGAATGATTTTGGAAGCTCCAAGATCGTTCAATTCACAGCGACACCTTATCGACTTGACCGTAAGCCTATTGAAGGTAAAGCTGTTTATCAATATTCATTAGACCTAGCGCAGAAAGATGGCTGTTTCAGTGAAATCTCCCTTATTACGGTAGATGAACGCAATCCCAACAAGAAAGATGAAGAGATTGCGAAAGCTGCTTTTCATCGTCTTCAAGAGGATCGTCTAGCAGGTTACACAAAACATTGTATGATGGTTAGAGCCGGAGATCGTTTAAGAGCTGATAAACTGTATAAGCTGTATTGTACCATGTTTCCAAGTGAAAAGATAGTCAAGGTATATACGGGAGTTTCGAATCAAAACCTAAAAATTGAAGCTATCAAACGCGGTGAATATTCCATCATCGTGTGTGTAGATATGCTCAAAGAAGGTTTTGATTTTCCAGAGTTCAAGATCGCTGCGGTTCACGATTTTCATAAGTCACTTGCTGTCACAATGCAGTTCATTGGTCGATTTACCCGTGACCGCAGTGATCTTGGCAAGGCTCATATGGTCGTCAATTTTGCAGAAACTGAAATTCCACGTGAACTGGAAAAGCTCTATGCTGAAGGATCTGGCTGGAACAAAGTGATCTCTGAAGTCGTTCAAAGCAAACAGCAGGAAGCTACTGAATTCATCGAATTTCTTGCAAGTTGTGAACCCTACAAGACTTTTGATGATCCAGATCAGAACATTAGTCCTCGCCTCGTAAATCCTGCGTTGAGTTGCGTTGTTTATCGCTGTTCGTCTGGCGTTGATTGGTCACGCTTTCATGAAGCTTTTCCTGCAAAATACCGTTTTACACAACCTTACGAAAATCTTAAACATAAACTATTTTATTTTTCAGCACAGGTACGTGAACCTGTGAAATGGACGCGTTCAGAAATGATTCGTGACCAGTTTTGGACTCTTGTGATAATGCATTATGCCGAGGATCAAGGACTTCTCTATATTGGTTGCTCGGACAAAAAATTCAAGCATGACGAGCTTGCCAAAAAAGTATGTATTGGAGAACATTCAATTATAGAGAGAAATCCTGTTTTTCGTAGTTTTCAAAATATTAAACGTCGCAAAATTATTCACGCAGGTATACTAAAACCAGCAAATAGAAATAGTCGTTATGCCAAATATAGTGGAGCTGATGTTACTATTCAGTTAAAAAATCTCCAAAATAGTGGGCGTTCTCGGAAATCCGATTTTGTAGCAACTGGATATAGAGATGGTAAACCTGTTGGTGTTGGTGCATCTCAAAAAGGAAAAGTTTGGAATCCTGCACGTGTGGGTAATCCTAAGGAGTGGATCGAGTGGTGCAAAAAAACTGGAGCACTGCTTATTGATGAAACAATTGATACGAATCAGATTTTTGATGATACGGCAGAGGTTAATGAACTCAATCAATATCCCTTAAATGATTCGGTTATAGCGATGGACTGGAATGAGGAAACATTCGAAAAATATCATCGTATGAGTCTAATAGATAACCTGAATGAACATACTCCACTCTATTTGTGTGAGTTTGCCGAATGGATCTATAGTAGTGATACGGTACTTGATTTCAAAATTCTTCGTGAAGGGCATGAACCAATTTCGGTACGAATTGAATTAAAGGGAGAAGACGGTCATTTTGTGTCTTTGCCCAATAGCGAAAATGTTGTGATTGGAGGATGGAGACGTGATGATGAGCCGCTAGATAAGTTCTTTCTTGATTACCCTCCTACATTGTTCCTCGGCGATGGAAGCCTTATATCTGGTTGCCAACATACAATATTTCGTTCGTCAGTTGATACGTTGCCGGATAATTTCTTTGAACAATGGGATTGGAGCGGAGTTGATATAGAAACAGAGTCTGCATACAAATTTGATAATGGACAAATCATACATCGAGCTAATTCGATTCAACAACGAGTTATGGATGAATGTAAAAAAAATGGAGCTATTTTAGTCTTTAATGATGATGGCTCAGGAGAGTCAGCAGACGTAGTTGCTGTATTTGAAAAAGAAGATATTTTAGTGGTGAAGTTGTTCCATTGCAAGTTTTCTAAAGGTACGAGTGCTGGGCATAGGGTTGGAGATCTTTATGAGGTTTGTGGTCAAGCTGTAAAATCTGTGAAATGGAAATGGGACGCTAAGTCTTTGTTTAGACATCTTCAAAGTAGAAAAAACCATGGGCTAGGAGTAGAACGCCGTTTCTTTTATGGTAGTAATGAAACACTCACTAGGCTTATGCAAAAACTTGATTACACCGCCCCCCCATGCTTTGAATTTTGGATCGTTCAACCAGGTCTAGCATCTCATAATCTTCCAGATACTCTCAGTAGATTGCTTATGTCTTGTTCATCTACAATCGCTGATATGACAGAATGCCAGTTGCGATGTATATCTAGTTAAAAATATTATTTCTCACAAAATCTCCAAATATCCTTATAAGTAAAACTTCAATATATTCACAATAAATATATTGCAACAGAAAATATGATACAAGATGAGGGATGTAAAGAATTCTTCTTTCCTGAAATAACACCTCCCTCACCGTCATATATACCAGACACAGGAACTTACCTGCCTGTCATCCTTCACAAAGCCGCCATGTTCCCTATTCCGGGCGTGGCGGTTTTCTGTATTCACCCATCAATAAGAAAGAACAACCATCATGGCTATCAAACTCATCGCCAACTACAGCAAACGCCTCGGGCTGCCGGGATATTCCTCCCACCAGTTCGAAGTCTCCATCGAAACGGAAATCAACAACACATCAGAGCTGTCACTGAAGACGGAACGACTCTACGGTTCCCTTCAGACTGCCGTTGATGCTCAGATCCAACAGGTCGGATTCGTTCCTGACGAACATTACGGCACACAAGCTGCTCAGACGTCTGTTCCCGGGGCGTTCAGATCACAAACGACATCCACATCATCCGTGAGGCGAACGCCTTCTGCAAGCGTCCCTGAGAGTTCTGTTGAAACTGTCCCCGCATGGAAGTGCTCGGAAAAGCAACAGTCGCTCATCCTGGAGCTAGCAGGGAAGGCCGGGCTGGATGACTCTGCCCTGAACGAACTGGCTTCCCGGAGATTCAACAAACCCATTACCATGCTCAACCGCATGGAAGCCTCCGGGCTGATCGACGAGCTGATGAACCGCTCCGGTGCGACATCCAAACGTTCGGCATCAGGCAGGAACAACTACACCCGCCGTCCCGCTACGGCCTATGCCGGTAACTCCAACCCGTACTGACCATGATCGCTCCCGTAACCTGTCCCATACGTTCATCCTCCCTGCCCCTGGCTATCGCATTGGTGAAGAAGTTTCCTTCGGAAGCTTCTCCTACTTCTGCCATACGCCCGGATTATCTGTCTCCCTCCTCGGCCAAATCGTACTTGTCGTGTTCTCTGCGCTTCTTCTTCGAGAGGGTGGCACAAATACGGAAACCGACAACGGTTGCCCTGCATGTCGGCCAGGCCATCCACGCCACACTCCAGTCCTTCAACCTCGCCCGGTGGCGAGGAGAGGACAGCAGTGAGGCAATCATGGAAAAAGCCTTCTCCTCCCACTTCCTGGAGCTGGAGAAGACGGAAGGCCCCGTGGACTACGCCGACGAAAACGCACGCCAGAAAGTCCTCTCCTGCGCATGGAACACCGTCAAGACCTACATGTATTCCAACGAGGTTTCTTCACAGATGCCCCTGGGAGTGGAAGTCGGCTTGTCGGCTACCATCCCCGGTCTGCCGGTTCCCGTACGAGGTGTCATCGACCTCGTTCAGCACGATCTGACGGCAGTGGACTACAAATCCGCTGCCGCCAAACCGGACGCCGGACATGGCGCCTTTGATCACGAGCTTCAGCTGGTCACCTACCAGATGATGATCGAAGAAGCCACGGGAGACACGCCTCCGTCACTGGATCTCATCTACCTGGTCAAGACAAAGACACCGCAGGTAATCCGAGTCAAAATCTCGCCAGCCAACGAACAGCGTAAGCAACGCATCGCTGACCTGTACAAGATCGCTTACGAAGGCATCACTACCGAGCGTTTCCATCCCCAGCCCGGAATGCAGTGCTCCTGGTGCCAGTACAGGAAGGAATGCTCCGGGTGGTGTAAGAGATGAAGGAATAGTGTCGCTTCAGAAGTCTGCCGTGAGGTCGGCTTCTTTTTATAATTAACCAAACATTTCTTGAACTAACCCTTTTGCTAAGTGATCCATATCTGGGAAAATTGACCACAAATGACGACCCAAGGAAGACAAATATTGGCGCAATAGAGCTTTTTCTTCTGGTTCAATTGTAAATATTCTATCAGCTTTTATCGATAAAGCATATTCATCAGAATCCATAGGAAAAATGTTTTTAAGCCAAAAACTTTTACCTAAATAAAAGTAAGGCATATGCAATGTAAAAAATGAACTTTGTAAAGATTGCCTTAACCCATAACAAGAAGGTATCAAAGGAAGACAAACAGGAAGTGGCTCTTCAGAAAAGCAATCAACATCATCCAAAGAATCTTCAAATATCATATCAATAATTTCGCTCGCTGCTTTTTCTGATTTTGTTCTGTCAAATGCAAAATGAGATATTTCGTATATGTATCCTTTCTTATGATCATCTTTGTTAACAGCAAACCATAAAGCCACTAATGGATCACTTGTCCAATCAAGCAGTCTTGTTGGTAAGCCATGATGTTGTGCTAAATAATACCATTCGACTTTATTTTGCGGGCGAATAGGCATAGGCCACGCCGATGCTTCTCTAACAAATTGTCGTAAAAGTTCACGTTCCTTTGCTAAGGATAATACATCTTCTCTGACACTAAAGAATCTTTTTCGCATTATAGACTCTTTATTATCGGCATCTTCCAATCGTTTATGAAAATCTTCATCATATTCAGCAAAAAGAAATTTTTTCACTTTCATGTGACGAACAATACTAGGTATTAGAGGCCAGTCTTGTGACTGTCCTCGGTACCAAGTCATTAGGTTACATGATTTATGATTTTTCTTGTCATCATGTATAAATGATAAAAATCGGTGTATAACATTATCACATTTTTCAAGATTATCTTGAGATGTGCAAAAAACAGATCTTCTATCTTTGACCCAATATGTCGGAGAAAATCGGTGCATATTATAATAATTCCAAATATTTTTGTATCCGAAGACTTTTATCATTATTAATATCCCCAGTAAAGAATTCTATCATCTGAAAAAAACTTCTCCTCACGTCATATATTCCTGAGGAAGTAGATTCTCTGCTTCCTGCCAGTGCCCGCCTCCCGGCTTTGTTCCGGGAGGCGGGCTTTTTGTTGCAACAAACCAATCATCAATGAATATGAATACTCATACATCCACACGTGAACTCTATCGCAACCGAGACAACAGCCCGCTGGACAGAAACCAGATCCGGCGCGTTGCCCCCTCCGTCTTTGCTGATCGCGAGGACGACAGCCGTTCGGGAAAATACCGCTTCGTCTCGTCCGACTCCCTGCTCGACCAGATGGAAGAAGCCGGGTTCCTCGTCGTCGGAGCCCAGGAACAACGTTCCCGGAAACCGGACGGAACACCTACCCGTAAACACCTGATTCGTTTCGCCCATAGAGACGTGCTGGAACGCAACCGTGACCAGCGCATCGAAGTGGTCATGATCAACAGCCACAACGGCAGCTGCTCCTACCAACTCATGGCCGGGATCTTCCGGCTGGTCTGTACCAACGGACTAATTGTCGGGGCACGTATTGCCGCCATCAACATCCGCCACATGGGCCATACCGGGGAGGATGTGATTGCGGCCAGTCTTCAGTTGGCCTCTGCAACGCCCCGTATCATGGACGACATTCGTCGCATGCAGGGAGTCGAACTACCCTACAAGCGACAGATGGACTTCGTTTATGAAGCAGCACAGCTGCGTATGGGAGACGACTATGAAGACAGGATACGTCCCGAAGTTCTTCTGTCGCCCCGGCGCTGGAACGACATAGGCTTTACGGCGGGAGGCCCGGCTACCGTCTGGCAGTGCTTCAACCGGATTCAGGAAAACCTGATCCGGGGAGGAGTCCCTTTGAAGCCTCAGAAGGAAGGTGCTTATCGTCGTCGCTCCCTGCGGGCGCTCAATGGCATTGACGGCAACACACGCCTGAACCGGGAACTCTGGGATCTGGCCGACAGCTACACTCTGAACAACTGACCTGAGACGACCATGAGAAGAAAACATCATCTCAGAATGAAACGTATGGAACGGACTCCATCGCTGCCCGTGCTGGAACTGTCCATTCTCCTGTACCTTCACAGCGACTTCGAACGCAGTGACGAGGAAATCACGGCGGAATGCCATGGCATCGAACAGGAGAGCGTCAGGCATGCCGTCCGTGGTCTGGCAGGCAGGGAGTTCATCATCCGCACGAAGGAAGAAGAATTTCTTCTCCGTCCCGACTGCTGGCTGATTACCTATGCCGGACGGCAGGCGCTCAGGCAATGGGTGTCCTCTGCTGCTCTGGCTCGTCGGTCATCCCGGACAAGAGTTTCCGCATGAGACACGACCATGAACATGAAAGATATCCTCATTGCTCTGGTAGCGCTGGTACTGCTGTGTCTGCTGGGGCCGGTTATCGTCGGTATCCTGTCGGCTCTGGTGGCCGTAGCTCCGTACCTGCTCGCCGTGCTGTTGATCCTGGGCGTCATCGCCTTCTTCCGCAAGTAACCCTGACAGGAAAGGACCGAGCCATGAAGACGATTCCCATCATCTCGCAACTGCGCTCCACGAGCGGATACGATACGGATGCTCCGTATGCGTACACGGAATTGGACACGGAACTACTGGCCCGGATCGGGAAGGCAGTGTCGCTTTGCAGCAGTCATCAGAACGATCCATCGCTGGGGCTGAGCACGCTGACGATTCACGGGCCGTCCATGACGGCTCTGGTGAACCTCCCGGAACTGACGGAAGAACAACAGGAATCACTGGACGAAAACGAAAGTATCCTGCTGGATTCGCCGATTCCGGAGACCGAACTGGATGTCCTGGAAAGCTGTATCCGGCTCTGTGGTGAAGCCATCGACATCCTTGATGTCCGGTGCCTTTATGCTGTCGCCTGCAACAAGCACACGCGGGATATGTATGAATCCAATATTGGGGCCGTACTGAGACATCTGCTCGAGTCCCGCTATCATCCCGAAAAGTAGGAGTTGCCTGATGCTGACGATTGAAAAGTACAAGGGCACCCGCTTCTGGGCCGTCTTTCGAGACGGAGAGCTGTTGGCGGTAACCGTGTACAAGCGTGGAGCCGAAGCAATCGTCAGGACGCTGGAAGCCAGGGACGGATAAGGCCGACATTCAGCAGCTCTTCTTCATCATGAAGGAGAGTTGTTTTTTAGCTGTCAGTCATGAAAAATCCTTTGTTTTCAAGCTGAATATCAATGTGTTGCTTTTTGTTAGTGCAGTATTTAAAATTCTTTCATGAAACGCACCGTCATTGAAAAAATTGCCTCATTGGTCCCTCAACCCGATACATGGCTTTCCCCGGATCATGACGACCCTGTTCTCCGGGTTATCCCGTTGGAGATGGCGAATAGAATCAGGAGGATTCAGACCTTGCTGGGACGTCCCGATGCCGGCTGGATCATCGCCAGGTCATATGCCCGGGAAGAAATCATGCCGCCAGCCTGGTTCAAGGAACAGACAATACGCAGAACAATCAAACTCCTCATGGGTAAAGAAAACAATGCCGTCCTGATGGAAGCCATCGCTCTTTCAGGCGAGATGGCAGCAGGGGCACGCAATCTTATTCACGCCCTCCTCCTGAATGACGGATGCGATTACGATGAAATCAGTCGCATCAGCGGCATCTCCCGGGAGATTGTTCGTGCTCACGAAGAACTTTTCTTCAACGTCAGGGATCGCCGGGATGAACAAACCTACCTCTCCGGCATTGTCTACCCCAATGGAAGGATCGACGAACTGCGTCCCGATTATTTCGACGCGGCGGGCAACAGGGAATTGCTTCTCCGGACTGGATTCAACAGTACCGTCAAGCAGACGGCCTTCCTTGCCGGGCTGCAAATGACCAGCCCCTATGCCCAGGGAAACAATACCGAGAAAACGGACAGGATCTGCCGGGACATGCTGGAACGGGCCGCCATGGCAACCGGAATGGGCATAGCCAACAGCTCCCGGCATCCTCTGGGGCCTGTCATCAGACAGGTCGCCGTCAATTCAGCGCATCAGGTCAAGCCCGATGGATTTGGTCAACTGATCAGCCTCGGGGATACGATGAAGCAGGAGCTGGAACAACTTGCCCGGAACAAAGCGGAAGTCCTGAACCGCAACATGAACGACATCCCCCGGGAACCGGTTCCCCTCACCTCCAACCACGAACAATAATGAAGATGACGAAAATGCAGAAAATGAACCAGCTGCCTGTCCATGCCGTGATGACGACGAAGGAACTCAAGCAGCGAGGCTTTACCAACCAGGATCTGACCCGTGCCGGGAAAGAAGGTGTTCTTGTCCATTGCGGGTACGGAGTTTGGGCTCGTCACGTTCCTCTCTGTCTGTATGAAGCGCTGAAAACATTCCAGAAAGAATCGCAGAGTTGCCACATAGGTGGACGAACCATTCTGCACCTTCTGCTCGGGGCGCCTAAACCGGAACGAATACAACTGTTCGATCACCGGGAAACAAGAACCTATCCGAATGTTTTTAATTTTTCGGGGCGGATTCATACAGTTCCATGCAGAATATTCAACGACGAATACTTTTTTGATGAATGCTGCGGTATCATCGAACGTGACGGACTGTACTGGTCTACTCCTGCCCGGGCATTGCTTGAGAGCATTGACATGATCGGGAATCTTGATGATTGCCGTATCATCATCCGGGCCATGGAGCAACTGGAAGAAATGGACATGGATGATCTGGGGAAGGTCCTGGAATGCTGCCAGAGGGAAAAGGTCAAGCGCTGGTTCTTCTACCTTGCCTCCAAGGTGTCGCGGGATTGGGCATGGGCTTGTACCCGGGACTCGGTTGTCCGGAAAGTTCTGTCGAATAGCATATATTCTCTGCACACACCGGGAATGTACGTCCCCGATTTCAGGATCACGGTGCCGGAAGAGCTGGAACGGGAGTTCCCCCGTTATATGCCTTTCGGGCTTTCCTGAATGTAAATGGAAGGTTGGACGGCGTTTTTTAAGAAACACCGTCCAACCTTCAGAAATATTGCTGTCTTTCTTGATTATTGATAATGAACAACTACAGAACTCCCTGAACTACGAAGGGGGGGAACCTGGATAAATTCATATTTAGTATATGAAATAATATAATAGATGGTATCTCCCTTGTAGTAAACGGAGTATTGTAGTTATTCATTCATAGCTTGTTATGTCATATTTTTCCGTTTCAACAACCCCGGAGTTCCTTCTGGAGGAGGTACACCAGAAAGGAATCGCAACGATCCGTTTCTTCGATGCGCAAGTCACCTGGGAACAAGCGGGCCATTTCCTTGATGTCGTCGAGTTTAGCCTTGCCTGACCGCGTAATCTGTCCGCTGCGTATGGGAGCCTTTCCATTCAAGGGCCAGTTTTTCTTCTGAGCCTCCTTGTAAATGTATCCCAGTAATGTACGAAGTCGGTCATGGAAGGAGTCGCCCGTCAAACGATTTCTGCATGAGAGGAAATGTCTGACAAGTTCGCGAACACAACGGGCATGGTCGATTGTTACGACAGGCTTATCCGGCTGGTCTGCCACGGCCAGTACGAGTAACAAGCGGTAGGCTATTTCCATGATTCGTGCCTCGTGTTCTACTTCAGCATGATACGTCACACACAGGGCTTTCAGATTCCGAATTTCATTTAGTACCTGTTCTGGCTCATCTACTCCAACTTCAACAAAAGAAACCGCTTCCGATTGATCACCCATCATGGGACGACGTTCTAAAATATTTTTGATCAAAGTGTTCCACCCGTTCAGGTCGGGGTCCGGATTTTTGTCTGGCTCATAGGTAACGATTTGTCCCCGTTCCAGATCCCGAAAGCTTGAGGAGACCAGGCAACGGGCCATGAATCCGGATTGAAGCATTCCTTCATCCCCCAGGACTTGTTCCATGGAGTCATATTGGGTTGCCCATACCAGGGCAAGACATGGACTGTTGACCCGGTCTCCCGATCGCCCGATACGGTCTGTTTTGATCGCATCGCCGCTGAAGCCGGCCAGATATGGTTTTTCTCCTGACAGATTGTTACCGCCATACCCCACCATGACTTTCTTGACTTGTTCACGAGCTTCGGATGAAGCTGACAATAAGGATTGGTCTGGTGAATCGGATAATTTTTGGACTAAAGCCTCCGGGGTAATGTCTTCAATCGTAATATCACCATGGCAGGCAAGCCGACGTTCCAAGGCATGAATTTGATGTAACAGGTCGGCTCTTTCTTGTATTGCCTCTTCCTGTAAATCCGGAGCTGGACATGGCATGGAGTCTTCGAGTTTGCGGTATTGTTCATCGAGCCTCTTTTTTTCCCGTTTCCACAGAGATTTTTGTGTCGCCAGAGAATACTCCCTGGCTGTTTCTATTTCTGTGATGACTTTTCTCAGGTAATCCATAGGACGCGATTTTCCTACTCCAGAGCCTTCAACAATCAGGAAAAACAGATTGGATCGGACCCTGTTTCCATTGAATTGCAGGGAATAGACTTTCCCGAGACATCCCGAGAGCAGGCCAAGAACCTGAACTCCTACAATGTTTTCCGGTACGCGAAAAGCATCGACAACATTTTGCACGGTTCTTTTCAAAACTTCCGGCAATAGTTCCGTTGGGAACGAAATATCGGGTTGCTGTGGTTTACAGGGCGGAATGAGCTGTTGCATGATCAGATGACCTCCTTTCCGATAGCCGTGAAAGAAAGAATCTCCCCGATCAAATAGCTCTGGTGACTAATATTGGTTTCCCGCACGTCCTTTTTACCGTTGGGTAATGTTAAAGCGTGAACAGAAGCGGCAATACCCGCCAATAGCCCCGTCGCCTTGGCTTTCCCTTCTTCTCCTGCCTCGTCTGCATCGAAGGCCAAAAGGACATGCTTGCCTCGAAAATATTCCGCCCGTTCAGGATTAAAACTCTTCACACCGTTAATGGAGACGATAGCAGGGAACTCTTTTTCAGGCATGCCCGAGTGAAGAATGGCATCCATGGCAGCGATGGCATCGGTTTCTCCCTCTGTAATAATACAGTGGGTAGACCCAGGGATGGCATGAATACCCCACATGGTTACTGTCCCGCAAACTTTTATGAAAGCGTGGTCAGTAGGGCCGGGAATGGTGTAAGGATTCCCATTCATACTGAATCCAAAGTGCGTGGCCCAGGGTTCTTTCAAGCGAGCTTTGACCCCGATATACTTTCCATTCTCGTCTGTATAGAGGAAGCAAAGCCCTCCTTCTGGGCTCAGTCCTAACGCATACCATGGCCTGGCGGCCATGTACATCAGGGTTTCTTCAGCGAAACCAAGAGTAAGCGCCATTCGCTGGACCTTGAGGTGCTCTAGGAAAATAGCCATACGAAGGCTTTCACATCCCATTTCTTCGAGATGAGTCAGAGGCCGTATTTCCTTGGGTACAACAGCCTTAACTGCGGGTTGTAACTCAGGAATTGCGGAGAAATCGTTATCCGACTGCATACTTTCCTTGATGAAATGGATGATGTCGGAATAATTCTCCTGCATCGTCCATTGCTTGTGAGCGCACACCAGGTCGAAAATTGTTCCTGCTGCATCGCAAGCAAAGCAGTTGAACAGAATAGTTCCGTCCTCCATGACGCTGAAAGAGCAGGATGGATTATGATCGTTATGAATGGGACAACAAACGGTCTGCTGATGCCCTGGGCGATTACTATAGAGTTCGTTGAGGTACAGACTACGCCCTCTTTCTTTATAGATGCGAGCCAAGGTAGCGTTGAATGCTGCCAGGTCTTTCTTGATATTTTGGAAATCAATTTTCATTGTTTTCTTTGTGGTTGCCCGGCAGCTGTGATCTGGTAGGATATTCAGGGACACCCATCCTTGGAACTCCGCCTGATCGCAGCATGCGCGGGCGGGGTTTCTTATTTTGCCAATTCGGTTTGGCGGTCAAGCCATGCGTGGACATCCAAAAGGCGGAACCTTTTGATTCCACCACGGCGGTTGTTCTGGACCAAAAAGTAGGGAAGTCCGCATTTTACGAGTTCGTCTACTTTCTTGGTCGAGATCTTCAAGTGTTGAGCCAGTTCGGCCCTATCCATGATATGGGCAATGCCGCCCAAATCTCGAAGTTGTCTCTGTGGTTTTGTCGGTGACATGTGCGGAGAATTGAATTTTCTCTGCAGAATGTCAACACGCCATATACTGCTAATAATAAGACGTTTGCAATGTTTATATATTGCGTTTAATTAAGAAATAGTAGGGTTTATTAGGCCTTTTACAGCGAGGAATATCCTCGATTTCTGAGCAAAAAGTGAACATAATGGGATGTATTAATAGAATATGCGTTTAATTACGTATAATGAACATTATGAAACACTTGTGATGAATATGCTGATTTTGTCATACTGTAATCTCTCAGGTAGTCACGCGGGAATCGACACCACATTTTCTCGGTGCTTGAATAGGATTCGTCCTACTGGCGGAGGAGATCAGTGAGAAGCGCTTCGAAAACAACCGAACTTGCCTACTTGGAAAAGTACCAAAAAATCCGATCTGATAAAATGGTACAAGCGTTATAATGGAAGTAAGCAGATCAGGAGTATTGTAGATATCCCGAAGCATGCTCTGGAACTAGCATGTTGCGCGCTTACCTCGTCCACACACAAGCCAGCCCATTCCCGCATCCGTCAGGGAACGTGGAGTTCCCCCTATATCTCCTGCACGAGGCCATGGGATTGTGATTTTTTTCTCAGAGGGATTCATTTGAGTGTGATTGTGTAAAAATGTAAGAATCTTTTCCATATTCTCCATTTGTTTCGGACGTAGAGGGTAATCCATATACACTGACATTACTTCCTTAATTCGATCCAGAAGCCACCTCAACCCTGGACGACTTATTTCATGCCATTTTTGAATATAAGTCCAAGGAGCAAACCACGGGATTCTCTTTAAGAACGATTCAGAATCAAATTTATTAAATACAATAAATTCCTTTATGGAATATTCCCATACAGGGGATATAGGTTTTCTTGGACTAAGACCTTTGATCATTTGCCTTATATCTTTTATCTCTTTATCAAGTGGCTCTTTGCAGTACTTTAACATTAGCCAGAAAAGAGTGTCAGACAAAATATCGGAAACTATCTCGTATTCATGTTGTAGTTTGATCGTCTGTTGATGTAAATTTTCAATCTGCAACCAGTTATTAATAGCTAGATCAGCTTCATCTGGCTCATATCCTTCTTGATCATATAGTTGACGTCGATATACCGATTCTGGGCGCATACCGAACAATTCTGCATGGCTCCATACATATTCTAGAAAGGCATTGTTCCAACCATGACGAGGTGACCAAATACCCATTGAATATAAATTGTATGCTTCGCCATGCCAAAAATAAACAGAATCCTGCTTGAAAACACCTGCATCTATAAATCGAACTTTAATATCATATCTGCCATTCTCGCTTTTATGGAAAATAAATTCAAGTGTTCCTGGAGGAGATTTTATTTCAGAAGGCAAACGGCTCGGTTTTTTGCTTCTTTGAATACGAGTATAATGACGGCAACAGATGTGTACAACAAGTTGATGTGATGAGATAGAAGGTATTGATACTTTGAGGATACGCTTTCCTTTTTGAGGAGACTGTCGAGTCGAAGAATCTTCGAACTTGGCTTGGATGTTAAGGTTATGATTATAAAGCAATTCAATCCTGCCGGAGCTTTGCCCCATTACCACATCACATTCTCTTAGTCTTAATCTCCCTCCGCCGTTCTGTTCTGGGCAAGGAAATAAGATCGATTCTAGTGATGGCCTTGTATCGTTGTCACTCATGAATAGCTTCTATTGTTGATTTTGGGGCCGGATAGCAAAATAGCCTTCTCCCTCCTTGTCTGTTCTCGCTTGGACATAGTGCTTAAGCAAAATCTCCACGCTGTTGCCCATGGCTTTGGCAACAACTGAAGTATTCGGTTCAATGGCACACATGTAGGTTCCGTAAGAATGCCGTAGCCCATCTTTTTTCCATTCAATGCCTGCTTCTTTTAACGCCATGATATCCCGGCCCTGATTCCATTCCCGTTGCTCTCTCGTATCCCCCGCCAGCAGGTAGCCCGATTGTTTGCCTTTTTTCTGAAGCCACCATGTCATCCAGGCACGGAATGCTTCATTAACGGGGATAAGCCGGTCTTGGCCAGTCTTTGATTTAACATGCTCTATTTTCAGGAAACCGTTTCCAAGGGCTTGCCCTATTTCTCTCCATGTCAAACGAGTCAATTCTCTAGGGCGAACTCCCATAAATGCTGCCGTTATCAACCAGGGAATGGCTTTGGGACATACACCGATGGCTGTGTGAAGCAGGGATGAGAGTTCTTGTGGAGCATAGGATTCCCGGGTAGGTTCTTCTGCCTGAATAGGGGGAAGCAGGGCTATCGGGTTCCTCGCGATATAGGCCCGCTTTTCGCACCAATTCAGGAATGTATTCAGGGCTGTTCGGTAATGTTTGATGGTCGTTTGAGACGGAAGGCCTCCATCTCTGCCAACCACAGTATCACGCAGGAGAGATTCGACTTCTTCAAGAGCTTCTACGGAACCAAGTTCATCAATGTAAATAGCGTCGAACAAATCCAACATCCTTTTCGTATCGGCCAGGTTGCGACGACATTGCTTGACGGCGGTATCGCCCTTTTTGGTTTCAGCTTCTTTTTCTTTATAAAGGCTATATTCGTGGAACAGGTCTTCAATCGTTCGCCGGGCTATATCCTGTTTATGTTCCGCATCCATAGCGTACCGAATAGCCTCCTCCAGCGTCTGTGATTTCTTACCTTCCTGCATGCGCTTCTCCCGGTGCCTGCGCCAAAGACGAATTGCCTGTCTTTCAGTTGGAGTCAGCAAAAATTCTGCTTCTTGCCTGACGACGATATCTGCGAATCGATTGTATGCTTCAATGGCTTCATCCACAGTGCGATAAAAATGATTCTTCTTCACCCCGGCAGGAAGATCCCGTTTGATCTGGATATACCATGGGCTCTTCCTTTTGGGTTGATGGAGGATGTAGATGCCCGGAATCTGGATTTTTACTCGCTCATAGATATCCTGTGCAATGTCACCTGTTTTGTATGACGAGACCTTTCCCATGCTCATTACAGTACCAAAAACGGATCATAGAGGAATCTCTTTTTCTGACTTTTTTCTGACCATTGGCAATAAATTCTTATGGAATAAGCGATTCGGAATGACTGTTAATCACTAGGTCGTTGGTTCGAGCCCAACCGGGGGAGCCATTAATAAGCCCTGTAAGCCAAAAGCTTGCAGGGCTTTTCTTTTGGCAGGAATAGAAAATCTGATGCCGGAATGGTTTTACATTTACAGAGATTATCAGGAATTTCTAGCTATTCTGGAAGAATAGGCAGGAACCCTTTTTAAGGCTATTTCCCCATATGGGGAAGTAATTATTAAGAGTTTGATAATAAAGTGCTCCAATGATTATACTGGCAAATTCCGGGAGCTCCCTATAAAGTGAAATCGCCAGAATACTATAAAATATGGAAAAACTTTTGTACAATAACAAGTTATACGTTTGTCACGAGTATCTGCTGGAAAAAGATTTTGAATCGGCTGTCATTGAACAAGCGCCTCATATTTTTGGAGAGAACAGTATCTATATTGATATTAAGAAACAAATCGGCGAAAGCATCATCACAATTCCGGATGGATACTTGATAGATTTTTCTCTTGAGGTTGAACCCAGGCTACACATTATTGAAAATGAATTATCCAGCCATGATCCTTATAAACACATAGGTTCTCAGCTTTTAAAGTTTGCTATTTCATATAAGGCCAGTGGCAGAAAAATAAAAGAATTTCTGCTTGATGCTTTAATGAAAGACGAAAGCATGAGAGAACGTGTTGAGGCAGGTTTTCTTCGTGCAGGATACAGGAATATAGATGCTTTTCTTGAAAGTCTTATTTTTGAGAAACCGTTGAACGCTGTCGTTGTTATTGATCAGTCTTCTCCAGAATTGGAAAATGTTCTTGGCCAATTGACTCTTAATACGGATATTGTTGAATTTAAGACATTTAAATATAGAAATGATTACATTCATCAATTTACTCCATTTAATGCAGAGGTGAGGGACGTCATAGAAAAAGGTAGAATCCTTAAGCCTGAGACATTGAATACCGTGGTCGTACCTGCAAGAGAAGAAGGATTTGAAAAAGAATTTCTTGGCAATAATCGTTGGTATGCAATACGTATTAGTGCATCCATGATAGATCGGTTAAAATATATAGCTATTTACCAGGTTTCTCCTGTATCAGCAATCACCTGCTATGCTGAAATCGTATCTATGGAAAAATATCAGGATACAAATAAATACTTGCTGTATGTGAAAAATTTGAAAAAAATAAAACCTATACCGCTGGATGCGAATAATAAAAGGTTAGCACTTCAAGCGCCTCGGTATACCGCTATAGATCAGTTACTGAAAGCCAAAAAACTTTCGCAGGTATTTTGTTAATCCGTGGAAATATCAGATAGCTTGTACCAGCATAATATTTTTGTGCCGATTCTTGGTTGATGATGACCAAAAAAGCCTCCTCCTTTTTCTTCACTTCCGGTTGGAGGTACGCATCAGCACGCGTTTTTTTAGCCAGTCGCGGACGGGTTCATCGTACAGTTTCAGGCAGGCATAGGCCAGGGCTATGCAGATAACGAGCGTGCCGGCGATGACGGGGAGCGCCTGGGAGAGGGGGACCTTGTTATTGTAGAGCCACGCCGTGTAAAGGTAAACGATGGGATAGTGGGTGATGTAGAGGGGGTAGGAAATATCGCCCAGGAATTTGCAGGCTTTTGAGGAGAAGCGGTCTTTCGTGTGTCCGCTGGCGGCCATGAAGATGATCAGGGGGAAGATGACGATGATGCAGAAGGCATCGTAAAGGCCGTTCAGGCGGAAGTATTCCGCGCCTCCCACATGGGGCATGGAGATGGCCGCGACGAGCATCAGGCTGCACCACCAGAAGGCGTTCCGGATGCTGGCGAGTTTCCCCAGGCGGAACAGGAGCAGGCCGCCGAAGAACGGGAAGATCAGCCTTGTCGCGCCGATTTGGAGTTGTTCCAGGTCCAGTGTCCAGCCGCCGATGTTGTTGCCCTGGCTGAAGCATTGGTGAATCAGGGCGCAGCCTGCCAGGAAGACCAGGATGGAGAGCCAGGTGTTGGAAAACCTTCTGACGACGGTGGCGTACAGGATGTTGGCGATGTATTCAAAGAAGAGCGACCACGCCGGGCCGTTCAGCGGATGCATTTCCGCCCAGCCGCGGACGTCCATGGAGGTGGGAACGGGAAGAAGCGTAAAGCCGATGGTCATCACGAGCAGCATTTCCCACATGGGCGTGGAGGCCATGGCCGGATAGATTTCTGAGTCCTGGAAGTAGAAGAAGATGCCGCCGATGAGCATCCCCATCACCACCATGGGCTGCAAACGGACCAGGCGCCGCTTGCAGAAGTCCCACAGGCTCATTTTGCCCCAGCGGTCATCGTAGGCGTAGCCGATGACAAAGCCGGAAAGCATGAAGAAGAAGTCCACGCAAAGATAGCCATGATTGATGATTTGGTCGGTATGGAATTCCCGGTCGCTCAGGCTTCCTTCAAAAAGGTGGAACAGCACGACCATGACGGCCGCCACTCCCCGGAGGCCGTCAAGAATGGCGTAATGGGGCTTGGGCGCCAGCAGGGAGGTACCATTGGAGAGAGAGGTGCTCATGGTCGGAATGTACGTGAACAGGGATTGTTTTCTTACAGGGAGAAGGCTTGCCGCCGCCGCGAGAGAGTCGGCGGGGGAAACGTACGAAGGCACAATCATATTTTTTGATACCCCAGAGTAAAGAAAGAAAAGCGATGATTTTGTACGGTTTCTTTTCCGGAGGATGGACAGGGAAAGTTCTTCCAGGGGCGACGAATGCTTTCTGTCCGGGAGCTTCGGGAAACGTGCCGTTTGAAATGGGAAAGAAAGCACGCTTCATTATCCTGCCTGCGCCGTTTTTGAAGAAGTAAAGGCTTCCCTTCCCCCTGCTGGGAGAGGGAAGCCGGTAGAGATTTATGATCCGTGGATGCCGGGAACACCCGGCGCCGACGGAAATCCGGCAGTCCGCATTTTTTTGCGGACAAGGAATCCGCATCAGGCCAAATGCATGCCGCCGGTGACGCCGAAGACTTCAGCCGTGATGAAGCTTGATTCCTGGGAGGCCAGGAAAACATAGAGGCCGGACAGTTCCACGGGCTGTCCCGCCCGTTCCAGAGGCGTCTTTTGGCCGAATTCCGGCAGGAGTTCCTGCAACTGGCCTCCCGTTACCTGCAAGGGTGTCCAGACGGGGCCGGGAGCCACGACGTTGACTCGGATGCCTTTGGAGGCCACCTGTTTGGCCAGGGCGCGGCTGAAGGCAATGATGGCCGCCTTGGTGGAGGCGTAGTCAATCAGGTTTTTGCCCGGCTGGTAGGCCTGAATGGAAGAACAGGTGATGATGCTGGCTCCCGGCTTGAGGTGGGGGAGGACCGCCTTGGCAATCCAGAATAAAGAGAAGACGTTGACTTCAAATGTTTTGACAAGCTGCTCCGTGGTGATGTCCTGAATGTCCTCGGTCGCTACCTGCTTGCCGGCCACCAGGGCCAGGATGTCCAGTCCGCCGAGCTTTTCCAGAGCATCGTGAATAAGATTTTTGCAGAATTCCTCGTCGCTGAGGTCGCCCGGAAGAAGGACGATATTGCGGCCTTCCGCTTCCACCAGTCGGGCCACTTCCTCCGCGTCGCTCTGCTCTTCCGGCAGATAGTTCAGGGCAATGTCCGCACCTTCCCGGGCGTAGGCGATGGCGGCCGCCCGACCGATGCCGGAATCTCCTCCGGTCACCAGCGCCTTCCTGCCGGCCAGCCGGTTGCATCCTTTGTAGCTCTTTTCACCGGAATCGGGAACGGGGGCCATGTCAGATTGCAGGCCGGGCGCTTCCTGCTGCTGTTTTTCATATTTCCCGTCATAGAATTGATGGCGGGGGTCCTGCATGTCGTGAATGTCTTTGCTGCTCATTTTTCCATTAATCGTGATGTTCAGAGGGGAATACCGCGGGCCGGGGAAGGTCCGGAAAAATTTGATGCCGGACCTTGCGCAGGGCTTGCTGCTCCTGTATGCATTCCCATAGGCGTGGAGGCCTGAAAGACGGACGACCGTTCAATTGAAAACGCTGTTTAAGCGTTCCATGTCATTGATATTTCAAGGATTTTGCCAAGTTGAACAATATTGTGCCTTGGTTGGGATTACAGGCTCAACCGTACCTTTTCCGTGATCTGCACAAATTCGCCGGGCAGATTTTCAGCTATGGAGGCCGGGAAGAAGGCCGCCTGTTTTTTCCGCCGCCATGCCTTTTCCCCGGAGAAAGGAGCGGATTGACGGAGATTCAGCGCAGCCCGTAAACAAGGTATCCGGCCGCTCCCGTCAGAGTCATCAGCAGGATGGGGTTGACGCGCCATTTTCTCAGGGCAAACAGAGCGGCTCCAAACAGGATGAAGCTGGGAATATCCACCCTTTCCACGGATTGCCAGTCAAAGGTGCCGCAGAAGGTCAGCATCAGGATGGTTCCGCCCGCGGACATGATCAGGCCCACGGAAGCCGCTTTCAACCCTTCCAGAACGCCGGAGATGTAAAGGGAACGCCGATGCCTTTGGAAAAAAAGGTGCAGCAGCAGCGCCGCCGCCACGCCAGGAAGGACGCAGCCCAGTGTAGCCGTCATGGCGCCGGGAATGCCCGCTATCTGCAATCCCACGAAGGTAGACGTGTTGATGGCCAGCGGGCCGGGCGTCATCTGGGAGATCGTGATGATGTCGGTAAACACCTTCTGTGTGATCCAGCCGTGATGAATGACCACCTGGTCACGGATCATGGGGATAACGGCATACCCGCCGCCGATGCTGAACGCTCCGATTTGAAGGAAAGCGCTGAAGAGCTGCCAGAGCATCTGCATTATCCGGATCTCCTTTCCTGTTTTATTCGGACGTGCCACAGGCTCAGGATGCAGCACACGGCCAGAATAACGGCTATATGGAGGTGAAAGACGAAGCTTGCCACAAAGGCCCCCGGTACCATGGCGTGCAGCAGGGCCGATTTTTTGCGGAGAATCATCCGCCACATGTCCACCACAATGTCCACGATGAGGGCTGCCACGCCCGCCTGCATCCCCCGCAGGACGGCTTCCACCGCAGTGCTGGAGCTGAATGCCTCATACCAGGACGCCACGGCGGACAGGATGACCAGAGGGGGAATGACGGCGCCCAGACAACTGGCAAGCACGCCCGGAAGCCCTGCGGTGCGGTGGCCTGCCAGGGCGGAGAGATTGACGGCGATCGCTCCGGGCGTGGATTGTGCGATGGCGGCCATGGACAACAATTCCTCCTTGGAGAACAAGTGTTTTTTCCGGACGTAATACTTGCTGATCATCGGGACCACAATGTAGCCGCCCCCAAAGGTGAACGCACCGATGAACAGATTGATCCAGAAGAGCCAGAGGCATGTTTTTATTTTTTCTCCGGACATGCTGCCTGAATGGAATGTGCAGGGTACCGCCGGGGATGTACATAAGAGGTGTTTTCCTCCATTTTTTCCTGCTGCCGGAAATGTCTTTACACCGGAAAGCCCGTTTCTGCGATACGCCGTGCAATGGTAACGGCATGCTACCACATCCGGAAGAAAAATGCATGCGATTTCACAGGAAAAATGAGGGAATTGCCCGCCTCCGCAGATAAAATGGAGAGGTCTGGAAAACCACCGCCGGAATTGCCTGCTTTTACCGGCATCCAGCAGACTGTTCCGGAATACTTCATGTTTGACGGGCAGCGGAATGGCCGTAATCACCCACTAACCGGCGGCATTTTTTTATCAAGCAGTACTTATTAATTTATTTTAACAAGGTAATTATCTACCTGCGCCATGAACCGTATATCTCGCCTGTTCATGTATGTTTTTTGGCGGCACTTCCGGGATTCCGACTCCTGGTGACGGATATGTGTCTGCGTGTGTCGCCTATGGCGGCGGATCGAACCCCTTGTATTTCCGATATGCGGAACAGACGTCGCCGTGCTGACGGGAGCGATTCATGGTGGCCCCTGTTTTTTCAGGGCCGGATACCGTTCCTGATAAATCCGCCGTCCCCGCATTTCGCGGATTTCAACGGCGGCCTTTTTCCAGTTCGTCCCTGCGCGCCATGATCTTTTCCATGACGGCCTTCCGGTCGCGTTCCGGGATTTCCACCGGATTGCCGCGGTAGTCGCTCGTCATGGCGGCCAGGGCGCCGCCTACATGGTGGGCGTCAAAAATCGGGAGCTTCCAGGTGGAAGGTTTTTCCGGATCAGGCACGTAGGCGAATTCGGAAGCGGGGTATTCCTTGCCGTCCACTTCCTTTGTCTTGGGCTGGTGGTCCTGTTGCATGAGGGTGAGACAAGTTCCGGAAGAAGATCATTGCAGGAAAAAGCCCGATAAGACGCAATACTTCACGCGGCAAACCAATACGGTCACATTTCCCATGGCGGCCAAAAGGACTGTGAATACCGGACGAACCTATTCCACGAAAACGATCTTTTGCGGGGGAAAGCCCGCTTTCTCTTTTTCTCTTTACACCCGGAGGGAAATATACGAGCATTTTTCTGTTAATTATAATAATTCCTAAAATGAAAGACACCATATACGAGGAGAACAGACTCCCGGAAGGGCGCATGCCCGCCCTGCGCGTGGAACCCATGCCGGCGGATACCAACCAGCACGGCGATGTGTTTGGAGGCTGGGTGATGAGCCAGGTGGACCTTGCGGGCGCCAGCACGGCCATGCGTTATGCGCTGAGCCGCTATATCGTGACGCGTGCCGTCAGCAGCCTGACTTTTGAAGCCCCCGTGATGGTGGGGGATGTGGTCTCCTTTTACACGGACATCATCAGGGTGGGGCGTACGTCCCTGACGGTGAAGGTGGTGGTGTATGCGGAGCGTCTGACCAAGCTGTGCAACAACGTGGCCAAGATCACGGAAGCCGAACTCGTTTACGTGGCCCTGGGGCCGGACAAGAAGCCGATTGACCTGGAAGAGTCGCGCGCGCAGTTTGCCCAGTGCTGTTCCCTTGAAACGGGTGGCGAGGTTTCCTGTTCCTGAACGGGAGGGAAGCTCCGCGCGATGTCACGCGGTTTTCCGCTTTTTGCGGGTTTTCCCCTTGTCCTTGTCCACCAGGGCGAAGATGAAGGAACTTGCCGCCGCAATCGTTCCGATGGTGACGAAGGTGGCGTGAAAGGCCGATTCCACGGCAGGCCCGGAGGTGGCGGCATGGCCGCCGAAACAGTCCAGCAGCAAGGAGGCCGTCGCGATACTGACGGCAATGGACAACTGCATGATCATGGAAAGCAGGGAATTCCCGCTGCTGGCATCCGCGTTCGGCAGGTCGATCAGCGTCAGGGTATTCATGCAGGTGAACTGGATGGAGTTGGCCGCTCCCAGCAGGGCTAGCATGGACAGAAGAGTGAATTCATGGGTGCCGGGGCCGATGAAGTAAAAGGCCGCCAGCAGGGTCCCGATCGTGAACGTATTGATGACCATGATGTTCCGGTAGCCGAATTTTCCGAGCAGCCGCGGCGCCACCGTCTTTGCCAGAAGGTTGCTCACGGCCAGCGGAATCAGGGACATGCCGGATTTAAGGGCGGAATACCCTAGCACCACCTGGAAGAAAAGGGGAACCAGGTAAGGCAGGCAGCTCCCGCCCAGGCGGCAGACGATGTTTCCGGCTATGCCGATGGCAAAGTTCCGGATGCGGAACAGGGAGGGGCTGAAAAGCGGCGTTTCCGACCGGAACGCCAGCGCCCAGTATACGGTCTGGAAAAGAATCCCTGCCGTCAGGAGAATCCCCATCCGGGTTTTGTCCGGGGACCCTCCTTCCGTGGAAAGGCTCATCGTGATCAGCAGGGCGGAAGCGGAGAAGAACAGAAACCCCGGCCAGTCGAACTTCTGTTCCTTGACGGCCTTCAGGTCCGGCATCAGCTTCCGCGTGGCCCACAGGCCCGCCAGTCCCACGGGAATGTTGATCAGGAATATCCAGTGCCAGGAGATGTACTGCACGATGATGCCGCCCAGCACGGGACCGAGCAGGGGCCCCAGCAGAGCCGGAATGGTCACGATGTTCAGCACGTTGACGAACATGGAGCGCGGGTAGGAGCGCAGGATGACCAGCCGCCCCACAGGCATCAGGAACGCCCCGCCGATGCCCTGGACGACACGGCAGGCCGTCATCATGGCGACGGAGGTGGAAAGGGCGCAGAGCAGGGAGCCGAACGTGAACAGGGAGATGGCGAACAGGAAGGTGTGGCGCGACCCCAATTTGTCGGAGACCCATCCGGAGGCCGGTATCAGCACGCACACCGTCAGCATGTAGGCGGTGACCAGGGAGTGGAGCTGCAGCGGATGGGTGTGGAAGCTGCGCGCAATCGTAGGAATGGCCGTATTCAGGATGGTGGCGTCCAGCATCTGCATGAAGAACGCCGATGCCACCAGAAAAGGCAGGTAGCGCAGGGACCGGGAGGATGTCGGCAGTTTTTCCATGAATGCTGGCCGCCAGTATCCGGCGTCTCCCCGGCGGGGGCAAGGCCGATGTCTGTCCGGCTTTTTCGGAACACTTTCTTGCCATCCCCGGGTTAGGCGGTGTTCATGTCTCCCCAGAACGCCGGCACCCTTGTCTCATGGGCCGGGGAATGGAACCCTGGTTCAGGTTTCCGGAACGAGCATGATGGATTTTGTTTCGGCGCCGCTCGTTATTCCCTTCACGGTCAGCGTGCATTTCCCTGGCGGCAGGGTGATGCCGCCGGGAGAGTATTTGGCAAATTTGGTCCAGCCGCCCGTTCCCGGAAAGGTGAATTCCTCCAGGTTGCCGTTTACGGAATAACCTATCTTGAGAAGGGTGGAGGCAGGCGCGGCTATGGCGTAATCCGTCGTTACCGTGTACGTGCCTCCCTTTTTCGTCTCAATGTCCCAGCTGACGGAACTGAAGTGAGACAAAACATTGAATTTTCCGAGGTCCTTGGCCTGTGCGTGGGAAATGAAGCAGTTCTCCGGAGTGAGGATGATTTTTCCTCCCGCCGTCGGCTGCACCACCGGAAAAATGTCTGTCGGAATCAGGCGGATGTAGCGGACATAGATGCCGTCCCTTCCTTTTTTCCTGATGGTAAAGGTTTGTTTCCCCTTGGTGAGTTTCATGCTCCCCGGATGGTAAATGCTTGCGTCATTGATGCCTCCGCCGTTGGTCGGTACTTTCCACACGAAGGAGGGGGCGGAACCGGATTGCAGTTCATATTGTGCGGAAGCGATTGCCGTCCAAGGAAAAACGTACCAGATTTCAAGAATGTATTCCCCGTCGTTGGGGACATTGATTTTCCAACTGGCGCCGGAATCCTTTTTGGCCATGCCGGCAATGAATTTATTGGAGTGTATTCTTTCCAGCTTGCTGTCGACCAGTTCCGCGTTTTCCGCCTTCATCAAAATGGCTTTGCCCTGAATGGCTCCGCTACTGGCCGTCTTGATCAGTCCTTCCGCCGGGAATTTGGCCTGGGCACCCAGGCAGAGAAAAAGGGATGAGGTTAGAATAAAAAACAGTTTCATCGTATAGAGGGGAGTATCCCTTTTCTCCTTTAAATACCATTAGTTGTCAATGGGAAATAGTCCATGCCTAACGTAAATCGTAAAATTCCCCCGTGAGGAAGAGCCGGAAACGCGCAAACGGACGGAAAACATTCAGCCAGGGAAGCATTTTATGCTACTGGCCGAGAACTACCTGATTTTCCAGCGTTTTCCCTTCCACAAATTCCCGGATGTTATGGAGGGTGACTTCCGCAATGTTGTGCAGGGCTTCCTTTGTGAAAAAACCCTGGTGGGAGGTCAGGATGACGTTGTTGAAGGAGAGCAGGCGGGCAAGGGTGTCGTCGTCAATGATCTTGTCGGATTTATCCTCGTAAAAATATTCCCCTTCCTCCTCATACACGTCCAGCCCGGCGGATCCCACCTTTTTGGATTTCAGGCCGTCTATGAGCATATCCGTGTGGATCAGCTTGCCGCGCCCCGTATTGATGATCATGACGCCGTCCTTCATTTTCCCGATGGAGTCGGCATTGATCAGGTATTCCGTCTCCGGCGTGAGCGGACAGTGCAGGGAGATGATGTCCGACCGCGCGTACAGGTCGTCCAGCGTGGTGTAGGTGATGCCGTTTTCCTCGGCAAAGCGTTTGTCCGGGTACGGATCATAAGCCAGAATATTCATGCCGAATCCCTTGAGGATGCGGATAAGTATTTTGGCGATCTGGCCCGTGCCGATGATGCCCGCCGTCTTTCCGTGCATGTCGAATCCCATCAGGCCGTGCAGGGAAAAGTTCCCGTCTCTCGTGCGCCAGTAGGCGCGGTGGATCTTGCGGTTCAGAGCCAGCATCAGGGCCACGGCGTGTTCCGCCACGGCGTAAGGCGAGTACCGCGGCACGCGCACGACGGGCAGTCCGTAGCGCTCCGCCGCTTCCAGGTCCACGTTGTTGAACCCGGCGCAGCGCAGGGCCAGCAGCCGGACGCCGTTTTCCTTCAATGCACGGATGACTTCCTCTCCCGCCGTGTCGTTCACGAAGATGCAGGCCACATCCATCCCGCTGGTGAGCGGCACGCTGTCCGTATTCAGATGCCCCTTGAAATAACGGATATCGTAATGGTATTCGCGTTCGTTGATCGGGTTGAAGGAGCCCCGGTCATAGGACTTGGCGTCGAAGAATGCTATGCGGCAGGGATGGTCGGTCATGTCGGGAATGGGTTAGGTGGCGGGGGTATTTCCGGACGCCTGCCCTTGGCTGGCGACGGCTTCCATGCGTCTGCGGACTTCATCCGGATCTCCCAGGAAATAGTCTTTCTGCAGGTTCAGCGAGTCGTCAAATTCGAATACGTACGGAATGGCTGTGGGCAGGTTCAGGGAAAGGAGCTTTTCGTCGGGAATATGCTTCAGGTACTTGATGATGCCGCGCAGCGTATTGCCGTGGGCTACGACGAGGATGTTGTCCCATGTTTTCAGGGAAGCCAGAATGGTCCCTTCCCAATAGGGCATCAGGCGCTCAATGGTGGATTTCAGGGATTCCGTGCGCGGCAGTTCGTCGTCCGGCACTTCCCTGTAGCGCGGGTCCCAGCGGGGGTTGTTCATGTCGTCTTCCGCCACGGGAGGGGGTGCTACGTCATAACTGCGGCGCCAGACCAGGACTTGTTCGTCGCCGTATTTTTTAGCCGTTTCACTTTTGTTCAGGCCCTGGAGCATGCCGTAATGCTTTTCATTCAGCCGCCAGCTTTTGGCAACCGGCAGCCAGTCCTGGTCCAGGCGGTCCAGAACGCAGTTCAGCGTCTTGACGGCGCGCTTGAGGTAGGACGTATAGGCCTGGTCAAAAGCCATTCCCTTGTCTTTCAGCAGGTCGCCCGCATAGTACGCTTCCTGCACCCCTTTTTCCGTCAGGTCCACATCCGTCCATCCGGTGAATCTGTTTTCCCGGTTCCAGGTGCTTTCCCCATGGCGCAGCAGAACAATTGTTTTCATCTCGGTTAGTTTAGACAAACTTTTCCCTGTTATTGTGCAAAAAACGGGATGTATGACATTATTCGGGAACTTGTCCGCGCCGGCAGTGCGGAAAGGGAAAATGTGATTGGCAAGCGTCTTCAAAAAGGGTAACAGTTCGGGATGATGAAGCAACATGGCTGCATGGGGGCCGTCGCCCTGATAGCCGGCATGGCCGCCCTGGCATGGGCCGGGCCGGAAGCCGTCCTGAATGTGGAAAAGCCCGCTCCTTCCCGGGGAACTCCCGCCGTTTTCAAGTTCGGCGGAGAGGACAACCAGGAATTCATGCTGAACGGCAAACCGTTCCAGATACGCGGTGCGGAAATGCATCCCCAGCGGATTCCCAGGGAATACTGGAGGCACCGCATCCGGACCGCCAGGGCCATGGGGCTGAACACAATCGCCTTTTACGTTTTCTGGAATGACCACGAACAGCCGGACGGCAGCTTTGATTTCAAGACCGGCAACCGGGATTTGGCCGCGTTTCTCAAACTTTGCCAGGAGGAAGGCATGTGGGTGCTTTTCCGCCCGGGGCCGTACGTTTGTGGGGAATGGGACCTGGGAGGGCTGCCTCATTACCTGCTGAAAGACCCCAAGGCCAAACTGAGGACAACGGAAGACGCCAAATTCATGAAGGCCCAGGCCCGTTATCTGGAAGCTGTGGCCAGAGTGGCGGAGCCGTTTCTGGCCAAAAATGGCGGCCCCATCCTGATGACCCAGCTGGAGAACGAATACGGCAGCTACCAGCGCAAGGACCCCAAGTACATGGAATGGCTGAAAACGTTCTGGACGCGGAAGGGATTCGGGCCGTTTTACACGTCCGACGGCGCCGGGGAACATTACTTGAAGGGAGTCACACTTCCCGGCGTGGCCGTGGGGCTGGACCCCGGATTGAACGACGGGCATTGGAAGATTGCCAACAAGTGCAATCCGGGCGTCCCTGTCTTCTCCTCGGAAACGTATCCTGGCTGGCTGAGGCACTGGGGGGAAGGCAACTGGAATCCGACTCCCGAAATTGTCGACCACGTGCGCTGGTTCATGGACAAGGGGCGTTCTTTCAGCCTCTTCGTTTTTCACGGGGGCACCAATTTCGGCTTCACGGCGGGAGCCAATAACGGGGGGCCGGGGCAATACCAGCCGGACCTCACCAGCTACGACTACGGCTCCCCTGTGGATGAACACGGCCGCATGAACGAATATTATACCCGGATGAGGGAGATCATTCTGGCCAAACTGCCTGCGGAGGCGGCCGTTCCGGAACCTCCCGCGGACATTCCTTCCATGGAAATACCGGAATTTACTCCGGAAGTGCATGCCGGATTATGGGAGAACCTGCCCAGGCCGTTCCGTTCCAAATTCCCGCAGCCGCCCTACTTTGAACAATGGAACCAGAACCAGGGCATGGCCATTTACAGCACCGCCGTTCCGGCGGGGCCTTCCGAAACGCTGGAACTGTCCAGTGCCAGCGATTACGCGCAGGTGTACCTGAACGGAGAACTCATCGGCACGCTGGACCGCCGCCTGGGGCAGAAAAGCCTGGTTCTGCCGGAGCGCAAAAAACCGGGGACGCTGGAAATCCTGGTGGAAGCCATGGGCCATATCAATTTCCACATCAGCATGGAGAGCGACCGCAAGGGATTGCACGGCGCCGTGAAGCTGGGACCGCGCGAATTGAAGGGATGGACGGTCAGGGCGCTGCCGCTGACAGCCGCTTCCATCACTCAGGCTCCCAAAGGGAAGGGATCGTCCAAGAATCGGGCAGGAGCCCATTTCCGGGCCGTTCTGAACATTGAGGACCCTCACGACACGTTCCTGGACATGTCACGCTATACCAAGGGATACGTTTGGGTCAACGGCATCAACGTGGGACGGTACTGGAACGTGGGACCGCAGTTGAGGCTGTATGTGCCCGCGCCTTTCCTGAAAAAAGGGGAGAACGTGATCGACATCCTTGACCTTCACGAAACGGAGCCCAGGCCCGTCCGCGGCATGACGGAGCGCAACAAGGAACCGGGCAAGGTCAATACGAAGAACCTGGATAACCAGTGGTAAGGGCGGATGATGGCCGTCTTTTTCCCGGCAGGGAAGAATCCGGAGTTCTTCCGGCGTTGTTTCTGCCGTCAGGACGCCTGCGCCGCCTTCCGTTTGCGAAAGGCGGACTTGAACTCCTCCCAGTCCGTAGTTCTCAGCAGTTCGGAAAGGTTGGAATAATAGGACTTGTGGTGTCCGAACCGTTCGTCCTTCAATTCTTCCTCGGCTTTTTCCGGGCTCCAGCCCTGTATGACGATGCGGTAAGCCGCGCAGACAATGCCTGTGCGGTCGGAACCGTGCCAGCAGTGCACCAGGATGGGTTTGGGAGCTTTATCAATCAGTAGCAGGCACTCCATCAAATCCTGGGCGGTTACCTTTCCGGCGGCCAGCCTGATGCGGTAAAGGTTCAGGGAAGTTCCCTGCGCCTCATTGTCGTCACGGTGGTATTCCCGCAGGTTCAGCACGGATTTGATGCCCTGTTTTTCCAGGGCTTTAAAACCATCGTCGTCCGGCTGGGCGGAACGGTATAATTCCCGGCTGAGCTTGTAGCAGTTATTAACGTTTTTCACAGACACGGGTACGGCAGCTGCTATTTTTGCATCCGCATGAATGGGCGGCATGCAGCCTGCCATCAGAAAAAGCATCAACAGAACGGGCTTAAGAGGCATGGCGGCATCAGGGAATGGCAGGATAACCCACGCTCTGGGCATACAGAACCTTCTTGAACATATTGAGCTTCAGCCGTTCATGAAGATTTTCCTCATTCAGCATGGCGCGGAAGACAGTGCCAAGCCCGGCGGAAGCGCAGAAGAGATAAACGTTCTGGCCGACAAAACCGACATCCGCGCAGGCCGTCGTCAATTTTCTTTTTGCGTCAAAATCGCCGGGCTGTTTGGACTGGTCCACTACATACACCAGATTAAGGGGAGCCTGGGCTACGAATTCCTGCGTACCTGTTGAAGCCCTCAGGTCCCCCTGCATCACTTTCTTCAATTTATGCGTTTCCGGCTCGTAAAGGTAGGCTGCGTCCGGAAGAACCGCGTAAATTTCTATTTCATTGGAGTTCCGGGATGACGGCGCGGTCCGGTAATCCGCGTCCTCGCGGTTGACGCCCTGGGCGGCCCAAAGCAGGGAGGAGAGCACCTCAAGAGGAATGGGCCGGTCCGCGAAGGTCCGGATGGACCGGCGTTCCTGCAGGGCCTCCATGAGGGGCTTGCCGCCCTTCCTGTCCGGCTCCGGCAGGATAATGTCGTTGCAAAGGGCGTTTCCGGAGGAAAGCCATGCGGAAACGAGAAACAGACCGGGAAAATGGATGCGGGGGAGGTTCATGCGGGATAAACAGTAGTAAAGTCTCTTGAACAGAATATATGTTGGATGTTTCCCTGACTTTTTGGGAAGAGGGGGGGAGCCGTTATCCTAGAAAATAAATAGGGTTGTGCAAGAAAAAAGAAATGATCCTGTTTTTCTGCGGATGTCTTGCCGGAAAGGGCGCCGCGACTTTCTGTTTTCCCAGCTTCAGGCGCGGGAAGGAAGGCAAATGGAAACTTATCTCTGTAAACAGGTTGTTTCAGATTGACCTTGAAATAATATTGCGCTTTTATGTCAAACGGAACCGGGTGCTGCGGCTCCTTCCAAATTGTTAATTTACCTGAATTGCTTTAATTTCTTAAACTGCCTTATGAATATTCCCCATTCCTGGAATCCGCCTCCGCCGAAACGTAAAAAATCATCCTCGGGCGGATTAATTATGGCGATTGTCGTGATACTGGCACTGGTAGGCGGAGGCATGGTGTACTACCGCGTTTCCGAACAAAGAAAAGCGGAAACAGCAGAATTGGCTGCTAGAAAAGAAGCGGAGGCCCAGGCCGAGCGTGCGCGCGAAGCCGCAGCCCAAGAAGCCAAAGCTGCCCGGAAGGAGGCGGAACGCCGAGCCGCCGAAGAGGCCGCCAAAAAACAGCAGAAGGAGCCGGAGGAAGTGAAGCCGGTTCCGGTGGAGCCCAAAGAGGAGCCCATCGTCCAGGAAGAGGACCCCCGCCTGGAGATTTTCAAGAAGCCCGTGCTGCTCGTCAGCCTGAAAGCCAATGATGCCGCCAACCGGAAGTTGTTCAAGGACGCCTTTGACCTGGCCCTGGAAACGAGCCGTTATGATTTATATGCGGAATTTCTGCGCACTAATCTGGAAAGGGATGCCGTAAAGGTCATCAAATTCGGCAAATTTGATGAAACCATGTATAAGCAAAGCCCCATGCTCATGCGCGCCAACGAGCTGTACCAGCTCATCAGCAAGGTGGGGCCGGACACCATCCGGGAGCAAACCATGGAAAGCACGCCCAGGTATTTTTATCCGTGGCTTTTCTCGGATGAATCCAATCCCGTAAAGCTCTTTCTGCGTACGGTGGCACGAGAACAGACCCCCAAGGAACAGTGGGCCGGCATCCTGCGGAAATGGGCTGAATTCTGGATGAAAACGTCTGCCATGCCCCGCAGCAAATATTCCTCCCTGGCGCTGGCATGCGCCATGCTCCACCCCGGTATTGCCTCCAGTCCGTCCAAATTGCGGGCATCCTCTTCCGGCAACATTTCCACGACGCCCCTGACGCTGGAGCAGGTATTCGAATATTTCATGGAAATGGACGAGAAGCATGAACTGCTGACGGACATTACCAAGCTGAGCCCGTCCGAGCTGCTGTTCGTCGTGGATGTCCGCCTTCCGCGGTCGGAAATGGACTGGGCGCGCAAAAAGGTGCGCCTGACGCGCAAGGGGTGGGGAGGCGCCTACTCCATGATCCGCTACCGCATGGACCGCGCCGCCCTGGGCAAAGACCCGTACAATACCTATTCCTTCCAGGAAATCCTGGATGAAGGCGGCATTTGCATGGACCAGGCCTATTTTGCCGTCAACACGGCCAAATGCAACGGCATTCCCTCCGCATACGTTACCGGCGACGGCAACCGCGGAGCGCATGCCTGGGTGAACCTGCTGACGGCGGACGATACCTGGCAGTCCTACGGAGGCTATGGATACAATACCGGCCATTTCTCCCATCCGCACAACCGCAAGTCCAAACATGAATCCACTCTTCTGCAGGGAATGGACAGGAAAGTGAACGGCGCCAGGCTGGACGCCACGCTGGATTACCTCTCCCTGGCGGACCTGTTTGAAGAAATGCAGAAACCGGAGTGCGTCAGGGTCATGCTGGAGGCCGCCACGGAGAACACACCGGGCAGCCCCCTGGGCTGGGAACGGCTGATTGAAGTGATGGCGCGGCCTGAAAGCGGGACAAAGCTGGAGGAATGGGACAGGCTGGCCACCCTGATCAAGCGGAAATTCCGCTCCCGGCCGGACTATCTGGCCATGGCCGCGCGCGTGGAGGATGAATATATCTTCCCCCAGCGCGATGCCGCCACCAACAAGCGCAATGTGGCCCGCGACTTGAAAAAATTGGAAAAGGAAACGGACGAAGGCCGCAGCGACCTGACCTCCGCCGCCATCAAGCGGCAGGCGGACATCCTGATGGAAAAAGGCGACAAGGCGGCTGTAGCGGCCCTTTACCGGAAGTCCATGAAGGACTATGCCGTGCGTGCGGAAGTGTTTGAAGCCCTGATGGGGCAGTATTACCGCTACATTTCGGAAGACCAGGCCGCTGTGCTTCAGCTGGCCAAGGAGGCGGAATCCTCCTACAACAGGTATATCCGGACGAAGTCGGACGACTATTTCAAGGTGAAGAAAGAAGTCTCCATTCAGAAAAGGATTGCCGGCTATTATGAGAAGGGCGGGAATGAAAAGAAGGCCGCCCTGTTGCGGAAAGACGCGGAAAAGCGGGAGAAAAACAGTAAGAAAGGCATCAGGGAGGAACGTTGATCCGGACGATTGCCGGAGTGGGGAAGGCACGCTCCGTTTCCGCCGGGAAGGGAGCGCCGGCCTCTCTTGTCCCGGGTTGCGGCATATCCGTGGAATGAACGTTTTTAAGCTGGAATGCTGTCTTATCTTCAACTAATACATGTCCCATATGGCAAGAGAACCTTACGCGAACTTCTGGCCCAAAGTGGCGGATACCGCTTTTGTGGCGAACAGCGCCGACCTGATCGGCGATGTCACCATTGGAGAGCACGCCAGCATCTGGTATCACACCACCCTGCGTGCAGATATCAACAAGATTGTCATTGGAGACTATTCCAACATTCAGGACAATAGCTGTATTCACCTGGCGGACGATTACGGCTGCTATGTGGGCAATTACGTGACCGTGGGCCACGGCGTGATTCTGCATGCCTGCACGGTAGAAGACGAGTGCCTCATCGGCATGGGGTCCACCATTCTGGACGGCGCGGTTATCGGCCGCGGATCCGTCGTCGGCGCCAATTCCCTCGTAACTAAGGGCACGATTATTCCTCCCAATTCCCTGGTGCTGGGCTCCCCCGCCAAGGTAGTCAAGGACCTGGGGCCGGAATCCCAGGCCAACAACCGCAAGTGGGCGGAAAAATATGTGAAGGTGGCTACCCGCTATACGGAACGGGTCATCAATCCCGGTTTTTAATTCCCGAACTTTTGCCTGCCATGCCGGAAGAAAAGCTGATTACCGTGGAACCTTATGCGCTGCTCTATACGCGGGCAGGCGCGGGGGTATGCCTGCGTGATCCGCTTACCGGCAAGGTAGGCGTCATTTTCATGGAGCTGCCGGACGGCATGGCTCTGGAACAGGTGCTGAAGGGCGAACGCCCGACCCGGCCGGACACTTCCTCCCTGCTGGCGCACCTGCTCTCCGCCATGGAATGCCGGGTAAGACTGGTGCTGATTAACGGAAGGAAGGATGAAGTCTTTTATGCCCGGGTGGCGGTGGAAGCCGTCAATGAAGTCATGGAGAAGCTGGTGGAACTGGACGCCCGTCCGTCCGACGCCTTGATGATTGCCGCTCGCTTTGGAACCGGGATCAAGATCATCCCCGCCGTATGGGAGAGCATGGAAAATATTTTCCCCCAGCTTGAACAACTGGAGACGGACTCCGTGGACAGCCGCGCTCCGGTATATGTGGCTGACTTGTAGGAGGGGCAATGAGCTTTTGTTCCATCCGGATACGGCTTAACTGAAAAAAAACTTGCCAAGCGCGGGGGAAGTCTATACATTCGGCCCACATCACTTCAAGTGGGTAGATTCCCGAGCGGTCAAAGGGGGCAGACTGTAAATCTGTTAGCATTCGCTTTCGAAGGTTCGAATCCTTCTCTACCCACCACTTTATCACTTTCATACTTGCTCACAGCCCTTGATTCTTCAAGGGTTTTTCATTTCTTGCTTGCATGAGCTATCATGAGTACGCATGAACCAAGTGTATACTCAAGTGTACATTTCCATTTTCTACAAGTGTGCATCATCAAAAAACACTATTAAACAGGGGTGGATGATCAAATGTAAAAATTCTGGATTGCCCTTTTTAGTGTTGCAGGGAAGCAGATCCGCAAGACGACAAAAATAGCTATTATTTCTTCTGTTATTCCTTCAGGGAAAAGTAAAATGGCTGTAGGAAGGGAGAATGAAGCCAAGGTCCGTTTGATTGCTGAAAAGCTGGAAAAGGCCGCCAATAGGGAGCAGGTGGACGCCAAGAAGGTAAAGGTTCTTGCCGGGGAAAGAGCAGGGAGGAAATTTTTGCGTGGCAAGCAGTACATGAAGGATAGGCTGGATTTTTGAGACAACTACGCGCGGGAAAGCGGCGCTTATACCCTGGTAGAAGAAGGATTTGCCATTCTGGACATCGCGCCCCGGAACGCGCTCACATGGACAACAGCCGCGCCAATTATCGCCGCTGGCTAGCCGGGAAGATGAATGCCCGCTTGCCTGCCTTTCATGTTGCGGCGGCCTTTCCCTACTACCCATGAATCACAGACCAACCGCGCAAGCAGGATGAATAAGGATTGAATCTTGATTGTTGAAGATGACTTTGACATTGTGAAAATACTCAAGCTCTTTCTTTCTTACCACGGGTACTGCCACGTACGCGTTGAAAATTCAGGCGTAAGCGGATTGGAAGCGGCGCTGAGCCGGACTCCCGGTCTTATTTTACTGGATATCATGCTGCCGCACACTCAGGTCCACCTCCCCATACGGCGGCTGTTCCCATCATCATGCTCACGGCAAGGAATGAAGTTTCCGGAGACCGGAGCGGATGATTATGTCACCAAGCCGTTTAATACAGAAGAGCTTCTGGCGCACATCAAAACCCAGCTCATGAAGAGTGTGGCTGACCGGCTGCGGGACCGGTTGTCCAATTTGATTATTAAAAGACGTCACGGCTTGAGCTTGCCGCAGTGAAAAACCGTTGCGGTTCCGGCGGAAGGCCCGTGAGTATGCCGCATGGATGACTTCTGGGCTGGTCGACAAGGAGGGGCCGGATATGTTAGAAAAGGCTCCCTTTTCCAACTGCTGTATTGATTTGATATGTTAACCACACTGATTATTCTGGGAGTCTCCGCCATTTTGTTTGTCCAGGGGAGGATTCGTTCGGATATTGTCGCGTTGTGTTCCCTGTTGTGTCTGATGGTATTCGGCATTCTTGGCCCGGAGCAGGCGCTTTCCGGCTTTTCCAACTCCATCGTTGTGATGATGGTGGGGCTTTTTGTGGTGGGCGGCGCCATTTTCAGGACGGGGCTTGCCAAAATGATAGGCGGCAGGATCGTGAAGATGGCCGGAAAAAGCGAATTGCGCCTGCTGGTGTTGACGATGCTCGTGACGGCCGGGATAGGCGCGTTTGTCAGCAATACGGGCACGGTGGCGCTGATGCTGCCCATTCTTGTGAGCCTGGCGGCGGACGGCGGGATTCAGACGCGCCGCCTTCTGATGCCCATGGCCTTCGCCAGCAGCATGGGGGGCATGCTGACGCTGATCGGCACGCCGCCCAACCTTGTGGTGAACAACCAGCTTCAGGAAGCCGGACTGGAAGGGCTGGGCTTTTTCTCTTTCACTCCCATCGGCATCGTGTGCATTGTCACGGGCGTTCTGGTCCTGATTCCCCTGAGCAGGAAGTTTCTGGGCGAACGCGGGGAGGAACCGCAATACGAGGCCAAGGGAAAGTCCCTGAGCCAGTTGATAGACGAATACCAGATCATCGGCAACCTGTACCGGCTGCGCGTGCTGGAGGATTCCGAGTTAACGGAACATCCCCTGCACGACTTGCACATTCCGGACCGCTACCATGTGAACATTGTGGAGGTGCGCCGCAGGCATTCCGGCCGCCATTCCTTTCTGCAGACGGTCAGCCAGACCATGGCGGGGTCCGATACGCGGGTGAAGAAGGCGGATGTGATTTACGTGATGGGAGAGTTTGAGGACGTGGACCGTTTCGCGCGGGATTTCGGAGCCGTGATGATCAACCGGAAGACGCCGGAAGATACGGATTCCATGCTCAGGAGCAAGTTGAAGTTTGACGAAATCGGCATTGCGGAGATGCTGCTGATGCGCAATTCCGACTTGATCAATACCCCGGTCAAGTCTTCCGGGCTCCGTGCCAAGTACGGCGTCAACATTCTGGCCATCCAGAGGGACAATCATTACCTGTTCCACAATTTGAAGGACGTGAAGCTCCAATATGGGGATACGCTTCTCATTCAGGGAACGTGGGCGGACATCGCGCGACTGAGCGAAAAGACGTTTGAATGGGTGGTGGTGGGCCAGCCCCTGGCGGAGGCTTCCAAGGTGACGCTGACGCACAAGGCTCCCCTGGCCGCCGGAATCATGATCCTGATGATCGTCGCGATGGTGTTCAACTGGGTTCCGGCCGTGGCCGCCGTACTGATTGCCGCCGTGCTCATGGTGTTGTGCGGCTGCCTGCGCAACGTGCAGGAAGCGTACAAGACGATCAACTGGGAAAGCATCGTGCTTATTGCGGCCATGCTGCCCATGTCCCTGGCGCTGGAAAAGACGGGGGCGTCGGAAGCCATTTCCCACGGCCTGGTGGCGGGGCTGGGAGGGTTCGGCTCCATGGCCCTACTTGCCGGCATTTATTTCACGGCGTCTTTGCTGACCATGTTCATCAGCAATACGGCTACGGCGGTGCTTCTGGCGCCCATTGCCGTGCAGTCCGCCGTGAGCATGGGAATCAGCCCCTATCCGCTGCTGCTGGCGGTTTCCGTGGGCACCAGCATGTGTTTCGCCTCTCCCTTTTCCACGCCTCCCAATGCCCTGGTGATGCCGGTGGGCAAGTACACGTTCATGGATTACGTGAAGGTCGGCGTGCCGCTCCAGGTGATCATGGGGCTGGTAATGATCGTTGTGATTCCCCTGTTTTTCCCGTTCGGCAAGGGGTAGGGTATGCATAAGCAGGGGAGTATGGCAGGGATTTCCCGTTTTTTTGCAAGAAAAAGAGAGACAAGGGCGCAGTCCGGGAGTAGAACGGGAGGAGTTATAAAAACCTTTTATTTTATCATGAAAAAGTATTTGTTTATTGCCGCTGCCGCCATGTTTGCGCTGCCGTCCATGGCTGCTGAAGACGCTCCCAAGAAGATGACCTCCGCAGAGAAGAAGGCCGCCATGCTGGAAAAGTATGATACCAACAAGGACGGCAAGCTGGATGCGGAAGAGAAGGCCAAGATGAAGGAAGACCTGAAGAAGCAGAAGGAAGAGGAACGGGAAGCCAAGAAGCACGGCTCCCGCAAGTCCGACTGATGTTTTTCTGGTTCATTCACGGTGTTCCGTATGAAAACGGCCTGAAACATGTTTCAGGCCGCAGGAGAGCCGGACATTTTTAAGACGATGAGATATGGGAAATGGACCAGGTGGTGTACCGCCGGCATGCTGGTTTTACTGGCAGGCTGTACGGCGGAGGAATGGGCGCAGTTTTCCAAGGAAATGGAGGAAAACCAGCGTGCCGCTGCCGAACGCCGCGCCACATACCACAATATCAGCGTCCAGTGCTCCGACTGGGACATGAGGGGTACGGCCACGGCCGGCCTGTCCGCCAAGGGATTCCGGGTCATGTATCCCGGAGAGGGGGATTACGGGGCTGTCGTTGCCGTCAACAAAACGGCGGAAGAACATACCCTGATCCGCAAGGGCCTTTATTTTGTCTCTACTCCGGGGCCTGACACACGGCCGGGATACAAGACCAAGGTCACGGTCACCGTGCATGATTTAAATGGCAAAAAGCTGGCGGAATACCAGGGAGAAAGTTCCCCCGGGGAGTCCTACCACCGTTCCGAGGCGGCGCGCTCCGCCTGCCGCAAGGCAATTTCCCGAATGCCCGCCAGCAGCTCTCTTTATTGGTAAAGGAGCAAGGCTTTTCGTAAAAGTTACAGCCGGAATCCGGGTTATGCCGGGGTTCCGGTTTTACGTTTTTTGCGGGACCGGATTTTATAGGCCAGCGTGTCGATCAATTCCCGGACAGCATTGACCGGGTTTTTCCGCAGGACGTGGCGCCCTTTCAGAATGGCGCCGGGCCGGACGATTCCCGTTCCGCGATGGTTGCGGATGACTGCGGCCGTCTGGGCAAACATGTTGTATTTTTCCAGAACCAGGCGGCGTGCTTCCCGGATGGCGGGGAGGCGTTTTTCATATTCGCCGTCGTCCATGGATTTGCGGATGATTTCAAAGGCTTTCCCGGGATCGTCCATGGGGACGGGGATGAAACTTTCCGGCGGGAAGCATTCCGTGGCAAGCGGATCCCCGGCATAGAAGGGGAGGGTCATGGCGACAAAGGCGTCCGCAAGCTTTTCCGTCCAGTGGTGGGGTTCCAGATGGTTTTCCACGCACAGATGGTACTTGTAGTCGTCCATGGCGACGGTTTTGTTGTCTATTTCCCGGATGCCGTGCCCGAACCAGTCCAGTTCCGGCAGTCTGTCCGCCAGGTAGCGCGTGAGGTCGTAGCGCATTTTATGCATCGTGTGCGTATGCTGCTTGGCGGAGCAGATGGTGGAAAGCATTTTGGTCTTGGGAAATTCCTTTTGGTCCAGGATTTCCTGCATGGGTTTGATGTACAGCCATTCCAGGCAACCACGGCCCAGCGTGTGGTTGGGGTGGGGAAGGTCTGTCGGGGAATGCGTGGTCAGGACGGTACCGAACTGGTGCGTGTATGCACGGCTGTATATTTTGATGGATGGCGGTTCCACCGTGATCAGGATGGTTTGGTCCGGCGGGCAGAGCAGGGGTTCCGTTTCATTCCTGATGGTGCCGATGTCGTGCCTGGGGAATTCGTCGTACACCAGCACCCAGTCGTAGTCCGTCATGGCGGCATCCGTGCAGAACAGGCAACCGTCCCAAAGCAGAGAGTCCGTCTCGTCGGGAGAGGCCTTGGTGGATTTTCTGATGACCTTGATGCGTATGGGGCTGCTGGAATCCTGCATATGAAGCTGGTGTTGAAGAAAGGGGCGGGAAAGGTGCCGCATTTCCGGAATGCGGGGAAGCTGCGGAGCGCCTTCGTGCCCGTAGTGTAGGGGGAGCACCTGCCTTGTCAATGTCAAAGGGTCCGCCGTTTTCCCACGAATGGCGGCAGGTCGGTTGGATGCCGTGTTCTCCCATTCCGGGAAAAGCCGGTCAATGGCGCTGGCGGCCGTTTTCCTGGTGCCGCAGGGCATCAGTGGGCGGAAAGTATGTCCCGCGAAGGGGCCCCGGCCTTGCCGGGAAAAAGGGGAACAAAAGTTTTCAGAAAGGTATTTGCAGATAGGGATGAAGAGGGGAAGCGAGAGAGATGGCAGGAAGGAATAAAAGACTTGTACGCGGAGTGTCCGTGTGGGATACCGTGGTCGTTATTTCCGGCGACGGGATTTCAGACTGTGCCACGCCAGCCGGCCCTTGTGGCCGCGTTTCAGAAAACGCTGGTAGTAGGATATCCAGGTGCCGTCCCCTTTGCGGTGCGCTTCTTCCGGAGGCCGGTCAAAAATCCTGTAGAGTTTTTCCGTCTCCCGGGCCGTTTCTTCCAGAAACAGGGTTTCCTGTTCCGGCGTTTTCCAGGGGCGGGACATGATTTCACACCAAAGATCATCATTTTCATCCACCTTTTTCACGTAGGCCACAGCGTCGTCCAGTGTAGCAAATTCATGGCAGTTGATGAAGGAAAGGGTATTGAATTCCTTGCCGATGTCCGGATTGCCCCAATAAATGGGGATGGTGCCGGCAAGCATGCTGGTGACGATTTTCTCGCTCGTGTAGCCGGGATACCAGGCATTCTCAAAGGCAATGGAGAATTTGTACGGTTTTTTCATCTCAATGGATGAGGCGTACCAGTCTTCCGCCCGGCGGCCGTCTCCCGGCGTGTTGTTGAGATGGCTTCCCAGGGAATTGACGAATTTATAACCGGAAAGCTTGTGGAACATGGCGTCCCGGTTGGGATGGGATTTGCGGTTGGCGTAAATGAAGTTGCAGAACCCCGTTTTGGCGGCGAGGAGATTTTCCGCATTCAGCCCTTCCTTGGCCCCGTGCACTTCCTGCAGGTGGGGCCGCAGGCTGGGGAGTTTCACGGTACGGTCATAGTAGGGGATGGCATCCACTCCTATATAGTAGTCAAACAGCATGAAGTCGGGTGCAATGGCTTCATGACAGCCGTACATGATGGTGACATGGCCCGGTGCGCGTTCCAGAAAGTCGTAGAATGCTTCACGATTGACGTAGAACCACGGCGTGGCGACCAGGTAATCGAAGTCGGAATCATTTTCCTCCACGTGGTACCGGTCCTGAAGAAGCCGCCGGAAACTTTCCTTTCCGAAGTCCGGAGTGGATTGTAAAAAGGAAATTTTAAGCGTTTTCATGGAAGGACAGGACGAACGAGTTTAGAAGGATGCCTTTTGTTGTCAATTCCAAAGGGATATTCCCCTTTCCGCAGGAAATGCAAGGCACGGCTAGTTGTTTTCCGTTTTTCGTGCATGGAATTCCCGGAGCGTTTCTTCGTATAGTTTGGCGTGCCGTTCGGCAATAACGGAATAGGAGAATACCCGTTCCGCGTGTTTCCGGCCTTCTTCCGCAAGGGAATGGAGCAGTTTTCTGTCCAGCATCAGCCGTTCGCAATGATTGGCCATGGCCCGGACGTCGCCCTGGTCTGCAATGAGGCCGGTGAGGCCGTCCAGCACCACTTCCGGAATTCCTCCTGTCCGGAATGTAACGGATGGCGTTTTACAGGATATGGATTCCAGAGCGACGTTGGGAAGTACGTCCTGAAGGCTGGGATTCAGGAAAATATCTGCCGTGCTGTAAAGGGCCGCCAGTTCACGGGCGTCTGTAATGAATCCCATGCTGGTGCAGGCGTACGGAAAGTTCGGTGATTTTTCCTGGGAGCCAAAGAGGATCAAGTGGATGTTCCTGTGGCCGCGGCGGTGCAGTTCGTCCAGGATGAGAGGAATAAAGCGGCCGCCTTTGACAGGATTGAACAGGCCCGTAGCGCCGCACGCAATGACGAAGGCTTCCGGATTGATGCCCATTTGCTTCCTTTTGGCCTGCCTGTCCTCTGCCGGATGGAAGATCTCCGTATCCACGGGGTTGTAGATTTGTACGATGCGCCTGCCGGGAAACATGCAGCTTTTTTCCACTTGCTGCCTGAGCCACCGGGAGGGGGTTACAAGAGTCAGGGAACGGATGCTGCCGAATGCTTTTTTCTTCCGGTCAAACAGCCATGCAGGCAGGCCCGGAAACAGACGGGGAGTTCCCAGTTGCGGGCATTTGCCGCGGCATCCTTCATGAAATCCCGTACATTCCAGCGGGCAATGGCATCCCGCCGTACAGGCGAACAAGTCGTGCAGGGTATGGACCAGCGGGCGGCGGATCCGGCCCAGCCTGCTGAAGTCGAGCGTCCGCCCCCCTATCCAGTGCAGATGAATCAGGTCGGCCTGTTCCATTTGGGACAGATCAAATCCCATGCCGAACACGTTGAGGGAAAAGGGAAGGTCCTTCCTTCTGTCCGGAAAAAGGCTTTTAACCGCATCCGCCGCATGGCGGCGCAGGGCGTCCGCCGTTCTTCTTGGGGCGGACCGTTTGATTTCAATGCCTTTTATTTCTTTTTTTCTTCTCAGCAGCAGGACGGATTCCAGGCCGGAGATATTTCTGGCCAGGGCATCGTTCAGACGATAAGGGGCGGAACTGGATGAAACGCTGTGAGATACCTGAAATACTTTTGAACATTGATGCAAAGGCACATGGGGATTATGTGGATTAGGAATCCGGAGTCAATATAAACGGCTGTGCCTGAGGTGGAACAGAATGATGGGCCTGCCAAGGCTTGCGCATGAGGTGCCTGGTCCGTTCCGGCCTTTCATTTTATAATATTTTCCGTTCACATGACTTACATGCATGTGAAGGAGGCGGGGGATTATTTCCGGATTCCTAATCCGCTGGATTTGCAGGAGAAAAAGTTCCTGATTTTTTTTATCCACTTTCCTTTTCCGGGCGGCCGCAGCCCCATGTCCCTCCGGTCCTGGAAAGGGAAGGCGGCAAGCTGGTTCCAATCTTCCGCGTAGGTTTCCGAACAGTCGAGCGGAGTAATGCCACGCAGTTTGCACAGGATGGAAAAAATGCTTTGGTCATACCGGTTTTCCACGAAGCCCTCCAGATTGGGAGAGACGGAGGGGGAGTTGTCCACCAGATTCAGATGGTTGTAGAAGATATGGAGCCAGTCCCGGATCAATTCTACCGTCTATGGGGTTTTTTTGATGAAGACGTGTCCGGCCGCGATTTGCTGGGTATGTGTGATGCGGGTATTTTCCGGGGAGATGGAGAAATGGCGGAAGATATCCCCCTTGGTCCATTTGTATTCCGGCTGTCCATTGTAGAATACCAGCATGCCGTTGCTGTGCCGGTCCAGAATGTCCACGTATTCCCGGAAGCGTTTCCTGCCTTCCGGATTGATGTGGCAGCCGGCATCCAGATACAGGAGGCGGTCCCCTTCCTTCATTTTCCGCAGGGCGTGGCTGATGATCCAGGGTTTCCAGGACCAGTAGCCGAATCCCTTGCAGGAGGGGATCAGGTATTTTCCCATGCGGCTGGTGAATTCCGGGAGAAGATCGTGCTCCGTGAACGATGTGATTTCATCGAAAAACTCCAGGGCCTCCGCCTGACGGCACAGACGGTTCAGGGAGTCCGTCATGCGGGAGTCTGCGAATGAAATAAAATGGTTCATCAAGCGGCAAGTTAATGTGCTGCGTTATATAGGGAAGGTGAGGGATTGTCAATCGGGCCTTTGCCCTGAAATTTCCGGGAGGCCTGAGAAAGGAGGGACATCGGAAAGGTGGGTGGAAAGAATCCGTTTGCAGGAATAGTACCTTCCTTTTTGCCCAGGAAGGCAGGAACCCGCCAGCAGCAGAATGCGGCTGAAGCCGTTGGGGGGAGGAGGAACTGCATTGAGCAGGTCGGCTAGCTGCCTGTCCCGTTCGGAAAGGGTGGATAGGAAGATGTCGCCTCCGGCCTGCCGGTAGAATTCATGCCACCATGCCAGAATGATCCGCTTCTGGGGAGAGGTCATCCGGTTGAAAAGCGGATGCTTGGAGATGAAAAAGGGCTTGAGCTTCCGCACGCCGTAGGCAAAAAGGCCGGCGTTTAACCAGCCGTGTTCCTTCCAGTAGTCCACGATGTACAATAGCCTGCGGAATTCCTGCACGCATTGGGCGTGGGTAATGTCGTCGCAGTGTCTGGAAAGGGAGCCCCGGCGCATCAGGCGGTAATAATACAGGCAGTCCGGAATGAACAGAAGGCGTGAAGCATGAGGAAGGACTGTCAGGCGAAATGTTTCGTCTTCCCCTCCACGTTTCAGATCGGCGTGGAACCTGAGGCGGTGCGTTTCCAGCATACTTCTTCGAAACAGCTTGCTCCATACGCAGATATCCATCTTTCCCCAGACGGAATCCCGGAAGAAGTTGGCAGGAGAGGCATCCGGTTCAAAGTTCCATGCGGGCGATCTTCTTCTGGAGGCGATCAGCTCCGCCGTGGTATCGGAAAAAACATGATTTCCGCATTCCACTACGTCCGCATCATGTTCCAGTGCTCCGGAAAGGAGGCGCCCGTACATTTCAGGGTCCGCATAGTCGTCCGGGTCTGCAAAGCCGACGTAACGTCCCCGCGCCGCATCCAGCCCCGCATTCCGTGCGGCGGAAACGCCTGCATTGGACTGGTTCAGAAGGATGATTCTGCCATCCTTCATCTGCCATCGGAGTAGGCAGTTCCATGTGTTGTCCGTGGAACCGTCATTGATGCAGATAATTTCTATGTTGCGAAGAGTTTGCCGGGTCAGGCTTTCCAGGCAGATATCTATGTAAGCGGCCACATTAAAGCAGGGAACGATAATGGAGACGTCGGGAAGCATAAGAAGGTTTCTTGTGTGTAACGGATTTAAAATCCGCGGTCAATGGTAATTTTTGGCAAGCAGGTCATTGAAAACTTTCCCAGCGTGTAAGCGTGTGTCCGGGGACCGGGGCAAAAGTACGATAAGCAGGCTGATATGGTTTCATTCCCATGGATTTCCATCTTGTCGGGATAGGAGTTGGAGTACCCGAACCGTAAATTTGTTGAAAAGTCGCCTTCCGGGACATCTCAAATGGCAGTTGCCTAGCACAGGGAGACTGTGGTAAAAGAAGGCGGTACAACTTCTTTATCTATTTTTCTGTTATGATCATTGTCACAGGCGGAGCCGGGTTCATCGGATCAAATATTGTCGCAGCCCTGGAGAAGGCCGGCAAAAAAGATATTGTCGTCGTGGATACGCTGGGTTCCTCTGACAAATGGAAAAACATAGCCAAACGGGAGTTGTGCGCGGTGGTGCCGCCGGAAGACATGCTTGATTACATGGAAACGCACGCGGAGGAAATCGAAGCCGTCATTCACATGGGCGCGATTTCCGCGACGACGGAAACGGATGCGGATCTGATCATCCGGACGAATTTTACATTGAGCTGGTACTTGTGGGAATTTTGCACCCTGTATGGGAAGCAGTTTATTTACGCCTCTTCGGCAGCCACTTACGGGGACGGTTCCATGGGGTTTGACGACAATCCGTCCCTGGAGCATGTCAATGCGCTACGGCCATTGAACGCCTATGGATGGAGCAAGGCCCTGTTTGATCGGAAGGTGGCCAGGGAAGTGCGGGAGGGGCGTCCGGTTCCTCCCCAGTATGCCGGCCTCAAGTTTTTCAACGTGTACGGCCCCAATGAGTACCACAAGGGCGGCCAGAAGAGCGTGGTGGCCCACATTTTCCCCCAGGTAAAAGTGAATGAGACCGTCAAGCTGTTCAAGTCCTACCATCCCGATTACAGGGACGGCTGGCAGCTCCGGGATTTCGTGTGGGTGGGGGACTGCGTAGACGTGGTTCTCTGGCTGCTGGACCATCCGGAAGTGGGCGGCCTGTTCAATGTGGGTTCCGGGGAGGCGCGTTCGTTTTACGATCTGGCCAAGGCGGCGTTCAATGCCCTGGGCCTTCAGGAAAAAATCGGTTACCGGGAAATGCCTGAGGAACTCAAGGGCAAATACCAGTATTACACGCAGGCCGACCTTTCCCGGCTGCGCGCCGCCGGATACTTGGCGCCCATGACTTCCCTGGAAGACGGCGTACGGCAGTATGTGCAGAAGTATCTGGACCGGGAGGACAGCTACGTTTAACCCCGGATTGTTTTTATTCATGTCTGCACAGCGCATTTTGATCATCAAGCACGGAGCTCTGGGCGACGTGGTGCTGGCCATGGGAACGATGAAGCGCCTCCGGGAGCTGCATCCGGATGCCCATATCAGCCTGATGACGATGGGGATGTTCGTTCCGATGGCGAGGCAGCTGGGCGTGTTTGACGATTTCATCGTGGATGACCGGGTTCCATACTGGAAGCTAGGCACCACCTGGGCGGCCATCCGTTCCATTGTGGAAGGCAATTTTGATGTAGTATATGACCTTCAGGAATCCTCCCGCACCAGGAAGCGCTATTATCCGGCCGTCCGCTTTCTACTTAACCGCGATATGGACTGGGTGGCCTGCAATTCCGGTGAACGCCGCAGGTTGTTGAAAAAAAATAGCTTCCGGCTTGGAAGGGTGGAAAGGACGCCGTATCGGCTGGAGCGCGTCCTAACGGATTTGTCCTTCATGCACGGGGAGGGCCGGCATTTTGACGAGCTTCCGGAACGTTATGTGCTGATGATTCCGGGTTGTTCCCCCTCCCATCCCTACAAACGCTGGCCGGTTGAGAATTTCTGCTCCCTGGCGCGGCGCCTGGCGGAGCGAAGCATAGCATCCGTAGTGATCGGCACGAGGGCGGAAGCCGTGGAAGTGGAGGCCATTGCCTCCTGTTCTCCGCTGGCTGTCAGTTTTCTGGGCAAGTCTTCCCTGATGGATATTCCTCAGATGGCGTTGCGCTCCCTGGCCTGCGTGGGCAATGATACGGGCCCGACGCACATGTGCGCCTATTCCGGCGTACCCGTAACAGCCCTTTTCTGCCACCGGACGCGCAAGTCCGCCATCACGGCCCGACGCATCACGAACCTGATTTCCCCGGGAGGCATTGAGGAAATCACGGTGGACCAGGTGTGGGCTTCCCTGGAACCCTATTTACATGGATAATCCTTATATTCTTATGAAAAGTTGACCATGGACCGGCCTGCCAAAATATCTGTTCTGATACCCGTTTACAATGTGGCTCCTTATGTGGGAGCGTGCCTTCAAAGTATTTGCAGCCAGACGCTGAAAGACCTGGAAATTATTTGCGCGGATGATGCCTCTACGGATGAGTCCGCATCCATTGTGAAGGAGTGGATGGCAAAGGATTCCCGCATCAGGCTTGTCAGCGCTCCTGTGAACGGCGGCATTTCCCGGACGCGGAATCTTCTCATGAAACATGCCGGAGGGGAGTTTCTCATGATGGTGGATTCGGACGACTGGCTGGAGGTGGACGCCCTGGAGCGCATGTATGAGACGGCATGCGCCTGCCATGCGGACCGCCTTGTTTGTGGCTACCGCTATTATTACGAGGATGAACCGGACCGGGAGGATTTCTTTCTACCGGGAAGCGGGACGGACGCGGACAAAAGCTGGATTTTCTGTACTCCGGATACGATCGGAAAGGTTCATCATGGAACCAACGGTCTGATGATACGCCGTTCCGTGGTGGAGGCGTGCGGGAGGCGGTTCCCTGGAGGGCTGGTCTGTGAAGACATGTATTTCCATTACGTGACGTATCCTTTCTGCAAGCGCGCCTCCATTGTCCGTGAACCGTTGTACGTGTACCGCAAACGGGCAGGTTCCATTACGGAGGAATTCACCTCCGGCTATTCCCTGAAATCCCTGGATTACGTAAAAGTGGCCTTGCTGATTCTGGAAGCGTGGAAGGAGGATGGACTTATTGAGGAGTACAGGACGGCTTTTCTGAAGATGCTGGTGATGAGCGTGCGCAATGTACGCAAGTATGCGCCTCATTCCGAACAGAAGGACGTTACCCGGACAGTGTGCCGCGTGCTCCGTGAAGAGGGCCTGTATCGCCCGCAGGAGGATGACGGCCGCCTGACCGCCAGGGAAGCCAAATTGCTGAAATCCTGGCTGGCCGGAAAGTCCGAACTGGGCTTTTCCTATTATTGGAAGAAGATGCGCAAGAGAGTGCCTCAGCTGTTCCGCCATTGATCCTACCCGCTTCCTCCGATGAAAAAGAATGAATTCGCCGTCGTCCTTGCCAGTGACAACCGGGGGATATTGCCCTTGAGCGTCACGGTTTTTTCTTTGTTGAACACGGCGGGGCCGGACACTTTTTACAAGGTTTACATACTTTCCGACGGCATTGATGCCGGAAACCGCAGCAAGCTGGAAGAGCTGGCGGCTCCGTTCGACTGCCGGCTGGAGTTTATTGAGATTTCCAATATCCTGGAGGAGCACGATTTTCCCCATACTCAACAGTGGCCCGTACCCGCCTGGGGACGCGTATTTATCCCGGAGCTGCTGAAGGAGGAAAAGGGCAATGTCCTTTATCTGGATATTGATGTTCTGGTTTGCCGGGATTTGACGGAGCTTTTCCGCACGGATCTGGCCGGAAGGGCGGTTGGAGTGGTGTTTGAGAATTTTTCAAAGCCCGGTTCCCATTTCAACGAACGGCTGGACATGCCGCTGAGCTGCACGGGGTATTTCAATTCCGGAGTGCTGCTGATGGATGTGGATGTTTTCCGGCAGAAGGGGCTGGTGCGCGCCGTGCTGGATTATGCCGTCAGCTACAGGGACAGGCTTACCTGCCCGGACCAGGACGCCCTGAACGGCGCTTTGTGCGAATTGACGGCTCCCCTGCATCCCCGGTGGAACTGGCATGACGGGCTGACGCGCCGCATTTTGAAAAATGATCCCGCAGAGAAGTTCTGGCGAGGTGTGACGCCGCGCCAGGCGGTGGAAGCCGCCCTGGAGCCCGGAATTCTTCATTATCAGGGCGTTCACAAGCCCTGGCGGTATAATTGGCGCTACGAAGGGGAGCGCTATGAACGGGTCATGCGGGACGCCGGGCTACTCTGCGGCCCTCTTCCCGGCAGAACTCCGCTGGCGGTGCTGAAAAAATACCTTTACAAGCCAGTTTACAGGATGACCGGAAACAAGATACTGAAGCTGCGGGAGCGGTTTGATGAAGAGGACAGGGGATGATTTAACTGTGGGAAGGTCAATTTCCGGATTGCTGCATTCCGGATTTAATGACTTTTAGAACACGTTTGTAATAATTTTCATATGCCTGTTTCTCCGCGTTTTTGCCAGGGGGTTTGGGAGAAGAGGAACGGACTTCTACACTGAATTGTTTCAGCAGGGCTTTCACAGCATTGGTCGGCTGCCCGTAAAAGACGATGCGGTTCCGAATGCGGTTTTTGATTTTCGGGTCGCGCAGCCATCGTGACCTGAGATTCAGGATATACAGTAGGTCTATTTCTTCCGGGGAAAGGTTCAGGCCCAGGATATGGACATTGGAGAAAAAGAAGAGATCAATCCATGATTCTCCTTTCCGAAGCTTGTCATCCTGTAATTTTTTATACATGGGCGGAATGGAGATTTCCTTTTTGCGCAATTGATAGGTGTATGTGCCTTTTAAATAATTGTCGATTTTCCCGATGCATCCGCAATAATGCTCGTACCCATATTGGATAGTGAAGGAATCCGGCCTGTCATTGTAGGTGCCGTGGATGTTCCAGAGGCGGCATGAATGTGAAGTCTCCTGTTTCCTCATGAGAACATGACGCCGGATGCTGTATTTGGTTTCCGAATTCTGGCTGGCTGCTTGTTCATAATCCCTCAATTCCAGAATCCGGTGCAGGAAGGTATCATAGTTGGTGGTCAGGTAATCATCCGCCCGGAGGTCCGCGAGGGCGTGCAGGACGGATTCCGGATGGTTCTGCGGAGTGAACCGTTCCAACTGTTTTTTAAGTTTTTCACGCATCATGGCGGAGATGGCGCGCATGTTCTTTTCCTGATATTGTTTTTGCTCTTTCAAGATCAGGTATTCATAGATCAGAGGAAAAGGGAGGCAGTCTTTTTCCTCGGTGAAAGGGCAATAGGAGCCTGCGCATTCTCCGCAGGGCCTGCTGCAAATGGTCTGTTTGAGGAGGTCCGGGCTGCTGGGGCTTCCCAGGGTGCGCATCAGCCCGTTGCCGAACAGGATGGCATTTTTTATTGCGGGTGTTTTATTGGTGGAAACAGGCATGGATGGAGAGGCAGGTGAACTCTGCATGCTGGCATATGCCCGGAGAAAATCAAGCAGTGAAAAACAGATCTGCGGCTGTTTGCCGCCATGCGGAGACGGGTTGCCGCCGTTAGTGCAAGGTCAGCAGGTAGATTTCCGGCGGGCAGTTGAAGCGCAGGGGGAGCGTGCTGGTGCCCAGGCCTTTGGTGATCAGATATTTGTTTCCGGCGGAAATGTGCCAGGGGTAGGTATAGGGCTGGGTATGGTCCGGACTGGCTTCAAACCATAGCAGATTGAAAGGGAGGCGTATCTGGCCGCCGTGGGTATGGCCGCTGATAATGAAGTCCGCGTCCCCTTCTGAAAGGATGCAGTCGATTTCCGGCCGGTGGCACAGCACGATGTGGGGGATGTTCGGGGAATGCCGCTGCGGGAGTTGCTTTTTTGAGTAGCGGAAGGATTCCCGAAGCCCGGAAAGCTGGAGTCTGCGCCCGTCGTTAAGCGTGATGAGAACGCTTTTGTCGGCAAGAATTCTGAAGCCTATCCGGGTCAGTTCCTTTTTCCAGTTGTTCCACCCAAACGTGAAGTCATGGTTGCCCTGAATCACGAATACTCCGCAGGGAGCTTCCAGCCCCTGGAGGAGCTGGGCCGCCTTTTGCGGGCTCATGCTGGCGTTTTTACTGGAGCCGCGGGCATAATCCCCCACCAGCAGGATCAGGTCCGGCTTGAGCTGCATGATTCTCTGAACGTAGCGCAGGGCTCTCACTTCGTCAAATGGGGTGGGCATGAAATGGAAGTCCCCCGCGACAACGATTTTCAGGGGTCTGCCGCGGCCATTCCACTGGGGAATGCGGTAAGCCACTTGCCGGACGAACAACAGGTTGGGCTCAATCAGATAAGCCCAGGTTATGCCGGCTACCCCCAGCGCGCAAACACCCAGCAGCAGGATGCCGAAAAACCGGAGTATTCTGACGGAGAAGGGCATAGCAAAAACGGCTTTGCAAATATTATACCTTTCCCTGCCGGGAGGCGAGAGATTTATGTGTCTTGCTCTTTGCTGGGCCATCCGTTTCCGTCCGGGTTTCCCGCCGGAAGGAGTTCCGGGGACAGATTTTATCAAATTTGATTGACGGCCGCCCGGATGGTGTGCTTTTATGCTCCAAGATATTTCCATATCCTTTATCACCCATCATTTAACCACGCATATGAAGAAGATTACCATTCTGGCTCTTTCCGCTTTCGCGGCAAGCATCATGGCTTCCTGCTGCTGCCAGGATCAGGGCGCTCCGCCTCTGACTCCCCTTCCCAAGTTCAACGACCTGAACCAGCCGGGCACCGAGATTGTCCCCATGGTCATGAAGTCCAAGAAGTAATCCTCTTCAGGGATTGACACAACTTTTCAAGCCGCACTTGGTGATTGTCCAGGTGCGGCTTTTTCTATACAAACGGGGCAGACCATATGGAAGATTGGAAACATTGTCCCGAATTTGCGCCTTTGGCGGACTTGATCCGCAATTATGACAGCTTTGCGGTAGTGGCGCATATCCATCCGGACGGGGACGCCATCGGCTCCACGCTGGCTCTGGGGAATGCCCTGAAGAACATGGGCAAGCACGTGGTCATGATGAATGAGGACGGCGTTCCTGCCAGCCTGGCCTTTCTTCCCGGCGTGGAGGACATTATTTCCACGCCTGACGAGCCGGTGGATGCGGAAGTGGCCATTTCCGTGGATAACGGCGCCTTGAAACGCCTGGGGGAACGGAGCCTGCGTGCCCTGGCCGGAGCCAAGGTGTGGGCGAACATCGACCACCACCAGACCAATGAGAGGTTTGGGGACGTGCAGTGCGTTCTGCCGGATGAATGCGCCACGGGGGCGGTGCTTTATTATTTTTTCAAGTACCTGGGAATTCCCTTTACTCCGGTGATGCGCGATGCCCTTTATGTGGCCGTCAGCACGGACACGGGGTCTTTCCAGTACCAGATGACGACCGCCGCCGTGATGGAACTGGCGGCGGACCTGATCCGGATGGGAGTCAATGTGCAGGATATCAACCGCCAGCTCTATCAGGAGAAACCGTGGGTGAAGATGCAGTTGTTCCGTGAAGTGCTCAATGGCATGCAGTTGACGCCGGACGGCAGGATTTGCACTTTTTGCCTGACGAATGAGGCCAAGGCCCGGATAGGCTGCCGCCCGGAAGATACGGAAGGATTGATCGATTTGCTGCGTTCCGTTCAGGGCGTCTGGCTGGCCGCTTATTTGGAGGAGTCCGAGGACGATCCGCGCATCCGCATTTCCCTGAGGTCCAAGGTACCGGAAATTTCCGTGGCCGAGCTGGCTTCCCGCTTTGGAGGCGGCGGCCATGCGATGGCTGCCGGAGTGCGCATCAGGGGGCCGGTTGAGGAAGTGCGCTTCGTTGTTCTGGAGGCCATGCAGGCGGAAGTGGAACGCGTGCTCCAACAGCAGATTTCATGAATAATTCCGATTCCATACAAACTCCGTCAGGCGTGCTGCTGATCGACAAGGAGCAGGACATGACTTCCCACGATGTCGTGGCGATTGCGCGCCGGTCCCTGGGGATCAAGAAGATCGGGCACTGCGGCACGCTGGACCCCATGGCTACGGGGCTGTTGATGTTGGTGGTGGGAAAGGCCACCAAGCTTCAGGACAAACTGATGTGCGAACACAAGGAATACGCCGGTACGCTGACGCTGGGCGTGGAGACTTCCTCCCAGGATGCCATGGGGGAAGTGGTGGCGGAGTATTCCGTGGAAGGTGTTACCGATGAGGCGGTGAGGGATGCCTTTGACCGGTTTGACGGGCAGTTTGAGCAGATTCCTCCCATGGTGTCCGCTATCAAGAAGGACGGCGTGCCGCTGTACAAGCTGGCGCGCAAGGGGCAGGAGGTTGTCCGTGAACCGCGGCCCGTAGAGGTTTTCGGCCACCGGATTACCCGCATGGCCATTCCGGAAGTGGATTTCACCGTTCAGTGCTCCAAGGGTTTTTACGTGCGTTCCTATGCCTATGATATAGGAAAGGCGCTGGGCTGCGGGGCCCATTTGAGCGCCTTGCGGCGCACACAGTCCGGCCGCTTTACGCTGGACCGGGCCATTACGGTGGAAACCCTGAAAACCGCGCCCAGGGAGGAGTTGTTCCGGGCAATGCTTTCCCTGGAGGAACTGGCGGCCATCCTGATTGCCAAGTAAAAGCATGTTTGTTTACCAGGAGTTCAAGCAATTGAAGGACGTGTCCTCCCCCGTGCACTGGGCCATGGGGATGTTTGACGGGCTGCATGTCGGCCATGCGGCGGTGATTGGCGCTGCGGTGGAAGGCGCCCGCAGGAACGGCGGAATTCCCGCTGTACTGACGTTTCGCCGTCATCCGCTGGCACACGTCCGTCCGGAGGAGGTTCCGGCAGCCATTATGGCCGCGGACCATGAGAAGTTCGCCCTGCTGGAAGAAATGGGCGTGGAGATGGTGCTGAGCCTGGAGTTTTCCGCGGCGCTGGCGTCCATGAGCCCGGAAGAGTTCATCGGGGAATTGTGTTCGTCCTGCCGGGTGGCTGAGGTTGCCGTAGGCGAGGACTGGCATTTTGGACGCGACCGTGCGGGCGATGTGGGAACTTTGCGCAGCCTGGGAGAACATTACGGGTTCAAGGTGACGGCCATTCCCGCCATTCTGCGCGATGGGGAGCGGGTCAGCAGTACCCGCATCCGGGAGGCCGTGCGGCTCGGAAACTTTCCTCTGGCAATGCGGCTGCTGGGGCGTCCCTTCCGCTGGCAGGGAACGGTGATTCATGGCCGCCAGCTGGGGCGTTTGCTGGATTACCCCACGGCCAACATGAGGCCCGGCACCGAGTTGCTGCCCCCCCAGGGAGTTTACGCCGTCCGCGCCCGCGTGAACGGAACGGGTTACGGCGGCGTGGCCAATCTGGGAATACGCCCCACCGTGGAAGGAGAAGCGGGTGAGCTTCTGCTGGAAACCCATCTGTTCGGCCAGCCGGGGGATATTTACGGAGCGCAGATGGAGGTGACGCCCGTACGGTTTCTGAGGCCGGAAGCCAAATTCCCTTCCCTGGACGCCTTGAAAAGCCAGCTTGCGCTGGATGCCCGGCAGGCCGTGGAAGTGCTAGAACGGGCAGAGTAAGACACAAAAAACTGTAAAATGAAGGATGTCGGCTTGACCGCGGGGGCGATCGGGGGTTTTGTGTTCGCACGTCATGTTGGTTGAGCAGTTAAAATCAAAAATCCATCGTGCCATGATTACCCGCGGCGATGTTCAGTATGAAGGCAGCATCGAGATTCCTGCCGATCTGATGGCGGCGGTGGATTTGTGGCCCGGGGAGAAAGTGCTCGTGGCCTCCGTCACGTCCGGCAATCGTTTGGAAACATACGCCTTGCAGGGCCCGGCGGGAACGGGGAATATTATCATGAACGGAGGCGCCGCCCACCTGATCAAGACGGGGGAACGCGTGGTGATTATGAGCTTTGCCCTGTCCGACAAGCCCATTGTTCCTAAGAAAATCGTCTGCAACGAGCATAACGAAATCATTTCCTAGACTTTACAAACCATTCGAATTCACACATACTCCCCGCGCTCATGAACCTTTTTCTAGCAGATTCACTCAATATCAGCATTCAGTTGCTTTTTGCCGTTCTGATCGTTGTATCCCTTCTTCTTCTGGGCGTGGTACTTATGCAGAGACCCAAGCAGGAGGGCCTGGGCGCGGCCTTCGGCGCGGCCATTACGGACCAGGCTTTTGGGGCCCGCACGACGGACGTGCTGAAAAAGGCTACGGTTTATTTTGGGTCCGCATTCATGCTTCTTTGCCTGGTGCTGGCCATGCTGATCAACCGCCAGCATGTCAAGAGTTCCGAAAGTCTGCTGAGTCCGGAAATGCAGGAAGCCGCCGCCAAGCAGGAAGCTTCCGTTCCCGTCAAGACTCCGGAAGAGCTTCAGCAGGAGGAATTGCGCAGACGCGCCGCAGAGGCTGAAGCGGCGGCGGCCAGTGAAACGCCCGTTTCCGGTACTCCCGAGGCTCCGGCTCCCGAAACGCCTCCGGCGCCCCAGCAATAGAAGTTTGCTTTTCCAAATATCCCCGGCATGATTTTTGTCTGCCCGGGATGTTTTTGCATAAGGCAACGGCGCGTGTTTCCGGATAGCCGGGAAGCGCCTTTTGAAATTGGGCGCCCGGCAAGTTTTCCGCTTGCCCTCAATCGTAATTGCGGTACTCTTGGCAAAGTATGAAAGCACCTTTTCTGAACCGTAAATCCAAGGGATTCACGCTGATTGAATTGCTCGTGGTGATTGCCATTATCCTGACGCTGGCCGGCATCTCCATGATCGTGGTGAACGGCGTGATGGAAAAATCCCGCATTACCACGGCGCGGAGCGACTGCAACGGATTGCAGACAGCCATAGAAAATTACATGATGGACAACGGCCGGCCCCCCGTAGCCTGGACCGGCCGGGAAATGAGCAGGAAGGCCCGCAAGGACGGCCAGTATTATCTGACCACCGCCCTGGACGATGACAGCCGCATCATGAGCATTCTGACGAATTACATGGACCGTGGAGATGAAGACAGGAAGCTCAATCCCAAGAAGACTGCCTACTTCAACACCACCACCACGGACGTGGAAGGCGCTCCCGGCCTGTTTTTTGAGAGCCGCGGGCGTGTGAGCCTGATAGACCCATGGGAATCTCCCTACCACATTGTTCTGAACGCCAATCCGGACGACCGTTCCCCCCGCGTCCAGGTGGGTTCCCGCATGGTTACCAAGAACGTGGCCGTTTACAGCGTGGGCAAGGACAAGCAGGGCAGCACGGAAGACGGACATATCAACAATCAGGAATTTACGGATGACAATGTAACGTCCTGGTAACGCATTCGTGATCCGTTCGTTTCCGAATGGGTTCATTCTTTTTAAAAGGGCTTTCCGGCATGCCGCCGGAAGGCCCTGCGATTATTCAGGCATACTGGCTCCAAACCGTATTTTTTTCTTTTCAACCCCTGTCAAAAACCCCTCAATAAGTCCCAGACATGAACTGGTTCAAAACAGACGACGTACGCATTCAAGACATCGAGCCCCTGATTTCCCCCGCCATCCTGATCAAGGATTATCCGGCGACCACGGAGATCGCGAAGATGGTGGCTACGACACGTAAGAATGCGGAGAACATCATTTCCGGCCATGACGACCGCCTGCTGGTGGTGGTGGGGCCGTGCTCCATCCACGATCCCCAGGCAGCGGTGGATTATGCCGCCCGTCTCAAGGAGCAGATGGTGCGCTTTGAGAAGGATCTGGTGATCATCATGCGCGTGTATTTTGAAAAGCCCCGTACTACGGTAGGCTGGAAGGGGCTGATTAATGATCCGTTCATGAACCACACGTTTGACATCAACCGTGGATTGCACATGGCGCGCGGCCTTCTGCTCCGCCTGGGAGACATGGGCGTGCCTGCCGCAACGGAGTTCCTGGACACCATCACGCCCCAGTACATTGCGGACCTCATCACGTGGGGCGCCATCGGCGCACGCACGACGGAAAGCCAGGTGCACCGTGAGCTGGCCTCCGGCCTGTCCATGCCCGTGGGGTTCAAGAACGGCACCAGCGGGAGCCTTCAAATAGCGGTGGACGCCATCATTTCCTCCTCCTGCCCGCATTGCTTCCTTTCCGTGACCAAGCAGGGTGTTTCAGCCATTGTCTCCACGACGGGCAACAAGTCCTGCCACCTGATTTTGCGCGGTTCTTCTCTGGGCCCGAATTTCGATGAGATGCATGTGAAGGATGCCGGGGAAGCTTTGCAGAAGGCCGGTATCAACAACCGCATCATGGTTGACTGCTCCCACGGGAACAGCTGCAAGGATTACCGCAACCAGCCGGGCGTTGCCGCCGCTATCGCCAAGCAGATTGCCGAAGGTTCCGACCAGGTGGCGGCCGTGATGATTGAAAGCAATCTCGTAGAGGGAGCCCAGCCTTTGAGTTCAGATCTGGTGTACGGCAAAAGCATCACGGACCAGTGCATCGGATGGGACACGACGGTGGAAGTATTGGAAAACCTCGCCGCCGCCGTCCGTACGCGCCGCGCGAAGCGTCAGGAAGCCTGATGCCTCCCGCGGCAGGATGAAAAGAGGCGGGTGAACGGCAAAAGCCGGAGAGAGCCGGCAGTTTTTCGTCTTTTGACGGAGAGGCCGTTCCGATTCCAGTTTTATTATTAACCCTTCGGCGAGGAGCCGGAGGGTTAAACTTTATCGTTCCAAAGGTAGGAATGGCGTTCCGACAGGGTTTTGCCGTTTTGGTCCTTCAGGAGCAGTTTCCACGCCAGTATCTGGCCGTTTTCCTTGGCATCGTCCCCAATGAATTCAAAGACGGGGGATTGCGTGCCGCCTTTCCGCCCGGCAGGGTAGGAAATGGATTTGGTCAGGATTCTGGATCCCGTTTTTCCCTGGCGGTACATCATGACCAGCGTGACCGCCTGGTCCGGATCCGCATCATACCAGGTGACGAAGTAGTACTGGCCCTGGCGCTGGACGCGTTCCTTGTTCGAAACGGCTCCGTACAGCAGGAAAGTAGCCTGGGAACGGTGCATGCCCACGTCTTCCGACGGGAGTGACGTGGTTTTCAAAGGCACTTCCCTCACGTGTTCAATCGTGGTGATTTTCCCTGCACAGGAAAACAGAAGCGGAACCGTGGCCGCGATGCAAAAGAGGGCAGGGAATCTCATGAAGCACATTCAATACATATCCGCCTGGAGAGTCAACACAAAGGTAGGGCTCCCTCCGGGCCATGGTTTGCGGATAGAGGGAATTGGGGCGGTTTTTCCCTTCCGCCGGGTGCCCCTGCCGTTCCGGACGTGACAGGCGGTCAGTGGCTCCGGACTGGAGGCGGTTTACAGAGCCGGACGGGGAATGAAGGTTGAAAGGCGAACAATATCCAGGATGGCGGCACGGGAATGGTGAGTACCGTCCACCACTGGCAGGATCAATATAAGGGAACCACCAGCATGGACCCCAGGGTGAGCCAGCAGGGCAGTGTCAGGAAGGAGGCTACGGTGGTGGTCAGCAGGATTTGCGTGCCCAGGTCCGGATGGCCGCCGAACCGTTTGGCCAGAATGACCGGAATGACAGCGGAGGGAATGGCTGCCTGGATGACGATTACCCGCTTGATGTAGTCGTCAACCGGAAGGAAGTACGCCATGAGCAGGAGCAGGGCCGGGGCCAGTCCCAGGCGTGTCAGAAGGCCGCAGACGATAGGCTTGGGCTCCCATTTCATGTTGTGCCACAGGTCCCGCATGGAACAGCCGAACAGGATCAGGCAGAGGGGGGTGGCGCAGTTGCCGATCATTTCCAGGGCTTTCATCAGGGGCGCCTGGGCGACGTAGGCTCCCAGGCCGGACCATGCGAGTGTCAGGCCTACGATGACAGCCAGCAGGGGACCGCGGAAGAAGACGCCCATGTTCAGGTTGCCGGGACCTCCGGCAATGATGATGACGCCAATGCTCCAAACCACCAGTTCACACCCCACGTTGTGGACGAAGAGAATGCCCAGTGTGGGGTCATTGCTGGCCGTGAACAGCATCTGGATGATGGGGATGACGAAGAAGGCGTAGTTTTGCACCCCTGCCGTCAGGGTGAAGGTGCGCAGACCGGTGCCGATGCGCATGCGGAGCATTTTGGCTACCAGCCATGCCGCCGCAATGCCGAGCAGGAGCTCCAAAGCGCCCGCACCTATGGCCTGGAGGGAGAAGGAGACGCTGCTGAGCGTTTCATTGCCGGAGAGCACCATGTATTTCATGATGCTGTGGAAGACCAGGCACGGGTAGGCTACGTCCATGGCCAGTCGCATGATGGGGGCGTCGTGGTCCGCCTGGATAACCTGCTTGTGCCGCAGGTAAAACCCCGTGGCAAAGAAGAGGTAAACAGGAATAGTGGAGAGAAAGGAGGCGACGATGATGGAGCTGGTGTCCATGGCGGGGATTTTTGTGGGGGAAATGGACGGAAACTGGCGTCGGGGGATGGTTTAACGACACATCATCCGGCATTCAACACAAAAAATGCAACAGGTCTTTGACACTGGAAAATACCTTGGAAGGGTTGGCCTCTTTCAAGGCGGCAACGTCTGCGCCTGCACTCCAGGCGGCGGACAGGCAGGTTACGCCCGCGGTTCTGCATGCGGCGACATCGGAGACCGTGTCTCCCACATAACAGAATTCCTCTTCGTTGAGTTGGTAAAAGTGCAGCAGTTCCGTGATGGCGTCCGCCTTGTTCGGCTTGTCTTCCGATCCTGTCTTGATGGAACAGAACAGGTTCTGCATGCCGAATTTTTCAAGCGTGATCATGCAGCTTTTTTCTCCCTTGCCTGTGATCAGGGCAACCAGTATCCCAGCGGCCCGCAGCGTTTTTATCAATTCACAAATGTCCTCATAGGGTTTGGGGCATTCCTCATGCATCCTTTCATAAATCGGATAAAAGTCATGAAGCGCCTCCTGCCATTTTTCTCCGGCAACCATTTTGATCATTCCCTCTTCATTCAAGCCGAAGGTCTGCACAATTTCCCGTTCGCTCAGCACATGGCCCGCGTATGGTGAAACCGCCTGCTTGAACGCCTTGATGCACATGGGGATTGTTTCCCCTATCGTGCCGTCCAGATCAAATGCTATCAATTTAATCATTGTCCGGGGTTCCCGTTGATTTTACGGATAACTTTGCAGGGATTCCCGGCGGCCAGGCTGTCAGGCGGAATGTTTTTGGTGACCACGCTGCCGGCGCCGATGACGCTGCCTTTTCCAATCGTGATTCCGGGCAGAATAATGACACCGCCCCCGATCCAGCAGCCGTCTTCTATCGTCACCGGGAGGGCGAATGTACGGCGTATGTAGTCAACTCCGTCATCCGTTTCAACAGGGGCGAGGCGTTCATTCAGATCAATGGGATGCGTAGCCGTATATATTTGGACGTTCGGGGCTATCAGGACATTGTTCCCGATGGTGATTTTGTTGCAGTCCACGAAAGTGCATCCCGTATTGACCGTGACGTTGTTCCCGATGTGGATGTTGCAGCCGTAGTCGCAGATGAACGAGTGGCCGATGGAGACTTTGGTTCCGATGCTGCCGAACATTTCCTTCAGCACCTCGTATTTTTCCTCCTTCCGGTCGTAAGGCAGGGAATTGTACTTCATCAACAGGCGGTGGGTTTTGCTCTTGAATTCGAGGAACACCTTGTCATGGCAATCATACCATTCACCCGCCATGCATTTTTCCAATTCGGTCTTCATGTCAGTTTCATGATTGTCTGGTTGAAGAGAGGGGCTGCACCCTGCCGCACGGGCGGCGGCGGGACAGTAGAGCCTTTATTCCCACTCGATGGAGGCCGGAGGCTTCGTGGAAATATCATAAAGGACGCGGTTGATGCCCTTTACTTCATTGAGGATGCGGTTGCTGGTTTCACGCAGCAGGGCGGCAGGCAGTTCCACCCAGTCCGCCGTCATGGCGTCTTCCGACACGATGGCGCGCAGATTGGTGGCCCATTCGTAGGAACGTTCATCCCCCTTGACGCCCACCGTCTTGACGGGAATGAGGCCGGCATAGGCCTGCCAGACTTTTTCATACCAGCCGTATTTTTTCAGGTTGCCGATGAAGATGGCGTCGCATTCCCGGATGATGTCCAGCCGGTCCCTGGTGACCACGCCGGGGCAGCGCACGGCCAGGCCGGGGCCGGGGAAGGGGTGGCGCCACAGAATGTCGTGGGGGATGCCCATGGAGGCTCCCAGTTCGCGGACCTCGTCCTTGAACAGTTCCGCCAGGGGTTCCAGTACCTTCCCCTGCGCCTGAAGCTCCAGCACGCGTTCCACGCGGTTGTGGTGCGTCTTGATGACGGAAGCCTTGGATTTGGCGTTGGAGGCGCTTTCAATCACGTCCGGATACAGGGTTCCCTGGGCAAGCATTTCCGCATTGCCCACGGCATCCCAGAATACGTCAATGAACAGGCCGCCGATGATGCGGCGCTTTTTTTCCGGGTCTCCCTCTCCGGCCAGGGCCGTCAGGAAGCGTTCGGAGGCGTCCACCGTTTCAATCTTGACACCCATGCGTGCGAAGTTGGCGCGGACTTCATCCGCCTCGTTTTTCCGCAGAAGGCCATTGTCCACGAAGATGGCGCGCATGTTTACCCCGGCTTCATGCAGCAGAACGGCCAGCACGGTGCTGTCCACGCCGCCGGAAACGCCGCAGACGACCTGCTTGTCGCCCACGCGTTCGCGAATTTCACGGATGAGTTCCCTTTTGAAGTCGCCGATGTCGAATTTTTTCAGATTGGCGGCGCAGGAAAGGAAGTTGCGCAGAATGGTCCGCCCTTCATGGGAGTGGGTCACTTCCGGGTGGAACTGGATGCCGAAGGTGGTTTCCCCCCATTGCAGGGAGACAGGAATTCCTTCCGCATTGCGGGCGATGACCCGGCAGCCTTCCGCCAGATGGTCCACCGTGTCCGAATGGCTCATCCATACCTGGGAGGAAGGGGACATGTCCTGATACAGACCCGTGAGGGATTCCGGAATGAGGGCGGCGGGGCCGTATTCCCGCTTGTTGCTGGCCTTGACACTCCCGCCGTGCTTGATGTTGAGAAGCTGCATGCCGTAGCATACGCCCAGAACGGGAACGTTCAGGCTCTGGAGCCAGTTGAAGTCGATATCCGGCGCGTCTGCGTCCGTCGTGCTTTTGGGGCCGCCGGAAAGGATGACGGCTCCGGGTTCGTGGATTTGGTCCAGGTCTTCCAGAGCGTACAGTTTGGCCATGTAGCCCAGTTCGCGCACGCGGCGCACGATGAGCTGGGTGTATTGGGAGCCGAAGTCGATGACGGCTACGAGATGTTTGTCGTCCATGAGAGAGGTTTTAGCAGGAATAGTTGATAGGTTCTTCCGTGATGGTGATGTCGTGGGGGTGGCTTTCCTTCAGGCCGCCGGACGTGATCTGGACGAACCGGGCCTTTTCCCGGAGCTCCTGCAGGTTGCGGGCGCCCAGGTAGCCCATGCCGGAACGCAGGCCGCCCATGAGCTGAAAGACGACGTCCGCCAGCATGCCCTTGTACGGGACGCGGGCTTCCACGCCCTCCGCAACGAGCTTGCCGGAGCTGTTCTGCCCGTACCGGTCGCCGGAGCCGCGGCGCATGGCTCCGAGGGAACCCATGCCGCGGTATTGTTTGAAGTGGCGTCCCTGGTAATGGACTACCTTGCCGGGGCTTTCCTCCGTGCCTGCCAGCAGCCCGCCCAGCATCACCAGGTCGGCGCCGGCCGCCAGGGCCTTTACAATGTCTCCGGAATAGCGGATGCCGCCGTCCGCAATGACGGTTACGCCTGCGGGGCGGGCCACGGAAGCTACTTCCTTAATGGCGGTAAACTGGGGCATCCCCACGCCGGAAATGACGCGGGTGGTGCAGATGGAGCCGGGACCCACGCCCACCTTGATGGCTTGGACGCCCGCCTTGATCAGGTCGGAAGCGCCTTCCGCAGTGACTACGTTGCCGGCCACGATGGGGCGGTCCGTCAGCTTGCGGAGATTGGAAACCACATCCATCACGCGTGTGGTATGGCCTGTGGCGGCGTCGATGAACAGGGCGTCAGCCCCTGCGGCGACCAGGGCCTTGGCCCGGTCCAGGTAGTCGGGGCCTACGCCTACGGCAGCGCCGCAGCGCAGATGGCCGTGGTCGTCCTTGGAGGCGTCCGCAAACATGGCACGCTTCTGGATGTCCGTTTCCGTGATCAGGCCGGCAAGAACGCCGTTTTCATCCACGAGGGGGAGTTTTTCAATGCGGTGCGTGTAAAGGATGTGGCGGGCTTCTTCAATAGTGGTGCTGGGGGCGGCGGTAATCAGGCGGGAAAGAGGGGTCATCACATCCTTCACCAGCACGTGTTCGTAATCGTCCACTCCGCGCATATCGCGGCCGGTGACGATGCCTTCCAGCTTTCGGTTGGCATCTACTACGGGGAAGCCGGAGTAACCCTGGTCCATCATGACGTGGTGGACTTCTTCAAGCGTCATGTCCTTGCTCACCGTGACGGGATTCGGGATGACAGCGTTCTCAAACCGTTTCACGCGGGAGACCATGGCCGCCTGGATGTCGATGGGATTGTTGCGGTGGATGACGGCGAGGCCGCCTTCACGTGCCAGGGCAATGGCCAGTTCCGATTCGGAAACGGTGTCCATGGCCGCGGAAAGCACGGGGATTTTCATGTTGAATCCGGGAACGAGCTGGGAACTGATGTCCGCATCACCGGGAAGAATCGCGCTCAGGCGGGGCAGCAGGAGCACGTCGTCAAAACTTAATCCAAGAGGGAAATCTGCCATGCGACAATCTACAGTCAAATACCCTCTGACGCAAGCCGAAACACAAGAGGGGCGTTTGTTTTTTTGAGATAACGCCGCACCGCGGGAATGGTGAATCAACGTTGCGGCATGATGCGCCACAGGCCAGGAACAGGGGTCTTCTCCATGTCGCATTCTTCCTGCAGGACGTGGAGGATTTCGGGGTTTTCCAAATAGATATATCCGACATTGTATTCCTTAAAGAAGGGAACGGCGTTTTTCTTTCCGAGATTGGAAGGGGAAAGAGTGAAGGGGATTCCTGAGAGAGAGGCGAATCTGGCGATACTCATTGCCGAGTTTCTGTCCATCATGAGTACTTTGTTTTCAGGATTATTGCCCTTCAGATAAGTGTCCATTTGCCGGGCGACAGGTTCCGGGATGGTCATTAATTCAGCTCTGTCAAAGGGCGACAGAAGGGAGCGCAACTGCCCTCTATTGATATAAAGTGCAGCGATGGCTATGGTGAGTGCGATGAAGATATTTGTTGTTTGAAATTTAATATCCTTTTCCCCCGAGGCGAAGCGGAAACGGAAGAGAATAATGGTAATGAGAGCCGTATAAATCCAGGGAACATGATAGCGGGAGTCGGAGTATCCGGTAATGATAATCGGAGCAAGTGAAAGGAGGATGATACAGAAAAAGATCCATATTCCGGAAGGGATGGGGGATGGTTCCATATAAGTTTTTGATTTTCTTAAAAATAAGGAGCCAATATAGAATACCAGGAGAAGAAAAGCCGCGGGGATGATCATGTGTACCAGCGATGTGCATGAACTTTTCATGCGGACCAGAAAAGCCTGCATCCACAGGGAAAAATTGTCGCGAATGGTGTGCGCAGGGCAGCTATCACAGAAAAATGTGGAAGGGCGTGTATCTTCAATGGTCCAGATTCGTCTGGCGTTGTCTGTAACGAAAATAACATCAAAATGATGTATGGAATAATAAATCCATGGGGAAATGGTCAGAAGAAAAGTCAGGGAAAGTACTGATATTGCTTTGATATTTCTTTTTTTGAGGCAGACGAACAAATAGTAGATGATGATTAATCCGGCGAATCCGATAAAGTCAAACCGGTTCATGACGCCAAGACCAAGGAATAAGCCTGTGAAAAAAGAATTCCTAAGTTTGAATCCGTTGATCCGGTTATCAAGATAAAAATAAAATGTACCTAAAATATAAACGAGGCTCCAGGATGTGGTGCCTCCGCAGCAGACTTCCAGGGAAAATTGACTGAAACAGAAAATAGCCAAAACAAGGATTCCCCACAGGGAGGAGTCGTTGGTATTTAGAATACAAATTTTCCGTATGAAATAGGCAAAGAGGAAAACGGATATAAAGTTGACGTACAGGTAGGAGTTGATTTGCTGTTCAAAAACAAGATTGAATATATAAAGGAGAAATGGGTAAAGAGGAGGGAATCCGATTGCCTGGAAAGTCGGATAAATATTTTGCCGTATATAGTTTATTTTGTAAAATTCATTTTCAAATGACTTTGAGAGATCAAACAATTGCCATATATCGAAATAGACATTCTGTCCATAAAGCGCAGAAATGAAAAAGACCCATAAAAAGGACAGTGCCGAAAACGGTATGATTTTTTTAAGAGGGGCATGTTGCTTCAAGTAGTAGGCAACCAGCCATAGGGGAACGATGAATACCTGAAAAAGGGGAAGCGAAGAAGGAAAGAAGGGGAAGGCAGCCAAAGCTACCGCCCCCCAAAGGGAAGGAATAAAAGAAGTTTCAATGAATGCCGGATAGCGTTTATGTATCTGATGCGCAGCAAGAAAAGCAATGAAGGAAATGGCTATATATCCTTGGACGGGAAGTTCATGAATGAACAGGGAAAGGAGAAGGCCCCAAATGACGGCGAATGCAAAGAAGTAGCGGCATATACTTTTGGCGAATTGACCGTTTGCGGGATAAGTAGAAGCCATGATTTACAAGGGGGCTGATTTTTATGGGTGGTACTTCCGGAAAAGATTCTTCACCAGGGTGGCAAACAGATTGAAGTTGCCTTTGAAGAAGCTGATTTTGGTGGGGACCTTTCCTTTGGGAGGATAGGCGCGTGTAACGGGTATTTCACAGGCTTTCAAGCCAAGCTGTGAGGCACGTACGGAAAGATAGGCAAGCAGTTCGTAGGTTTGGAATATATCCCTGAAGGGCTGTACTTCGGGGTGCTCGAGATAATGACGGGAATAAGCCCGGTAGGCGTTGGTTGTATCGGTAAACCATTGACCCGCGCTCAGGGAAATGAGAGGGGCGTGCATGAATTTCAGGGCGACATGGCGGATGAAAGGCGTGTTGATAGCCTTCCCCCCCCTCCTAAAACGCGAGCCCTGAATGAAGTCGAAACCTTCCTGAAGCTTGGATATGAATTTAGGTACGTCTTCGATGCTGTCCTTGTCATTTCCGTCAATGGTAATGAACCCGTCGTAACCGCGTTGCAGAGCCCACCAAAGTCCCATGCGCAACTGAGCTCCCTGCTTGCCGGGGCCTGTTTTGACAAGAAGCGTGTTGACACCGTATTGACGCAGAAGGTGTTCTTCCGTAGATCCGTCTGTGGACCCCCCATCACAAATGATTATGTCCCCAAAAGATGGAATCTTTGCGTTCGTGGCTCTTTCCAGTTCGTGATGGATGCGTTCTCCTTCATTGATAATAGGGATGAGAATGCAGTACTTGCTTTGTTTGGTCTGATAGCTTTGAACCGTAAAAGCGGGGACTCCCGGTATGGAAGAATGAACTGATATAGAGTCGTCTGGAGTGTTTTCCGGGTCTGAAGAACTGGTCATGGCTTTTGTAACTGGGTTGGCTGAAGGAGAACGGTTGATTTCTGCCGCATGAGATGGGAGGCAGTTTTCCGGAGCCGGTAAGGAGGGATATATTGATTCTTGGAAGGTTGATTAGCGGTCGCGGCCGGTTTGAACTTTATTGTTATGGCTGCCTTGGCTTTCTTCCCTGACATTGAGCGCCTGCATGTCCAACATGACGGAGGAGTGTCTTTCCTGGACGATATGGTATGCGGCTGCATTGGCATTGAGGATGACGAGCCTGAGTATGTATTCCCCCAGGATGGTAAGAATAAGGAAAAGGCTGATGAAGAAGATGGACAAGGTAAGCATCAGCGTGGTCCAGCCTTCGACGACATGATCGGAAAAAAAGCGAATGGCAATGGAATAAACGGCGACGAGAAAAGCTATGAAACTTGTGAACAATGCGAGAATGTTGACTGCCCGCAGAAGGCGCGTGGAGTTGTAAATGATGATGTTCATCCCCTTCATATACCCGTCGATAATGCCTTCTTGACGACTGATGGCTGCGGGCAATGTGTATTCTACAATATTGGTGGGGTACCCTGTGCGGAAGAGGCAGTAAGAGAGCATGTGATGGAAATAGAAAGCTTCCATGACGGCATTGACTGCCCGACGGCTGATGACTCGGAAACCGGTATCGTTTGGGGGGATTTCATATTTGACTATATGGCCGAAAATCTTGCGGAAGATGAATGATCCTATTCTGTAGCAGGTATTTTTCCTTACATCCGCACATCCACAGACGATGTCGCTTCCCTGACAGCAGATATCTACTCCCCGTTCCAGTGCGTCCGTGGAAAAATTTTCATTGTCGGCCAGAATGACGATGTCGCCAATAGCATTTTCCATGCCGGCCGCGAGAGAAATGTCGTCGGCAAGATGGTGGGAAAAAAGAAGGTATCTCAGCCTGGGAACGGTAGAAAGTGTTTCCGATATGCTGCGGCTGAGCAGACGGCGCGGATCGCAGATGACGATTTCAGAGTTCGTATAGCGGGCATTGAGAAAATCCGATAGAAGAAGGAATTCTTCTGTTTGCATCGGACGGGTCACATTGAAAACAAGGGAGATGAAAATGTCTTTTTTCATGATGTTAGCTAGAGGAGGGGCCGTTCCGTTCAATCTGGCGGATGAAATCCATACAGTCATAGATATTGTCTATTTTTCCGCCCATGATGCAGTGGTAGCCGGAAATGCCTGCGTAATTGGATTTAAAGAGAATGGGGCGGCTGTCATCTACTTCGCTTATGGGAAGGACGGTTTTGACCTCCCAGAGAGAATCACGGTATACGGTTTTGCCGATGCTGGGCATGTAACGGGCGGCATCATGTACCATGGCTTGGTAGGAACTGTGTTTTGGATCTTCAGCCAATATCCGGTAGGCGTCGGTATAAGTATCGTTTTCCTCTTTATCATACCATTCATAATGAGGTGTATACCGTACATGGCTCAGGGTATATAACTGACGACTGGGAAAGGGCATGATGGAAAAGAATGGTCCGCACATGACAGTAAATCCCCGGTTTTGAATTTCTTCCGGTACTTCGACGAGGGCCATTTCAGTCATTTCATGCTTGAGGGGAATTAGCCTGATTCCCGAGGCGGCATTCAGTTTATTGATGCGGGCGTAGGTGCAATTATAGAGATTGCGGCAGCGAATGGTAAAAAGCCCACCTTCTTTTTTTGATGTAATGTCTGTCTCCAAGCCTCCCCCTGCGATCTGGCGGAATTCCAGAACCTGCGTGCCTGTACAGATTTCTACGCCATTTGAAGCGCAGCGCTGAAGAATATTGTCACGGAGAATAGTGGCATCAAAAGCAAATTCCCGGGCATCGAAAACCGCTTCAATGTAATGGGAGTTGAACAACCTGCAAATGTTTGAGGGAGCCGGCTGGCAGGGAGCTCCGATGTGCTGGCAGAAGTTTTGAAACTGCTGAGCCGTCACTTTACCTAAAATCCGGCCAATGGCGTAATATTTTGCAAAATCATCAATGACGCAATCTGGGAATTCCTTGATGAACCGTGGAAAGGAAAGGCATGAGCGCATGCCGGTCAGAAGACTGCGCGGGTAATGATACCCTGAATGGATGCGAGCCTGGTTATTGTAACTGGCATGAGTCATGCATGAGTCTTCGTACTCGCACAACAGGACTCTCTTGCCCTGAGAGGCAATAAAATCAGCAATATAAAGCCCGTAAAACCCTCCTCCGATGATGATACTGTCGTATATGTCTTTTTTCATGGGGTCTGGTTCCAGATACCGGCAACAAGAGAGAGGCTATTTTCCATGTTCTGGATAGGATATCCTTTTGCCGGGCAGCTCATTTCAATGGAAACAAAGTGCTCGTATCCCCCATCTTCCAGAATTCGCTTTAAATCTGTCAGCAGTCTTTTACGCGGAGTAAGGGGAGCAAGCATGGGTTCGCTGAGATGAACATGGCTGATCATATGGACCTTATCCGCGACCAGGCTGAGCAGTTCTCCGTTGGTAATTACGCAGCCCGTATCCAAATTCAATTTAAAGCCGGGATGTGCGATTGCCTGGCAGAGATGAATGGCTTCTTTTACGGAGGTTACGAAGTTGCCGCCATAAATGCCCGGGTTAGGTTCCATGCCGATCACGCACCCATGGGCTGAAGCGAAATGGGCCAGCTTAGTGAAAAAATCAATAGCAGTCTCCCAGTCTTTTTCATCGTGGGAAATTCTATTTTTAGGACTGCCGAAGACAAGGTTGCGGATACCCCCTGCTTCAGCAAAAAGTACGGCCTGTTTGAGGTAGGCAAACAGTGCCTCCCGTTTTTCTGTTCCTTCAAACAATCGTAGTTCCGGATGTCCTGCGAGTAATGACTGCATGCTTGGCAAAGTAAATCCGTGCTCCCGCAGCCGGGCAGCAAGTTTTTGCATCGGAATAAGATGGGAGTAGGGGACTTCAGGGAAAAAACGGGTTGGTGCAATCTCCAGCCCAGTGAAGCCGTAATGTCTCATGAGGGCATAAACCGCCTCATCGTGTTGCTCCTTCCACGCTATATTGGAGACCGCCAGTTTCATGCGATTCCTCCTTTTGTGTTGCGGACGCGTTCCGCCTGCTGATGAAGGAAGGCTTTCAGCCTCCTCAGAACGTTTTCACGGTCTTGAAAGTAACCTCCTTCCACATGGCGGCTTTTCATGTTATAGTAAACAGGTTTTTTTCCGGGAATGTGATTGTGCAGGGTAAGTCCCAGACATTCCTCCGCCACTTCTGCACAGGAAAGTGGTTCGACGGCCATGTTAAGTATCTTCCAATCTTCTGCCAGACCGCGTTTGATTAATGGCCAGATATCTGAAATATCCAGAAAAGGAAAGACACTGCGGCTGTCTGTAAGGTGCCATGCCGTGAAATTGGATCTTTTGAGTATATCGAGAGCCGCTTTTTGTTTAGTTGCCGGAGATTCTCTGTTGATGATATGGTTGTGGTCCCCTTCTTCCTCATAGACAGCTTCCAGCCGTTTTACCTCTTCGTCCTTAAGGGAAGATACCAGCTCCATCCATTTGCCGGCGGAAATCATGCTGGGAAGAGGATGCATCAAATCAAAGATGAAGTTTTTCTTTAACCCGTTGGCGAAGAGGGCTGGAAGGCGAACGATTAATGAAGAGGGGAAATGTTTTCTCACCCAGCATTCGAGCTGGTAGCGGTTTTTTCCGTAGGCATCCTGGCGTGTTTCGTCAGGAATTGAAGATTCATCCGGAGAGGGAATAAAGGAGGAATACACATCAATCGTGGAAATGAGAATGAAGTGTTTGGCTTTTACCGTAGAAAGGCAGTCCATCAGTATTTGAATGGCCGCCTTGTCTTCCTCCGGGTGTAAATTGGCATACCATTTGACGGCATTTACTCCGGCGCATACGAGCAGGTCAAATTCCCCACCTTTAATTTCTTCAATATTCCGGGAATTAAAGAATACATCGAACTCGTGCTGCTCCCGGAGATTGCTTCCAACAAAACCTGTATGACCGATGAGAGCATCCATAAGGTGAGTTTAAACTGACAGTTAGTAAATATGGAAGGCCCCTATTCTTGTTTCGAAATGGAATAAAATTTGTGAACCGGGAGCAATGCTAACGGATTTACAATCCGGCTGGCATTTTTATAAGAATCATTGAATCCTTCATCAATTGATGTGACATCTTATGATTCGCCATATTGATGATGCATTTCATCATCAATAATACTCATATATTATTAACAATAAGTGATTTATTATTATAAAATATAAAGAAAGAATGGAAGAATTTCTTCTGTGTTGCCCTTGAGGATTAATTTAATTCCAAACTAGAAAGGCCCCATTCCTCCGTAATATGGAAGTCGTACAAATAAGAGAGAAAATTATCTCAAATGTTTTTTCCTTAGAACTGTAGCTTGACTCCGGATTGTAAATCCGTTAGCATATAATTTACAAAGAGACGAACTGTTTTTATCTTTGTTTGAAATAAGGAAAGTTTTAGCTTGATTTAAATAGTACGCATGGTTATGAAACGCCGATGGAAAATGAGTTGTTCCCGATGGATGTTTCTGCACCCTGCCGTATCCTTTTCGTCTGCTTGGGCAACATTTGCCGTTCTCCCGCTGCGGAAATCATTTTCAAGACCATGGTAAGAAAGCAGAGGTTGGATGGAAGGATTGAAAGCGACTCCGCCGGCATGATCGGCTACCATCGGGGATGTCCTCCCGATGCCCGGATGCTGGAAGCCTTGAAAAAATACGGCTACAGCAATCCAGGACTCAAATCACGCCCTGTCCGGAAGAATGACTTGGAAGAGTTTGATCTGATTGTGGGTATGGACCGGGAAAACCTGCGCGATTTGAAGAAGATGGACAAGAATGGGCTCGCAGAACGAAAAATCGTACCCATGTGCTTTTTCGCAACCCATTTTCTGGATGAAGAGGTACCGGACCCCTATTATGGCGACCGGGAAGGATTTGAACACGTCGTGAAACTTCTGGAAGATGCCTGCTCCGGTTTACTGGGACATTTGAAAAAACAGATGAATCCCTGAGAGGTGTCTAAGGCTATTATTTCATGATGTCAAAAGACTGCCGATATGACGGCTGTTGGGAGAAATGAATAGGAGTCGCTGTCCCTCATGCTTTTAAATGAAATTACAAGGGCATCGTAATTTTTATAGACTTATTATTGACTGACATTGCGGTCATGCATCATTTCATTAATGAATTCTTCCTTAAATTTGTTGGACTTTTCTAAATAATCTAATTGCTCTTTCAATGTTGTACATCTCATTTCAAGAAAAGAATATTTTTCTTCTTCTTTTATGGATATTTTATCTTTATTTTCAACACCTTCAAATTTTAACATTGCATATTCATGACTCCTATTTTTAAAATTGCCAAATTGTTCTATAATATAATCAATATTTATATCTCTGTAGTTGTTTTTAAGATAATCCCTGAATTGGCGAAATACTGGCGCCATTTTTTTATTCATTTCAGCATGGGACATGTCTTTTTCATGGTCGGATATTTTTGATAAATTCAGCATCATCACTGCATATTCTCTTTGAAATTCCTGGGTAGTGTTTTTTAAATTGATAGAAAATAAAATGCCTCGATAAAATGCAGCAGGTGCTAGTCCTTTCCAAGTAAAACATTCCTCACCATTCATCGCGAGAAGAGTAGTAGCAATCACGTCAATGATGGCTTTTTTTCTTTCTTCCTTGAGAGTGTTTTCCATAGATCCATTTTGACTTTGAGGTTTTTCAGTACCAGATTGATTCTCTTTGCAAGACGAGGTGAGCATCAATGAACTAAAAGAAACGATTTTTATTACTTTAAAAAACATATTATTATTCAACATCTTTTTTTTCTTTTGTGCAACAACATTCTTTTGGCACTTCTTTTTCTTTTTCTTTAGCATTTTTGAATTTGACAAATTCACTGCCACCCATCCACAAGAATGAAGGTGTATATGGATTGCCTCCATCAAAATTTAATTTCCCCTTTGAACCAACTACTGTTCTACAAAAATGTTTACTTATGGATTCAGAAATAGAATTTTCACCCTTTGCGGATTGACATCCAAAAATTGCAGAAGTATTACACGGAAGAAGATTGTCTACAGGTAGACAGGTGGGCGGATATCTATGGGGATTTCCTTCTGTTTGACTTGACGCAATACTTTTTTGACCATTTGCAGCCGGGTCAAAAATCATTCTAGAGGGATTCGTAGACGAATGACCGATGTATACAATTCCACACAAACATTTTTCTTTTTTCATTGTTTCTATAAGACATTCAGGTGTGTGAGACGGTACTTCTTTGATTGTTAAACAGTCCTTATCGAATTTTTTCTGTATCAACATTTTCACTTTTTCTACAACAGCTTTGGTATCAAATTTTTCGCCTACAATATTCCCATGTTGTGAATAGTGATTAAAAAGGTGCACTTATACTCTGAAAGTGTTTTTAAATTTTCATTTAGTGCTTTTTCAAAACTTTCTAGACCATCTGGCTCATCCGGTTCGGGCGTAGAAGAAGTTGGTCTAGGTAGGGGCATATTTGCAGTTGGACTCCAGTAACAGTTATTCAATCCTAAATAGTCTATTTTGTTGTTGGCATTGGATACGAATTCATATAGATTCCATCCTCCCCGTTCGGTAATGGGGTCTCTGTTGATCCACCTGCCGTCTGTAGGGTTGAAATGCCGATAATTGTAATAGATGAGTCCCAATTCATCATCCATATATTCACAGGAAAAACGGAACTTATTAAATTGAGCAATATCACCTTCTGATTTAAGAACTTGTCCGAAGGAACTATATTCATATAATGCCTTTCTTTCCTTCTGTTCTCCAAAGATAGAAGTAACATTTTTTAAGGAATCGTATAGATAGTAAAAATGTTCTTTTTTGGCTGCCATGTTTTCTTTCCAGCATTTCATCATTAGAAGGCGTGTAGTTAATGGCTCATTTGGATCCCACCAATAGCTTTTTACCAACATAGCTTCAGGATGCATCAAATCTAGTTCGGCGATTTGTAAATAACCCCGGTAGAGATAATAAATGTGACTATCTGTTATTTTGTTGACTACAACTTTTTTTTCGAAGCATCGACCTATGCAATCATATTTAAAAGAAATCACTAGACGGTTATCTTCACTGGTGAAGGAGATAGGTCTGTCATTAGCATCATAGGAAACGTTTCAAACGCCTGTTGAAGTTTTGATATGTGTTTGATTGCCGTCTGCATCGTAAGAAGGTATGAATGACGTTTCTTCTCGGTTGATAGTTATATATTGGTTGAGTCGGTTGGTATTATAGTATCTTTCTCCTTCCTGCTCCCGGGAGATTTTGCGGTTACCTATATTGTCGTATTGGTATACAAAGTTCTCTCCTGCTAAGAACTGGTCATTGACCAACTCACTTCTACTATTATAGGTAAAATTTCTTGTTGTACTTGTGGTTGCATCCCAGAAGTTTTGGCGTTGTATTGGACGCATCAGTTCGTCATATTGATAGGTATGTCCGGCAATCATATCGCCATTTTCCAAGTCCTCATAGTTGATGGATGAAAAAAGGTTGAGAGTGGGATGATAGATGTTCTTGCGGACGAGACCATTAGGATAGGATAATTGTTTAAGGAAACCACTAACATTATCATATTCCCAAGTGAAGGGAGATGTCAATTCTTCTAAATCCATTCTAGTGATAGCTCCTTTGTGGTTATAACCAAGAGAGGAATGTTGAACAGTACGTGTTCCAAGCATCAAACAATATCCAGAAGAACGGCCAAAAGAATCGAAATTTTCCTGAAGACAATTTTCTACAGTTCCAAAGGAAGTATCTTGGATCATTTTGCCATAGGCGTCGTAGGAAAGTTCTCTAATACCGGAAGCGTCAGTGATAGAAATTATCTGTCCGAGATGGTTGTAGTTGAAGTGCCAAGGAGGAGTGGCGTCATTATGGGTGACAGAAATGAGTTCTCCGGTAAGTTGTGCATATGCATAGCTGGTAATGATACCACGTGCTTTGGTGACGGTTTCCAGACGATTGAGCCGATCATAAGTTTTGACGGTACAGGAGCCGTCCGCATAGGTCTTTTTCAATTCGAACCCCGTAGCCGTATCATATAGCCATGTAGTACTATCTCCATCAGTACGGTCAGAAGGATCAGTTGCGATATCTCCTTCTCCCGTTCTGAAAGTGGTGAGAGTTACCATATGGTCGGTTTCATCATAAGCAAAACAAAGGGGGCGTGTAGCAGTTCCGAATTCAGCCGTCTTTCTACCACGAATGTCATAGGAATAGCAGATGGTGTCTCCCAGAGCATTGGTTATGCAGATTGGAGAATCATAATAAGATGAATAGCGGATCGCTGTTACGTTTCCAGCAGGATTGGTAACCTTGACGGAGCGTCCGGCAATATCAAATTCTGTTGTGGTGACATTTCCTCGGGCATCGGTTTGCTGTAAAATCATGCCTTTAGTGGTGTAGGATCTTTCCTGTGAGAAATGGATACCGGCATGGTCGGTCTGAGTTACCGTAAAATTATCTACAGCAAGAAATGTAGCCACGATGTCGGAGGTAGGGATTTGACTGTAATGGATACATTGAGTAGGGCCTCCGTATTCTGTCCACCGCATACTCTGATGTCCATAAATGTCTGTAGTAATATTTTTCTTTTTTAATACTGAACTCAATTCAGAAATTAAACTTTCTTTGATTTGTGTAAGAGGAAAACCTGCAGTATTGTACGTTATGAATGTTTGTAATTGGTATACGCCATCTTCCCTGATTTGATGACATATTGTATTTTCCGATATTCTGTTCTTCGTGACATTGTCCGGGTTAAACTGATCCAAAAGAATGGTTTCTTTAATTGCGTAACCAATTTCATTATAGGAAGTCATTGTAGGTGCCATATCTTCTGTCTGGGTACAGATGAGCTGTCCTTTGTCGTTGTAGTAGTTTCTTGTGATAATGAATTCTCCCAAAGTATTTGGTTGTTCCTGTCGGATAGTTTGACCGAAACCATTTTGAAGAGTTCGGGAAAGAACGACTCCCTGGGACAGGGTTGTGGTGAGGATGCCTTCCTGTGTCAACTCAAGCTGGGTTTCCATTTCCCGCTGACCGGTTCCCGTCTGGAGGAGAATGGTGCCATCATAATAAGTTTTGGTAATCAAGGTAGCTCCTGAAGGAGTGATTACAGTGGTGGTAAGCTGATTGTCGCTGTATTGGGTCCTGGTCACACGTCCAAGAATATCCGTGAAGGAAACAACTCTTCCCAAGTCGTCGTACTCCGTACTTTCAACCGTGGTCATGGCTCCGACATCCTTTCGTGTGGAAAGAATCCTGCCATCTACATCCCTGATATAGGAAATGATAGTTTCAGGAGTAGTTTCCGTGGCCGAGCGGATGGTCTCCACCAGTTGCTTGGCTGAGTTGTAGCCGTAGCTGGTGACCACTCCGTCTTCATCGATTTCTCTCAGTGGTCCACAGCACATCCATTCCGTTGTGCGAATACGTCCATTGCCCTTTGTCGTTTTGGTACGGCGAAGTTCAACATCGTATTCATAATCTTCCGAAGTAATTAAAGACCAATTTTCACCTGTATGGACATATTGCTCCTGTCTGGTGGTGGTGCCGTTTTCAGCGATGTATTTTACGGTTCTGGTGCTTTGGCCAGGAACAATGCTCCCGTTTGCCTGAACGGTTGTCGTTACCTTGTGGATGGCTCCGTATTCTGAAGAGGCTTCATAGGTATAGACGGTCTGAACGCCGTTGATGCCCTGGCTCATCTTCTGTCTCCCCCGGGCATAAGGGTACTGCGCTGCTTCTCCGTAGGTTTCCGAGACGCTTGTGTGAACCTGGTCGGAACCCAAAGCTGTTTCGGTCACTGTCGTGCGGTTGACTTCGGGGCTGTCTTCATAGGTGTAGGCCTTTGTCCTCAGGACGGTTTCCGTCCCATCCTCAGCAATGATCACCTCCCTTTCCGTTGCCGGCCTGAAATCGTTGAAACGCAGGTCGGCATACGTGGTGCGCGTCCCTTTTTCTCCCCCTCCGGCCCACGGTGTTGCTTGCAGAATGACGCGTCCCTGGTCGTCGTACTCGTAGCGCGTGTAGCCTCCGTCGGGCTGGATTTCCAGAGATACCCGGAACTGGTCGTTATACGTGTAGAGTGTCGTTTGGGCCAGGGGAGTATTGTAGCCTTCCGTCCTGCTGATGGTCAGCCAGCCGCCGTCCGTGCTCTTCTGGACGGTGCGGACGCAGGATACGGGTGTTTCCTCGTTGATCTTGCGGTAGCTCTCAATCATCTCCCACTTGCCCCCGGGCAGCGAGTTGCGCTCAATCCGCCGTACGATGCGCTCGTCCCCTTCACCCTGGGTGATGGTTACATTGTTGCCTTCCACTTTCCGTTCTGTATGGAAGGCGGCCATGCCCTGCCTCTGCTCGGTGATGAGCATCACGGGTGCTCCATCCTTGAGAGTATTTTCATAGCTGACCGTCTTGTAGGGAGTCCCGGAAGCAGTTACGCTCCGGGCGGTTTTGTTCACCTGGGAGGGGGAGTACCACTCCAGGGTGAGTTTGTTGCCCTCAGGCACTGCCTGGAGAAGACCCTGCGACTGGGACCAGATGCTCTGGATGGCGCCGGTGGAGGGATGGCGGTTGACCTGGAGTTTGGCAGCATAGGCTTCCGCCGTGGTTTCCACCCCGGAAGAAGAAATCAGGGAAACAACCTTGCCGGTGGAAGCCGAGAAGCGCAGGGTGCTTCCATTGCTCTGGACCATGTCCAGATAAATGGGATTTCCGTCCGTACAGGGAGACTTGTCCTGGTTGAGCAGCCGGACCCTGTAGTTGAGCTTGCGAGAACCTCCGGAAACGGGAGCGTCGGCGCTTCCGGCGGCGGCGCGGAAAGAGATGGAGCTGCCGGTGGGGCGCTTGACAGTTGCCTGGCGGGAAGCGGAGTCCCAGGAGCAGGTCCATTCGAGGGGATGCTTGTAGCGCAGTCCAATGGAGCATTGAGGATTGGCCCGGAAACTGAAGGAAGCTGCGCCGCCTCCTTCACCCCCGCCTCCGGAGTTTTCCCCGCCGACTTCCAGCATGCCTTCACAGTCGTCGGCATCATCCGGGTTGCCGCCGAAGGAGTGGCCTCCGGCAGAGTTGGGTCCTCCATTCTTGTCACACTCGGATTGAGCGCTTTCCTCCTCGCATTTGCAGGAACAGGGGCACGGGCAGCCTTCTTCTTCCGGTCCGCTGGAGGAAGAAGAGAGGGAACTGGAACTGGAACTGGAGCTGGAGCTGGAGCTGGAGCTGGAACTGGAGCTGGAACTGGAGCTGGAACTGGAGCTGGAACTGGAGCTGGAACTGGAGCTGGAACTGGAGCTGGAACTGGAGCTGGAACTGGAGCTGGAACTGGAGCTGGAACTGGAGCTGGAACTGGA